>ENA-OFCE01001310-OFCE01001310.1-metagenomes-genome-assembly--contig:-NODE-1310-length-13076-cov-3.753245_pt1 | contig 13076 bp, 8 predicted proteins | sample MGYA00153388_OFCE01 | MGnify analysis MGYA00153388
GCGCACCGAAGGCAGCAAGGCGACCGCTGACCCCGGCCAGGATTCACACGACGCGCCGGACATGTCGGGTCTGTGGGTGATCCTGGAAACGACGCCTGAAGGACGCGGGACGGACTGGTATCCGAAATTGGACGACAAATGAACACGAGCGTCATTCCCGTCCGGCGCTACCGAGACGCGCCGGCTGCGATCCAGTGGTTGTGCGGAACGTTTGGCTTCCAGAAGCATCTGGTCGTGCCAAACGTAAATGGCACCGTCGCGCACGCGCAGTTCACCTTTGGCGGCGGGATGATCATGCTCGGGTCCGTTCTGAAAAACTAGACGGAATTCGGCCACTTGATGAAGCAACCGTATGAGGTCGGAGGCGCTGCAACGCAGTCCTGACCTTCGCTGATGCGCTATCAAGCGCGCTTGTCGGCCTGCTGCGCGGGACATCCGAGAACAAGAACAAAGTATGCACCGCCTTGTGCTGGGCGCGCGCCGCGTTGCGCCGTGCATGCAGTGCCAAAGCCTCGGGTTGGCGGGCCCAGGCGGCATCAAACACTTGTCGCAGGCTCTGGGGGCTTGCGACGCCACCCGCAACGCCTGCTGATGCGGGAGCAGCCGTTGCGGTGGCGGCCACGTTTGCGCGTCGCAGCCAGGGCGTGGCTCGTGTCTTTGATTTCATCCGATGCTCCGGTGTTGAAAACAAACCACGGGAGATCGGCAAGCGGCGATCGCGGCTGTGCAATCCGCATCGGCAACCGTACTCGCAATCGCAGCCACATCCGCACCCGCGCCCGCGTCCGCATCCGCATCCGCATCCGCATCAAAAACCGCAGGAAGATGGCGATGGAGCGACACACCACCCGGAGGCTAGCGGCTGCAGGGTTTGCCACAGCCTTGTTCGCCACACCCTTGGCATGGCGACCGGGGGTGGGGCTTCAATGTTTCGATGCGCGAATGTGCGCGACATTGCGTTTCATCCCGTGGCGTCGCCAAGCCACTGCTGGCCCGCCGCCGCCAGATCGCGCATGACGGCATTTATCCTCGCTTCAGCCGCGCTCTGCGCCGCGCAGCAGTCGCAGGCCGTTGGCGACCACCAGCAGGCTGGCGCCCATGTCGGCGAACATGGCCATCCACATGGTGGCGTTGTCGAACAGCGCGAGCACCAGGAACACCGCCTTGATGCCCAGGGCCAGGGCGATGTTCTGCCACAGCAGCGCATGCGTGCGTTGCGATAGGCGCACCGTCTGGGCAATCCGCCGCAGGTCGTCGTTCATCACCACCACGTCGGCGGCTTCCATGGCGATGTCGGTGCCTGCGCCACCCATGGCAAAGCCGATGTTGGCCTGTGCAAGAGCTGGCGCATCGTTGATGCCGTCACCCGTCATGCCGGTGGGGCCGTACTGTTGCTGCATCTTTTTAATAGCCTCTAGCTTGGCTTCGGGCAGCAGATCACCACGCGCATCGGCAATGCCCGCCTGCGCTGCGATGGCTTTAGCAGTGGCGCTGTTGTCGCCCGTGAGCATGACGGCTGTCACGCCCAGCGCCTTGAGTTCGGCAATCGCCAGAACCGAGCTGGGCTTGATGGTATCGGCCACTGCAAACAGCCCCAGCACGCGGGCAGTGTCTGCGAGCATCGTCACGCTGCGGCCTTGACCCTCGTGCACGGCCAGTTCGGCCTCCAGCTCGGGGCTGCAAAAACCGCTTTCATGCATCAGGCGGTGGTTACCCAGCTGCAGGGTTTGGTCGTTGATCTTGCCCTGGACACCACGCCCTGGCAGGGCTGTGAAATCCTGTACCTCACTGCGGGGGCCGGGCTGGCCGACTGCAATGGCTTTGGAGACGGGGTGGTCAGAGCGTGCCGCCAGACTGGCTGCCAGGTGCTGGATATGTCCGCTATCGCCCTGACCCCATACGCGCCAATCCACCAGCACCGGCTTTCCCTCGGTGATGGTGCCGGTTTTGTCGAGTGCGATCGCCTTGAGCAAGCGCGCCTGTTCGAGGTGCACGCCCCCCTTGATGAGGATGCCGCGCTTGGCCGCCGACGCCAGGCCGCTGACGATGGTGACTGGCGTCGAAATCACCAGCGCGCAGGGGCAAGCGATGACCAGCAGCACCAGCGCCTTGTAGACCGCTGCCAAGGCCGTCCACCCGAACAGCCAGGGGCTCGAAGTGGTTGCCGGCAGCGGCTTCAAGTCGTGGGGTTGTTGATGAGCCATGCCGCCATTGAAAACCCTGAAGTAAATCTAGAGTCAAGGCGTGTCACGAAAAATTGCTCCCGCCGGGCAACCGTGCATGCGCATCGGCGCCATGGCGCAGGCCACCGGGACGCCTGTCGAGACGATCCGCTTCTACGAGCGCGAGGGCTTGCTGCCGGGTGCCGCGCGCACGCAGGGCAACTACCGCCTGTACACGCCGCACCATGCGCAGCGGCTGGCATTCATCCGCCAGTGCCGCAGCCTGGACATGTCGCTCGACGAAATACGGCTGCTGTTGCAGTTCAAAGACCAGCCGCTGGCCGACTGCGGCGAGGTGAACAGCTTGCTCGACGAACACATCGCCCATGTGGCCGCCCGGATCGGGGCCTTAAGCGCTCTGCGGCGGGAACTGCGCGCGCTGCGGGCGGCCTGTCCCGTGCCGCATGCGGCGGCCGACTGCGGCATTCTTCAAGGCATCGATCACGCGGGCGTCAAGCCGGTGGCAGCGACTTCGAAGCGGCACGTGCGCGGCTCACACTGAGCGCGCCTGGCGCAGCAGGTCGACGCCGAGCAAGATCGTCATGCGCGCGGGTGCGTCCCACGCCTGGACACGGCGCTGCAAACAGCGACGCGCGGCGCAGCGAAGGCAGAATACCTGAATGAGCATGACGCATGTCGCTGTTGTCGACGACGAACCCGACATCACCCGGCTGCTGGCCAACTACCTGGCCGGGCACGGGTTTCGGGTGACCCAACTGCACCGCGGCGCCGATCTGCTGGCGCTGCTGGCCATCGACCCGCCCACGCTGGTGCTGCTCGACCTGGGGCTGCCCGGTGAGGATGGCCTGACGATTGCGCGGCAATTGCGCCAGGGGCAGGGCGCCGGCTGCGGGCTGATCATCGTCAGCGGCCGCGGTGACCCGGTGGACAAGGTGGTGGGGCTGGAGATCGGCGCCGACGACTACATCACCAAGCCCTTCGACCTGCGCGAGTTGGTGGCCCGGATCAGGGCCGTGGCGCGGCGCCTGGCGCCACCGGTGGCGGTTGACGCGGTGACTGTGGCCGCTGGGGTGACTGCAGGCGCAGCCGCCGCGGCAGACGGCCATGCGCCTCGCCTATGGCGCTTTGAAGGCTGGGCGCTGGACCGCCCGGGCCGGCGCCTGTTGTCGGCTGCGGGCGCCGAGGTGGGCCTCACGGCCGGTGAATTCGATTTGCTGTGTGTGCTGGTGCAGCACGCCGGGCGCGTGCTGTCGCGCGACTTCCTGCTCGAGGCCACGCGCGACCGCGAGGCGGCACCTTTTGACCGCACTGTGGACGTGCAGATCGGCCGCCTGCGCCGCAAGCTGGGCGACGACGCCAGTGAGCCGCGGCTCATCAAGGCGGTGCGCGGCGCGGGCTACCAGCTCGTGGCCAGCGTGGCCCAGGGTTGAGCATGGTGGTGGACGGGGCCCCTGACAGCACCACTGCCGCGGCGCTGGAAATTTACCGCTCGCTGTTCGTGGCCTGTCCTGATGCGCTGTTGCTGGTGGACAGGCAGGGGATGATTCTGCTGGCCAACCCGCAAGCCTCGCACCTGCTGGGTTACGGTGAACACGAACTGGTTGGGCTGAGTGTGGACGCCCTGGTGCCGGCGGCGATTCGCCCGCGCCACGCGGCTCACCGGCAGTCTTACGGGCAGCGTCCGCAAGCCCGGCCCATGGGCACGCAGATGGAACTGGTGGCGCGCCGGCGTGACGGCAGCGAGGTCAGCGTCGAAATCGCGCTCAGCCCCTTGCAGGACCACGGCCTGCCCTACGTGGTAGCCGCCGTGCGCGGCATCGACAACTACCCGCGTGTGCAGCAAGCGCTGCGGCGGGCCCGCTACAGCGAGTGCCTGGCGCAGATGGCGCGCCTGGCCGTGGACGAACCGGCCCTGCAGGTGATGCTTCAGCGCCTGCCGGCGGTGGTGGCCGAGGTGGTGCAGGCCGATTCGGCCGCGCTGCGGCTGCTGGAGCCTGGCAAAGGCGAATTCCGCGTGGTGGGCGGCGCCAATCTGCTGCCCGGCGAGGCCCTCGGCATGCGGATGCGCAACGAACCGGGCACGGCTGAAGGCCATGCGGCCGACAGCGCCACGGCCGTCTGCGTAACCGACTTTGCGGCGCAAAGCTGCTTCGCGATGCCGCCGCTTTGCCACGACCACGGCCTGCGCAGTGCCCTGGCGATGCCGCTGGTCGACCGCGGCCAGGTGATGGGCGTGCTGACGCTGCGCTGCCGCCAGCCGCGCACCTTCGCGGCCGACGAGTTGCAGTTTGTCGAGTCGATCGCCAGCCTGCTGGCCACGCGGCTGCAGCGCGCCCACAGCGAAGAAGCGCTGCAGCACGTGCAGCGCCTGGAAACCGTGGGCCAGCTGACCGGCGGCATCGCCCACGACTTCAACAACTTGCTCACCATCATCCAGGGCAACCTGCAAGTGCTTCAAGACCGGCCTTCGATGCAAAGCGACGAAACGGCCGTCGAGTGCCTGGCCGCAGCGATGCGGGCCAGCCAGCGCAGCGCCGAACTGACGCACAAGCTGCTGGCTTTTTCACGCCGGCAGGCGCTAAGCCCGCGACTGCTGGACGTGGCGGCGTTGCTGCACGGCCTGGCCGGCATGCTGCGCCGCACGCTGGACCGCAGCATCGACGTGCAGCTCAGCACCCACGCGCTGCATTGCGTGGCCGACCCGGCGCAGCTGGAGTCGGCCCTGCTGAACCTGGCCGTGAACGCGCGCGACGCCATGCCTGGCGGCGGCGTGCTGCGCCTGAGCTGCCAGCCGCTGGTGGCATTCAGCAGCGACCTGGCCGCCGAGCTGTCGGCCGGGCTTGCCGAGGGCCGTCGTTACGCGGTCATCGAGGTCAGCGACAACGGCGCAGGCATGACGGCCGACGTGATGCAGCGCGCCTTTGAGCCGTTTTTTACCACCAAGGAACTCGGCCGCGGCACCGGGCTGGGGCTGAGCACGGTGTTCGGATTCGTCAAGCAGTCGCTGGGCACGGTGCGCTTGCGCTCGGTGGTCGGCCAGGGCAGCACGGTGATGATCGTGTTGCCCAGCGTGCCGGCTGAACAGGCGTCCGATATGGCCGGTATGGCCGGTATGGCCGATGGGGCCGATGCCGCCGATGTGGCTGGTGCGCTGCACACCGCCTATGCCGTCGACAGCGTCGCGCCTGCCCGTGCCGGCACGCCGACAGCGCTGCCCGCCGGCCTGCGCATTGGCCGAGATCGTTTGCGACACGCTGGCCTCGGCCTGCTGGCGCAGCGCTTCGAGCAAAGCGCGCTCCTTGGCGCCGGGCACCACCTCGTGGACGATCTCGGTGCGCGGCGGCAGGTCGGTCAGCACCTCGCTCTTGGTGCGCCGCAGCAGGAACGGCGACAACAGCCGCCGCAGCCGGCGCGAGGCCTGCGCCTTGGCGTGCGGATCGTCGCCGCGTTCGATCAGGTTGGCAAAGCGCTGCCCGAACTGTTCGGCGCTGCCGAGCAGGCCCGGGTTGCAGTAGCCCATGATGGCCCACAGCTCGCCGAGACGGTTCTCGATCGGCGTGCCGGTCAGCGCCAGGCGGAAATCGCCCTGCAGCGCCAGCGCGGCCCGCGAACGGCGCGTGCCGGGGTTCTTGATCGCCTGCGCCTCGTCGAGCACGATGCTGTGCCATTGACGGCCGCACAACAAATCGGCGTCGATCTGCAGCAGCGCGTAAGAACACACCAGCACCTGCCCGGCGCCGAGACCGCGCACCTGGCGCCGGCGCGCCGCGCGGCGCGTCGAGTCGGTGGCCGAATCGGCGCCGGGGCCCGGCTCCGTCTCGACCGGGTCGGCCGTGTCAGCGGTCGCGTTGGCCGATCGGGCGGCAGGCGGCGTGTCCGCTGCGCCGGGCACGTCCAGCGCGTCCAGCGCGCCCAGCGCATCCGGCGGGTTGCATCCATCGGCCGCATCGTCTTCGGCCATTTCGCTTTCGACCGGGCCGCCTTCCAGCACGTCGCCATACAACTCGAACTCCAGCCCCGGCGCGAAACGCGCGATCTCGGCCAGCCAGTTGCCGCAAACGGACGTCGGCGCCACCACCAGCGCCGGCCCGCCGCCGGCGCGCTGCAGCAGCATCGCCAGTGTCTGTACCGTCTTGCCCAGGCCCATGTCGTCGGCCAGCACGGCGCCGAAGCCGCTGTCGGCCAGCCGCATCAGCCAGCGGTAGCCGTCGAGCTGGTAGTCGCGCAGTTCGGCGACCAGGCCGGCAGGGCGTTCGTACACGCGCTGCTGCGCCTCGGCCCACGCGCGACTGCGCTGCTGCCACGCGGCGTCACCGTCGATCGCCAGGCTGTGGCCGCTGGCCTGCCACGCCAGCGCCGCCACACCGGACAGGCGCTGGCCGTGCGGGTCGCCGCCGCGCGGGTTCGGCTGCGACAGGGCGGCCAGGTCGGTGAGCTGCTGGCGCAACGCATCGCCCAGCGCCAGAAAGTCGCCGTCGCCGAGCGCCACGTAACGGCTGCGGCTGGCCTGCACCATGTCGAGCAACTGGCGCAGCCGCAGCACCTCGCCGCCCTCGAGCTGCAGATCGCCGTCGAGCTGCAGCCACTGGCCCTGTGTCGCGGCGCGCAGCTTGACGCTCTGGTCGGGCACGCTGCGCACGCGCATCGGCTTGCCCTTGGGCCACTCCGTGACGATCGATTCGCTGAGCCGGCTGAGCGCCTCGACGGCGCCGAGCGCATCGTGGGGTTCGTCGAGCAACCATTCGTGGCCGTCGGGGTCGAGCAGGTCGACCGCATCGAGCAATTGCTGCGCGACGGCGCGTTCATGCACCAGGTCGCGCCGGGTCGACAACGTGACGCCCTGGTGCACCGTGGTGACGCGCACGCGGCCGAGGCCAGGCGCCAGCCGCGGCCCGAACTCGCCGAACGGCGCGGCCAGCAGGCTCAGCCGCAGGCCGCTGCCATGCGGCGTCAGTTCGGCGCGCAGCTGGCGGTGGGCTTCGACCTCGTGGCCGGCGTCGGCGTCGCTGGCGACCTGGAAATGCGCCGCCAGCACACGCAACGCGGCGTCGAGTTCGGCGCGTGCCGCCACCGGCACCTTCCAGCCCTGCGAGACCAGCTCGGCCACGCGCAGCTGCGCCGGCGTCAGGCGCACCAGCCGCGCGTGCGTGGTGCCTTCGGGCAGCAGCATGATGTTGCGCAGCCGGGCGCGTTGTTGGCGCCAGCGCGGCGGCAAAAACTCGTCGCGCGCCTCGTCCTTCTTGTGCTGCTCGGTGCGCACCGGGTCGAGCAGGCGAAATGTGATGTGCTCGCCGGTGGTCATGATCTCGAGCGCGGGCAGGGCCTCGCTGACCTCGATGAAGCGGCCCGGGTCGTGCAGCCAGGCGACGAACGGGTGCCGCACCAGCGCCTGCGCAGCGATCACCGGATCGAGCACCGGCCGGTTGCCATGCTCCTCGCGCTGCACGGCGCGCAGCACCGCGGCGTCGTGCGCCGGCAGGTCCTTGCGCTTGGACAGCGTGACCAGCGAGACCGGCTTGGCCTTGCCCAGCCCGCGCACGCCGGCCTTTTGTTCCATCGGCTCCAGGCTTTGGATGCGGCCGTCGCGGTCGGCCTGAACGACCCAGATCAGCCGGTCGGGCACGGCGCCGTCGCGACCGGCCGCCGCACCGCTGTCACCCCCGCCCAGCGCCAGGATCGACGCCAGCGCCTCGCGCCAGCTGTCCTGCGCCTGCCCGACGAAAAAGGGCGCTCCAGCGTCGGCGGCGGCGGGCGGCTCACCGAGCAGCGACGTCGCGGCCAGCCGCACCAGCCGCGCCAGCCAGGCGAGCCGGGCGGTCTCGAACTCGTGCGACAAGGCCTCGGCGTGCAGGCGCAGCGCGTCGGCCGACACCAGCTCGATGCGCAACCAGGCCGCCAGCAGCAGGTGGTGCAGCGCCTGCAGCGTGCGCAGCGGCATCGCATCGGCAGGCGACAGGCGAAAGTGCCCGGGCGCCTTCGGTGAGTCGCCCAGGCGCTGGTCGATCGCGTCCTGCCAGATCGCCCACATGCCGAACGGATCGACGTCGCGCTTGCCCGATTCGGCGGCGGCGTACTTGCGCGCCTTGCCCCACGCGGCGGGTTGCGGCTGCGCCAGCAGCGCCATCAGGTACAGCCAGCCGAGGGCCGGCGAGGCCAGGTTCTTGCGCCGGCCGAGCTCGCTGGCGGCCAGCTTCAACGCCGCTTCGAACTCATTTGCACCGCGTTCCCAATCGCCCTCGGCGACCGTCAGCGCCGCGCGCATCAATTCGGCCGCGCCACCGGAAAGAGCGCCCACCATCGCCCGCGCGCCGGCGATGTCGCCACGGAACAAAAGCGTCTCGGCCAACCGGCAGCGCAGCCCCGGCGAAGCGCGCGTGTCGCCGTCGACGCGCTCCAGCAGCCAGTCTTCCAGCGGCCGCAGCGGCGATTCGGTGTGACCGCTCAGCTGCATCGTCAGCTGTTCGGCCAGGTGGTATTGCAGGTCGGGCGCCAGCCGGCCGTACAACTCGGCATCGAACGGATCGAGCACGGCCGAACAGAGTGCCCCGGCCCACAGGTGCGTGAAGCTGTAGGCCAGATCGCCCAGACGCGACAGGTGCTCGAGCCGGGCGCCGCCGTAGATCACCAGGCGCATCGCCGCGGCGAGCTGTTCTTCTTCCTGGAAGCCGAGCGAATAGGCGCGGTCGAAATCGTTCAGCTTGCGCCAGGCCTCGAACCACGCCGTGGCCCGCGCCGGCTCCAGCATCATGCTTTGATAGCGTGCCGGGCCGTGCGGCGCCAGCGCTTGAAAGCGCCCCTGCGGATCGCGGCCGACATGCTGCGCCGCCAGCAGGCGGTCGAGCACGCGGCGCACCTCGACCGGACTGAACGCGGCGCCGCGCGGCGTGCGCAGGCCGCCCGCGCCCATCAGATCGGCGATGCGGGTCAGCCCGGACGGCGCCTGCAATGCGCACAGCGTGTCGTGCACCAGCGCGTCTTCCGCCGTCATCGTGCGGTCGAGCGTGGTGATGTCGCCGGTGCGGGGCGCAACGGCCAGCGGCGAGGTCGGCGGTGGCGTGGCGGTCGTTGATGCGGCGGTCGTTGATGCGGCCGGCGATGGTGCGGCCGGCGATGGCCGCTTCGGAGTTTTCAAGGTGGGCATCGCAGTGGAACAAGACAGCACGCGAGACTACCCGATGCCGAACAACGATCGGTCGGGTCAGCCCGTGTCAGGCCGTGTCAGCGCGCCGCTGGCCGGTTGTCGCACGGCCCGTGCTGCTGTCGAAACAGGCGCGGCAGCAGCGCCTGCGGGTCGGCGTGCAAGCCGCGCCGCGCGCCTTGTGCCTGCCGCTCCTGCGCGGCATAGGGGCCCGGGTCGGCGCGATGGCGCGCGCTCCAGGCGTGGCCGGTGACCACCATCCAGCCGGCGATGTCGGTGCCGTCGGCCAGGCGCAGGTCACCGAGCCAGCGGCCGTAGTCGTCGCGGGCGCGCGTCGCCACCGACACCCGCTGGTGCAACACGCGCTGCTGCAAGGCCGCCGTCGCCTGCTCGCCCCACGCCTGGCAGCGCTCGGGCGCATCGATGCCGAGCAGCCGCACCTTGACCGGCTTGCGGCGGTCGCCGTCGGGCCGCACCCACAACGTGTCGCCATCGCTGACCCGCGTGACGATGCCGTCGAAGGCCGACGTCGGCATCGACGCGATCAGGCAGAGCAGCGCCGGCAGCAGCGCCCGCAGCAGGGTCGGAAGGGCCGGCGGCCTCGGCACGCGCCAGAACGGCGGCATGTCGGCCCATCCGGCCGGCCACCGCGACGCGCTCATCGGTCGGCCACGCGCTCGGCGTCGCGCACGATGCGCGCCAGCCGGTCGGCGAGCTTTTCGGTCGACAGCTTCTCGCGCAGCCGCTCCACCAGCAGCGGCAGGCTGAACGGGCTCGGCGCCTTCAGCTCGACGAAGTCGATCGTCTGCCGCTGGATGCGCTCCAGCGACTGGCGCAGCCGGCCGATCTCGAGCTCCTGGCTGAGCACCTCGGACTGAGCCTGCGTCAGCAGCAGGTTGCTGGCGTCGTGCTGGCGGAAGACCTCGTAGAACAGGCCGCTCGAGGCCTGCAGCTGCCGGCTGCTCTTGGGCGCGCCGGGGTAGCCCTGGAAGATCAGCCCGGCGATGCGCGCGATCTCGCGGAAGCGGCGCTGCGCCAGCTCGCGCGAGTTCAGGCTGGCCAGCACGTCGCCGAGCAGATCGGCCACATCGAACAGGCTGGCGTCGAGCAGGCCGGCGATGTCGACCGGCTCGGCGCTGAGCAGCTCGAAGCCGTAATCATTGACGCTGATGCTGAAGGTGTTGGGCGCCTCGCGCGCCAGCCGCCAGGCCAGCAGGCCGGCCAACCCAAGGTGCACGTTGCGGCCTGCGAACGGATAAAGGTAGAGGTGCTGGCCCTCGCGCGACGCGTACCGCTCGATCAGCAGCGTGCTGCGTGTCGGCAGGCGAGACAGCTGCGCCTGGGTGCGCAGCATCGGCGCGGCGGCCTGCATTTCGGGCTCGGCCAGCGCGGCCGGGTCGTTGGCACGCACCGCCTCGAGCAGTTCGAGCACGGCATCGGCCAGTTCGCTCGACAGCGGCATCTTGCCGCCGTTCCAGATCGGCACGATGCCGCCCGGCTTGGTCGCCTTGCGCACGTAGGCGGTCATGTCCTTGGTGCGAATGAATTCGAGCACGCGCCCGCCGAATACGAAGCGGTCGCCCGCGCGCAGCCGGGCGATGAAGCTTTCTTCCATCGTGCCGAGCCGGCCGCCGCCGAGGTAGCTGACCTGCATCGTGGCGTCGCCGACGATGGTGCCCACCTGCAGCCGGTGCCGTTTGGCAATGGCGGGCTCGGGCACGCGGAACACGCCGTCGATGTTGCGGATGCGGTGGTACTCGGGATAGGCGCCGAGGCTGGCGCCGCCGTTCTCGACGAAGTCGAGCGCCCACTGGAATTCGTCGCGGGTCAGCGCGCGGTAGGCGTAGGCGCTGCGCACCTCGGCGTACATCGCTTCGGCCTCGAAGCCGCCGCCCAGCGCCACCGTCACCAGGTGCTGCACCAACACGTCGAACGGCTGGCGCGGTGTGTCGCGCTTCTCGATCCGGCCCGCCATCGCGGCGCGCCGGGCGGCAGCGGCCTCGATCAGTTCAAGCGTGTTGGTCGGCACCAGCGTGATGCGGCTGTCGCGGCCGGGCGCGTGGCCGCTGCGGCCGGCGCGCTGCAGCAGGCGCGCCACGCCCTTGGCGCTGCCGATCTGCAGCACGCGCTCAACCGGCAGGAAGTCGACCCCGAGGTCGAGCGACGAGGTCGCCACCACCGCCTTCAGCGTGCCGGCCTTCAGGCCCGCCTCGACCCATTCGCGCACGCTCTTGTCGAGCGAGCCGTGGTGCAGCGCGATCAGGCCGGCCCAGTCCGGCCGCAGCGCGATCAGCAGCTGATACCAGATCTCGGACTGCGAACGCGTATTGCAAAACACCAGCGTGGTGCCGCTGCGCTCGATCTCGGCCACCACCGGCAGTTGCATCGACCGGCCGAGGTGGCCGCCCCACGAGAAGCGGCCGGGGTTGTCGGGCAGCAACGTGTCGATGCGCAGGCGCTTGTCGATGCGGCCCTGCACCAGCACGGCGGCGACCGGCGTCGCAGCGGCCTTCGTGCTCGCGTTGGTGACAGCGCTCGTGCTCGCGCCAGTGCCCGCGCCCGCGCCCGTCTCCGAGCTCATGTCCGCACTCATTTCCGCGCTCGGGCCCGAGCTGATGTCCGCGCGCGGGCCCGAGCTCTTGTCTGCGCTCGGGCCCGCGCCCGCCCCTGAGCTTTTGCCCGAGCTCGTGTCCGCGCCCATGGCCGCGCTTTTGCCCGCGCCTTCGTCCGCACTCATGTCCGCGTTCGTGCTGGCCGCCGTGCCGGTGTCGTGCGCGGCGTTCACGCCCACCAGCACCTGCATCGCCTCGTCCAGGTTGCCCAGCGTGGCGCTCAGGCCCCACACCGCCAGCGCAGGATTCCAGCGCCGCAACCGCGCCAACGCCAGTTGCACCTGCACGCCGCGCTTGCTGCCCATCAGCTCGTGCCATTCGTCCACCACCACGGTGTGCACGCCGGCCAGCCGCTCGGGCGAGTCGGCGCGCGTCAGCATCAGGCTGAGCGACTCGGGCGTGGTGATCAGCGCACTCGGCCAGTGGCGGTCCTGGCGGGCGCGTTCGGCCGAGGGCGTGTCGCCGGTGCGCTGCCCGACGCTCCAGTCGATGCCCAGCTCGTCGATCGGCAGTTGCAACGCGCGCGCGGTGTCGGCCGCGAGCGCGCGCATCGGCGTGAGCCACAGCACGCCGAGTGGCGCCCGACCCGTGGGCAGTGGCGCCAAACGCAGCCCGCGCTGCAGCGCACCCCACCAGACCGCGTAAGTCTTGCCCGAGCCGGTGCTGGCGTGCAGCAGCCCGCTGCGGCCGGCGGCCATCGCGGCCCAGACCTCGCGCTGGAACGGAAACGGCGTCCAGCCGCGCGATTCAAACCAGGCCGCTGCGTCGGGCGGCGGCGTGCCTGGCGGAATCGCCGCACGCGTTGTCGGGCCGCGGGCCGCGCCAGGACGCGAACGGCGACGCGCAGACGCGACGGGCCCATCGGCCTTCGCAACAGGCCCGGCGGAAACAGGTTCGGCGGAAACAGGCCCGGCAAAAACAGGCCCGGCGGTTTCGGGCGTATTGGCCGGCGTGTTGGGCGTGGTGAAAACCGGCACATCGGCCGACGCGATCAGCGCCGCGACGCCTCGAGCGTTGGCTGGCCTCCTGGGCGCCGCGGCAACGGGGCCATCGGCCGAAGCCATGGGTGCCGTGGCCACCGACGCACCGGCCGGCGCGGCGGGCACGCCAGGCGCGGCGGGCACCTGCCGCCGGCGCGTCACC
>ENA-OFCE01001311-OFCE01001311.1-metagenomes-genome-assembly--contig:-NODE-1311-length-13075-cov-4.765515_pt1 | contig 13075 bp, 12 predicted proteins | sample MGYA00153388_OFCE01 | MGnify analysis MGYA00153388
CGGCCACGCTCGGCGCGCTGCTGGCATGGTCTGGCGAACTGATGCGCGCCGCGCGCCATGCAGAACACCCCTGGAATGCAGGACTGATGATGGAATCGCTGCTGCAGCAAGGCCGGCGCGCCTTGCACCGACCGGCCGGCATCTGATCACCGCGTCGCATCGGGCCCATTCGCTACACTGGTGTGATGAACATGTTGCAACCGTCCGCCGGAGTCTGGTCGTGAGCGAAGCCGGTCCGCGCAGTCTGCCTGCGGTCGCGCCGCCGGCGGCCGGGACCGTGCGGCCGAGCGTGATACAGCTGGTGTTCAGAGAAAAGGGCGCGCTGTACGCGGCTTATATGCCGGTGTTCTCGGACGGCGGATTGTTCGTGCCGACCACGCGCGACTACAAGCTCGGCGAAGACATCTATCTGTTGCTGTCGCTGCCCGACGACCCGCAACGCTATCCCGTTGCCGGCAAGGTGGGCTGGATCACACCTGCCAACGCGTCCGGCGGTCGCACGCAAGGCGTGGGCGTGCGATTTCCCACCGACGAAAAGACCCGCGCACTTCGACTCAAGATCGAAGAGCAACTCGGCACGATGCTGTCATCGGCCAAGCCGACCCAGACCATCTGACAGAGCGCCGGCCGCGCCGGCGCCACGTTCCCATGTTTGTCGACTCGCACTGCCACCTGAGTTTTCCTGAACTGCAGGCGAACCTAGCAGACATACGGGTCGCGATGGCGCTGGCGAAAGTCGACCGTGCGTTGTGCATCTGCACCACCCTGGAAGAATTTGAGCAAGTACATGCGTTGGCCATCACTTACGACAACTTCTGGTGCAGCGCTGGCGTTCATCCCGACAACGAAGGCGTGCGCGAGCCTTCGGTGGCCGACCTGGTTGAACTTGCCAGTCGGCCACGCGTGGTCGCGATCGGAGAAACCGGACTCGATTACTACCGCCTGAACGGACGCACTGTGGCTGACATGGAGTGGCAGCGCGAGCGTTTCAGAACGCACATCCGCGCCGCGCGCTTATCTGGATTGCCGCTGGTGGTTCACACACGCAACTCTTCCGACGACACCTTGGCGGTGCTCGCTCAGGAGGGTGCGATGGACGTCGGAGGGGTGTTCCACTGTTTCACCGAAAGCGAGGCCGTGGCCCGCGCCGCGCTCGATCTGGGCTTCTACATCTCGTTTTCCGGCATCTTGACATTCAAAACTGCCAGCGACCTCCGAGCAGTGGCGCGCTTCGTTCCGCTGGAGCGTTGCCTGATCGAGACCGACAGTCCCTACCTCGCACCGGTGCCGTTCCGTGGCAGGTTGAACAGTCCTGCCCACGTGTCCTTGGTGGCTAGACAGATCGCCGAGTTGAAAGGCGTCGAAGTGGAACAAATCGCCGAGGCTACCAGTCGCAATTTCGAGCGTCTTTTCAACATCCCCGAAATGCGATACCGAGCCGATTGAAAATAAGTTTTGCAATAGCGCTGCAAGTCGTTGAGAACAAGACGATATCCAGGTGTTGACCGATTCAGTACGGTTTCAGTTCGTGATGCAAGGCACCTCCCAGCGGTTCGTTTTTGTCGGAGTTTTGATGACAAGGAACATGGCAGCTGGATGACTTCCGGTGCGTTGTGGGCAGATCTACAGTCGGTCGCTTCAGCCAGCGATATTCTTGAAGGAATACCATGTCGTTTACTCACCAAGTCGCCAATCCTTTTGCGTTGCTCATGAACCCCGAAGCTGTGATTGAGGCCATGGAAAGATCGAGCCGACTGAATCATTTGCAGAGCCGCGTGTGTCGGCCCTTGGACAAGCCGCTGATTCCTCATTCAGGTGACGACGCGGAGTCACTGATTGACGACGCGGATGAAATGCAAGCTCGCGACTGACAAGCCGCGATCCGGCCGGTCACGGTGGATGCGGCAAGTGCAGTGGTTTCGCACTAGTGCGGGGTAATAGTTTCAGTTCGACTTACGACGCAATGGGGCCGGCAACCGCGTCCGTGGCGTTCAGGATGAACTTTGGTCCTCCTTCGGCGACGATCAATAGCGCTTCGAAATCAGGCGCGTGGAACAAGGAGTAACGGCGGCGCATTGGTAACCGCCCTGCAGACCATCTGTGGGTGGGTGGCCCTGTCCCCAGCGGGTCAGCCAGAACAATGCAAGGGCCGCCGCTTTCGCGGAGGGTCTGCACTCCATCTGCGCTTCAAGCTTCCAGCGGTAGACGGTGCGCACGCTCACGCCCAGCACCTTGGCGATTCGAGCCGGATGGTGTTCCCCAGGTCATTCAAATTCGTGTGCTAAGTTGGAGTGAAGCGGGAGTCCGGTCGATGCTGTACCGGTGCAAGTTCATAGAGGAACCGCCCCAGTCATGCGCTCTCATATGCGCGACGATGTATATTATGTAAACTATTTTGTTTCGCGTCTTTGATCTCATCGAGCCTTTGAAGCAGTTGGATCATTGAGACGACAAAAGGTGCTCAACTCAAAGATGACACGACGTCGTAAAAGGCCCACCCCGGGCCGCCGTGGGTCTTCTTCGCGTGGTACATCGCCGCATCGGCGTGGCTGATCAATTCAGACGCCGACGCACCCTGCCCAGGGTAAATCGATATTCCTATGCTCGGCCTGACGACGATTTCCCTGTCATCGAAATGCACCGGCATGGCCAAAGCAGCGACCAGCGTCGAAGCGATGCGTTGGATGTTTTCACGACCTTTCGGGTTGATCAGCAGGTACAGAAATTCGTCGCCACCCGTGCGGCAGACCGTGTCTTCGGCGCGGCAGTGTTTGAGCAGACGGGCAGCAATTTGCTTGAGCACTTCGTCGCCCGCCGCGTGCCCCAGGGTGTCGTTGATTTCCTTGAATTTGTTCAGGTCGAAGAACATCACCGCCAATTCAAAGCCTTGTCGGGCAGCCACCGCAATATCGTGGGTCAGGCGTGAATCAAAGTGTTCCCGGTTCGGCATGCCGGTCGCCGAATCATGGCAAGCCGCAAACTGTGCTTCACGCTCTCCTTCTCTGGCAGCGACCAAAGCGACCCGCGTGTTTGCCAGTGCTGCTCGTGCAACGGCAAGCGCACTTTCCGTGTGCTCCAGGTCAGCAAGACCCTGTTCCAATGTGCAATTCACGGCATGCAAGTCAGCCGCGCACTCCGCGACCTTGTGCTCGACCGCTTTGCTCACCTCCAGCGCGACGTGGGCTGCCCATTCAGGGTCCCCGCCGGCGATCTTCGCCTTCAAAACTGTGCCTGCTGCGGCAAGGTCGTTCGCGGCGCTCTCGACGCGCACCTTGACGTCCTTGTTTTCCTCCAACGCAGTGGCCAGGAACGGCGCAATCGGAGCGGTCTTTTCAGCGGTATTCAGACTTTTAGCCATGCACGAGTATCGCCTTCCCACAGCAACCGAAACGTTGGATATGGGCGTGTTTAACGGTGGTTGGCGAAACTTTCGATCTACGAACAACGATGGCGGTCGGCGCGCCCCACATTGCGCGCGTCAGCGTGGTTGGCGACACCCGAAACGACTTTGAGTATCTGAGCAATATGTTTTTAAATCAATTACTTGCCGGCTTTTCTGAATCCATCACTTTAGACGGTTTCGATTTATGATGATGGTTGTGCTGGAACCTATTGGCTCCGGCAGCCTCTCACGGGAAATTCGGGTCTTTTAAGCATGTTTCGAACCACGATCGTCGGTGTCTTGCTCTGTTTTTGGTTGCTCACGAGCCACGCATTCACCGTGAACCCGGCTGTCGTGACGACCGAGCAGGCGCGCGCTGAACTGGTGGTCAATGCTCCGAACGGCCTGGTCCCGGAACAGAAGTTCCAGATGGGTCTGTTGATAGAGCACCGGTCGGGATGGCACACTTATTGGAAGAATCCTGGTGACTCCGGCCTGCCGACCCGGCTCGATTGGACGCTTCCCGGCGGCATGCAGGCGGGCGACATCGAGTGGCCCTTGCCACGGCGCCTACCGATCGGCCCGTTGATGAATTACGGCTACGACGGCCGCGTGTTGTTGCCGGTCACGGTGGCTGTGCCGGCCGGTTTCAGCGGCGATAGCGCAGACATTCAGTTGCGCGCGGAGTGGTTGGTTTGCAAGGAAATTTGCATCCCGCAGTCGGGTGAGTTTCGACTGAGGGTACCGGCTGCCACGCCGACCATCAATTTTGCGCAGGCCTTCGACACAGCCCGTGATGCGATACCAGCGCCGCTGGCTACAGCCTACGCCAGTGCCAGGGTGCTGGGAAATTCGTTGGTGCTGCGCATCGACGGACTGCCCGCCGCCTGGCGGAACCAAAACCTGTCGGTGTTCGCCGAGGTTGGCGCGGTGTTGGACAACGTGTCCCGTCCGGTTGCGCAGTGGGACGCAGGGGTCTGGACAGCAAGCTTGCCGTTGTCGGCGCAGCGCTCCGTCAGCCCAGATCGGCTGCCGTTGGTACTGGTGGCCGACAGCGACGCGGTCGGCGTGCAGGTCACGGTTGACGTCGCGGGCCCGTGGCCGTCGACCGCCGCCCCTTCTGCCGTCGGACTGGAAACCAACGGCGTTGCACCCCGACAGGGCGCAGACCTCGGCTGGATGGCGGCACTGGCGTTCGCGCTGGTTGGCGGCGCGCTGCTGAACTTGATGCCCTGCGTGTTTCCAGTGTTGTCCTTGAAGGTGCTGGGCTTCGCAGCGCACGCCCACGACCGGCGTGTCCTGATTGGAAACGGACTCGCCTACTCTGCTGGCGTCGTGCTGTCGTTCCTGGCGCTGGCGGGGCTGTTGCTGGCGCTGCGCGCAGGCGGTGAGCAACTGGGCTGGGGTTTTCAGCTCCAGTCACCGGCAGTGGTCGCCACGCTGGCCGCGCTGTTCACGATGATCGGCCTGAACCTGCTGGGCGTCTACGAGTTCGGCTCGCTGTTGCCGAGTTCGCTGGCGACTGTCAGATTCCGCCATCCGATGGTTGATTCAATGCTCACCGGGGTGCTGGCGGTGGCCGTGGCGTCGCCGTGTACCGCGCCGTTCATGGGCGCGTCACTGGGTCTGGCCGCGACGCTGCCAGCCCCGCAGGCGCTGGCTGTGTTTTCTGCGCTCGGGCTCGGCATGGCGCTGCCCGTTCTGGCTGTCAGCGCTTGGCCAGCGCTGGCGCGCGCACTGCCGAGGCCGGGCGTCTGGATGGTGCACTTCCGGGTCGCGATGGCCTTTCCCATATTCGGCACGGTGGTCTGGCTGGCGTGGGTGCTGGGTCAACAGGCGGGCGTGGATGCGGTTGCCCTGCTGCTCGGGGTGTTGCTTGCATTGGCGTTTGCCGCCTGGGCGCTGGGGTCGGCCACGCTCGGCCCGGGTGCCCGCAAAACGCTGGGCACGCTGTCGGTCGCGTTGCTGGCCGTGGCGTTGGCCTGGTTCGTGCCCACTTTGAGCGTTGACGACGTACAGGCGTCACGCCCTGTGGCTGCGACAGCGGCCACTCAGCGCGGCTGGCGACCCTGGTCCACCACAGCGGTGGCGGACGAATTAGCCCAAGGTCGGCCGGTGTTCATCGACTTCACCGCGGCGTGGTGCGTGACTTGCCAGTTCAACAAGCGAACCACGTTGGACGATGCCCGGGTGCTGGCCGACTTCGACGCGCGCGGCGTCACACGCATGCGTGCCGACTGGACCCGCCGCGATCCGGCAATCACCGCCGAACTCGCGCGTCTGGGGCGAAACGGTGTGCCGGTTTATGCGCTTTACACACCAGCGCAGCCAGACTCTCCGCGGCTGCTCAAGGAAATACTGACGGTGTCCGCGCTGCGTGAAGCGCTGGCGGACTTGCCGACGCGCGCGGCCTCCGCACCCGGTGCACCCACCGGCCCGATCGCTGCGCGCTAGTGCAGTGGTCGATGCTTGGTGGAACTTGGGAAAATCGTGCGAAGAAGGCGTCTGGCCAGAAACCCAAGGGCAATGTCGTGGGGCATGGCGAGCATTCGCCAGAACGGCGTCCGTCGACCAAAGACTCGGTTCGATGGTCCGCACAGCGTCGAACACTGCAACAGTTCACCCGCCGGTCACGGCAAATGCAGTTCGGCCCGTGCTCCGCCCAAATCAGAAGTGGTCAGCACGAGGCGGCCGCGTCGACGTACGCTGACGTGGGCAGCCGCCACGGCATCGCAGATGGATGTGCCGAGGCCGCTTCCGTCGGGCGTCGCACCCGAGCCCCAGCCCGGTCCGTCGTCTTCGCAATACAGCACGAGGCCCGATTTAGCGACGTTGTTGTCCATGCCTTCTCCAGCTCCTTGAGCGGCGCCGATCACGATGCGGCTGCGCGCGAAACGCGCCGCGTTCGCCAGCAACGCATGCAGGGCCAGGTTGACGAGCCGGTCGTCAAAAAACGCCGTCGGCGGGCAATCTGCCGCGATCGACATGTCCAGCCGCGGGCCATCGGCGGGGATCACGAATCCAGCGCGGACTTCGCACAGGAAATCTTCGGGATTGTGGGCTTCGACCCGCGCCGTCAGTCGTCCCTCGTCCGACGTCATCAGCAAAAAGCCCAGCAACCGCATGCGCAACTGGCTGCAATGCACATGGGCGAACGTGACCTGGGTCAGGCCTTGCTGGACCACCAGGCGTTCCAGTTCGATTTCGAGCGATCCGAGGGCGTTTTTCAGGTCGTGCACGACGGCCTGCAGCGCGAGTGGCGTCATGCGTGCATTCAGTGGCAAGTCGGCCAAGGCCGTCAGGCCGCCTCGCGGGAAGGTGCCAGCTTGGTGATCGTCTCCACCAGGAACTTGTTTTGCAGCGCGATCCGCGGATTGCCGGGCATCAGTAGCGTCAGCGTGGCCAGGTAGCCGCGGATCTTGTCCACCGCCGCGCGGTCGAGCTGGGTCTGCCTGGACAGCCAGAACAGCGTGATTTGCGACGCCGCCAGCATCACCGTCGTGTTCTCGGGTGTTTCGGCCAGCGCCTCTTCGATGCATTTCACCGCTTGGTCGTGTTCGAACTGGCGCACCAAGGTTTCGGCGTGCTTGACCTTCGCGTTGGTGCCCTCGACTTCTCTGTGGATGATGCTGTCGATCTGTTCCTTCATGCCGGAATTGACCATCGCACTGCGCACCATATTGACCATCTTCTTGTTGTCGTGATCGGTGCGCACGACCGCCGACAGGATCTCGGTGGCGGCCACTTCGTTACCCACTGCCATGTTGGCCTTGGCCAGCAGGATCGTCGCCAGGTCGGCGCGCGGCGCCTCGGCGCTGGCCATGATGGATTTCAGCTTGGCCTCGGCACCGGCACGGTCGCCCGACTGTGCCAGGGCCCTCACCTCGAGCGCAGCGGTCGCGGCGGCCACGCCCGCCGTGCCCGAACGAGCTGCATAAACGGTCTGCGGATCGCTCAGCAACGCCATCGCGGCCGCTGCGTTGCCTTCGTCAAGGTGGACCTGTGACAACTGCAGCACGTCCTTGGCGTCCTCGATCAGCGCCGGCGTGCGCCGGGCGCGCAGACGCAGCAGGCGGAACACGGGCAGGTCCTCGGAGTGCACCGAGAACAGCACGCCTTCGCGCAGGATGAAGGCCACGCGCACGTTGCGCGCCGGCTTGCCGTCGGCGCCGTCGATGCCGTCTTCAGCGTCGATGAGGAAGTCGGACCGGATGTGCAGTTCGCCGTTGTCCTCTTCGTAAAAGCGAGCCGACTCTTCCAGGTCATCGTCGACAGCGTCCAGCGGAATGAGCAGACCGAAGCGCTGGTTGATCCAGCCCTTTTCCTCGGCCGTGGGCGCTTCCAGGTCCACCCACACGGGCTGCACCTGATCCAGCGCGTCGGCGCTTTCCACATCCTGTTGTGTCAACCGGCCTTGGGCCAGGGAGAAGACGTTGAGCATCGCGGTCTTTCAGCGTGCGCGCGGGCCAGCGGCGTGCGCCGCGCGGGAGGGGTTTGGTGGCATGGGGGCCGTCTCACCCCGTCACCCGGCTATATGCCGCGCCGAAGTGGACGGTCACCGAGGGTGACTCTGGTCCAAACGTGCTCTCCGCAAATGCGATGCGTGATTATGTGGCATCGCCGCGCTGCCGATGCCTGCAGCGGCCGGCCAAACCCGAGCCGGGTGACACCTCGGTCACACGCTGGTGGCAGACTCTCGGGCTGATGCCCAAACCCCTGCGCTGGACCCTGATCGCCCTTTCACTGCTGCTGGCCACCGGCCTGGCCGGGCTCGGGCTGGCCACGGACCGCACCGCAGCGGTCAGCGAGCGCAGCGACCTGCGCTACACCGACGTTCAGCGCGTGCTGGACATCGCCCGCACGCACGACCCGCGCCGGGCGACACCGGGGCAGGTGACGGCCGTGGCTCTGACCGAGCGCGACATGGACCTGCTGCTCAACCACGCTGCGCACCGTGCGCTGGGTGCACGCATGCGGGTGCAGATCGAGCGCGGCAGCGCGACGCTGCTGCTCAGCAGCGAGTGGCCGGGGCCCGCGTGGGGCCGCTGGACCAACGTCGAGGTGCGCTGGCGCGAGACAGCCAGGCTGCCGCAAGTGCAGTCGTGGCGGGTGGGTAGCCTGCCGCTGCCCGCCGCGCTGGCCACGCCGCTGATGCACCTGGCGCTGGCCCGGTCGTTCCCGGGCGCCGACCTGGCGGTGCTGGACGACGTCGCCCGGCGCGTGCGCTTTCTCGAAGACCAGATGAACGTGGTTTACGTGCTGAACGAAGACACCGCCGCGCGCCTGCTGTCGTCGCTGACACCGGCCGAAGACCGTGAGCGCCTGCGCGCTTATTCCGACCGGCTGGTCAGCCTGGCCGGCACCGACCCGGCGCTCTGGACGGTGACGCTGCCGCAACTCATCGGCCCGATGTTCGAGCTGGCGCGCCAGCGCTCCGCACAGGGGCATGACGCGGCCAAGGAAAACCGCGCGGCCATCGTGGCGCTGGCCGCCTTCGCCACCGGGCACAGCCTAAGCGCGGTGGTGCCTGCGGCCCGGCTGTGGCCTCAGCCGCGACGGCTGCAGGTGACGCTGCAGGGGCGCGACGACTTCCCGCAGCACTTCCTGGTCTCGGCCGCACTCGTCACCGAGGGCACCATGCCGCTGGCCAACGCCGTCGGGTTGTACAAGGAAGTGGCCGATTCGCGCGGCGGCAGCGGCTTCAGCTTCAACGACATGGCGGCCAACCGTGCCGGCACGCTGTTCGGAGAGCTGGCGCTGCGCGACCCGGCCCGGCTTCAAGCGCTGCTGGCCGGCGGCGTGCGCGAGGATTCGCTGGTGCCCGACATGACCGACCTGCCTGAATTCATGTCGGCCGCCGAGTTCACGCGCTTGTACGGCGGCGTCGGCGGGGTCGGTTTCACGCGCCTGCAGGCCGACATCGAGCGCCGCGTCGGCGCCCTGCCGCTTTACCGCTGAGCCGCTAAGCCGCTGACGACTCGTTTCCCTGCGCGGCTGGCGGCGGGGCGTCGCCCTTGTTCGAGCCGGCCACCATGTCGAAGCGGAACAGGCGGCACTCGATGGGGCCGTTCCACATCGGCACGCGCCGACTCTCCTTCAAACGCATCAGGCCGGGCAGCTTCATGTCCGGGCTGAGCAGCCAGGCCGTCCAGCCCGGGTAGTGGCGCTTCCAATGCGCAGCCAGTCCGCCGTAGAACTCTGCCGACGAGCCGCCGCCTTCGAAGCCTTCGCGCGCTGCACTGCCCGTTCCCTTGGCCGAGAGGCGCTCGCCATAAGGCGGGTTCAGCATCAAGGTGCCGGCAGCGGCCGGCGCCGGGCGCTGCAGCGCGTCGCCGGTCTTGAACTGGATGGCCGCCAGCACGCCGGCGCGTTCGGCGTTGCGGGTGGAGAAGTCGGTCATGCGAAAACTCACGTCGCCGGCGTACACGGGCACGGCCGGCGCATGCACCGCAGCGCGCGCTTCTTCCTGCATGGCGCGCCAGGCCGGGGCGAAGTCGCGAAAGCGCAGCATGCGTTCGAAGGCAAAGCGGCGCAGTGCGCCTGGCGCCATGCCGCAGGCCAGCTGCGCGGCTTCGATGGCGATGGTGCCGGCACCGCAGCAGGGGTCCAGCAGCGCGCCGTCCTGTTCGCGCCCCTGCCAGCCGGCGGCCGCCAGCATGGCCGCGGCCAGGGTCTCCTTCAACGGTGCCTCGCCGGTGTCCTCGCGCCAGCCGCGCTTGAACAACGCCTCGCCCGAGGTGTCCATGTACAGCGTGGCGTGCTCGGGCCCCACGAACAGCACCAGCGGCAGGTCGGCATGGCGCTGCGCCACGCTGGGCCGCGCGCCGGTGGCTTCGCGCACGCGGTCGCACACGGCGTCCTTGATGCGCAGCGCGGCAAAGTTCAGGCTGCGCAGCGGTGAGCGCTGGGCATTGACGTCCACCCGCAGCGTCTGCTCGGGCGTGATCAGGTCGGGCCACGGCACGTGGCAGGCCAGGTCGTAAAGGTCGTGCTCGTCCCGGTAAGGGCCGTCGATCAGCGGCCAAAGCACCCGCTGCGCCAGGCGGCTGTGCAGGTTCAGGCGCATGGCGGTCCGCTCGTCGCCTTCGACCCATACGCCGCCCCGCGCTTGCTCGACAGAAGTGCCGGTGATGCGCCGCACCTCGTCGGCCAGCAGCTCTTCGACGCCCTGGCCGCAGGCAAGAAACAAGGTGGTCAAAGGTGGCCGATCACATGTTCTTTCGCTGGCCGGCGGGCGCGATCCGCATCGCTTCGCGGTACTTGGCCACCGTGCGCCGGGCGACCTGGATGCCTTGCTCTGCGAGCATGTCGCTGAGTTGGCTGTCCGACAGCGGCTTCTTGCTGTCTTCGGCCGTCAACAGTTGCTGGAGCAGCGCGCGCACCGCCGTGCTCGACGCATTGCCGCCGGCCTCGGTGTGCAGCGACGAGCCGAAGAAGTACTTCAGCTCGAAGGTGCCGTGGATGGTGGCCATGTACTTGGCAGTGGTCACGCGCGAGATGGTGCTTTCGTGCAAGCCCAGTTCGTCTGCGATCTCGCGCAGCACCAGCGGCTTCATGGCGATGGCGCCGTGCGAGAAAAAACTCTTTTGCCGCTCGACGATGGCCTTGCTGACGCGCAGGATGGTGTCGAAGCGCTGCAGGATGTTTTTCATGAACCAGCGTGCCTCCTGCAGCCGCGATGTCATGCCCGGCTGACCGGGGTTGCCACGGCTGCCGCGCACGGCGTGGGCGTACAGGCTGTTGATGCGCAGTTTGGGCATCACGTCGGGGTTGAGCATGACCTGCAGGCCGCGGCCGCTCTTGCGCACGATGACGTCGGGCACGACGATGTGCGATTCACCCAACACGAATTGCCGCCCCGGCTTGGGCTCGCAGGCCTTGATGAGAGACTGGGCTTCGCGCAGCTGTTCTTCATCGGCCAGGGTCAGCGCCATCAACCGGCGCAGGTCGCGCTTGGCCAGCAATTCGAGGTGTTTTTCGGCCACCAGGATCGCCAGCTGACGCGCCGGGCACGGCGGGTTCAGCGCGAGCTGCAGCTTCAGGCACTCGCCCAGCGACCGCGCACCGACCCCCACCGGGTCCAGGTTCTGCAGCCAGCCCAGCGCGCAGCGCAGCGTGTCGGCCAGTGCTTCGCGGCGGTCGGCGTCGCCGCCCATGCCCAGCATCTCGGCCAGCCGCTCGGCAATGTCTTCCAGCGAATCGGCGAGGTAGCCGTCGACGTCGAGCGATTCGATCAGCACATGCAAGGCGGCGCGCTCGTCGTCGGACAGGCGCATGCCCACCGTCTGCGCCCGCAGGTGGTCCTGCAACGACACCGCAGCGCCGTTGCGTTCCTCGCCGCCGTCGCCTTCTTCGCCCGATCCCGCGCCCGTGGTGCTGCCGGGTGTTTCCCGGATGCCGTCGAAGTCGTCGCCCTCGGTGCCGTTCTCCCAGTCTTCCTGGGCAAAGGTGCCGAACTCATCGCCGCTGATTTCCTTGGCCTCGCCCCCGCTGGCGTCGGCTTCACCGTCGTCGCGCTCTGCCACGCGGTCGGCCACCGGGCGCTCCAGGGGAGACTCGAAGGGGCTGGCCGGAAACTCTTCTTCGGTTTCGAGGAAGGGGTTCTGCTCCAGCATCTGCTCGACTTCCTGGTGCAACTCCAGCGTCGACAACTGCAGCAGGCGGATCGATTGCTGCAGCTGCGGCGTCAGCGCCAAATGCTGCGACAGGCGGACCTGAAGTGAGGGTTTCAATCCGCCCTCACATTTTGAAGTGCTCGCCCAGGTACACCTTGCGCACCTCGGCGTTGGCGACGATCTCGTGCGGCGTGCCCTCGGCCAGCACGCTGCCGTCACTGATGATGTAGGCGCGGTCGCAGATACCCAGCGTCTCGCGCACGTTGTGGTCGGTTATCAGGACGCCGATGCCGCGTTGCTTGAGGTGCATGACAATTTTTTGTATTTCGGCAACCGAAATAGGATCGACTCCAGCAAAAGGTTCGTCCAATAAAATCAGGCGGGGGTTCGCCGCAAGTGAACGTGCAATTTCCACGCGTCTGCGTTCGCCACCCGATAGGCTGGCGCCCAATTGTTTTGCGACATGGGTGACGTGCAATTCTTCGAGCAGGCTTTCTTGTTCTTTTCTTCGATCGGTGCTGCTGAGTTCTTTGCGAAGTTCCAGTACCGCCATGATATTTTCAGAGACGGTAAGTTTGCGGAATACTGAAGCTTCCTGCGGCAGATAGCCAATGCCCAGCTGCGCACGTTCGTGCATCGGCATGCCGGTGATGTTGCGTTCGTTGAAATAAATTTCGCCAGCATCGGCAGGCACTAGCCCGACAATCATGTAAAAGCAGGTAGTTTTACCGGCACCGTTCGGGCCGAGCAGGCCAACTACTTCGCCGGCATTTAAATCCAGACCAAAATCACGTACTACTTCGCGAGATTTGTAGCGCTTGCGCAAACCTTTTGCATGCAACATTAGGGTTTGGCTTCTGCAGGTGCTTTATTTTTTGGCATGATGCGCATAGAAACGCGTTTACCGTCGCCACCGCCGTCTAAACGACCGGTTTTTAAATCATATTTGACGTTTTCACCACGCATCGAACCACGCGGCTGGTTAATGATTACACTGCCGCTAAGCAGAATTAAATCCGAGCTCAAGGTGTAGACAATAGTGGATGCCTGAGCGTTCATTGGTTCGCCGTTGTTATTG
>ENA-OFCE01001313-OFCE01001313.1-metagenomes-genome-assembly--contig:-NODE-1313-length-13060-cov-6.376086_pt1 | contig 13060 bp, 14 predicted proteins | sample MGYA00153388_OFCE01 | MGnify analysis MGYA00153388
CACTAGTAGAGTAACTTGAAAATTTTGCAACGTAGGTTGGGTTGAGTGACAGCGAACCCAACACCTCAGAGATTTTCATGTTGCATAATTAAATATTCACTGTACTAGTATGCCGCTGAACCACAAAAAGTATTATATGTTACAGTTTTTATAGACTAAGTTTAATCAAAACTCAATTAGAGCTTGAGATTCTCGCTGCAAAATCCACATTACTTAGATTTCTCAAAAGATTAGATTATGTAGTTTCGGCTACGTCAGGTTTTTATTAAATGCAAAGCAATTAAAGGCTCCATATTAGACAAAATTTAGACGAAAGACTCTTGCATAAATACAACCTGAGATCCCAGGGAAGCTTGTCAACTTCAAAAAAGCTTCTTGAAGATTTAGGAATAAATTAAAGGAATTAATTGAATGGCTATCGTTAAGAAAACGGCTTTAGTTTACTGCCAAAATGAATTTGGTTTAGTAGACGGAAAAACTGCTGCGGGTTTAGTTCGCCATTCTGAAATTTATACGATTGTTGGAGTGATTGATAGTTTATTAGCTGGCAAAGACGCAGGGGCAGAACTGGGAGATAAGAAGAATAATATTCCCATTTTTGCTAGCCTAAATGACGCTTTGAATAACCTTTCAGAAGTTCCAAACTGTTATATTTATGGAAAAGCACCCTTAGAAACCTACATATCCATAGAGGAAAGATTTCTCATCTTAGAAGCGATGAAAAAGGGAATGGATATCATTAGTGGTCTTCATCAATTCTTCTCCGAAGACCAAGAATTTGTCCAGATGGCTATTCAATGCGGTATTCAAATTAGAGATATTAGAAAACCGCCGCAATTAAAAGATTTGCATGTTTTTACAGGTCAAATATCCAGAGTAAATGTGCCTGTAATTGCCATATTAGGGACTGATTGCGCTTGCGGAAAAAGGACTACCGCAGTGGAACTCAACAAAGCCTTAAATAGCCTGGGTATAAAATCAATTATGATTGCGACCGGGCAAACTAGTTTAATGCAGGGGGCGAAGTATGGCGCATCAATGGACGCGCTAGTTTCTCAGTTTGCGATCGGTGAAATAGAACATGCAGTTGTTCAAGCGTTTGATCACGAAAATCCCGACATTATTTTAGTCGAGGGACAAAGCGCAGCCAGTCATCCTGCTTTTATGAGTTCGATCGGAATCTTGAAGGCAAGTATGCCTGATGGAGTTATTCTGCAACATCCACCTGCTAGAAAATTCCGGTGTGATTTTCCTAATTTGGTTATGCCGACGGTTGAGAGTGAAATTCAACTGATTGAAGCGATTTCTCACTCTCAAGTGATTGCGATCGCCCTAAGCCACGAAAACCTAATAACCGAAGAGATCCCGAAAATCATCAAAGATTATGAGAGCCGTTTGCGATTGCCAACAACCGATGTATTGAATTACGGATGTCAAAAACTTGTTCAAAGTTTGTGCAATTATTTTCCAAAGCTAAATCAGAAAATCAATCGAGGCTTTAAAACGCCACTATTGGCAATCAGGTAGACGCAAGTCTGAACACATTAGATGAAAGCGTTCGCACCAAGAATAGAAATTGCCCTATCGCAAATACGCCATAACGCGCGGATACTATCTGAACTTTATGGGCAAAAGGGAATTTCCTTAATGGGAGTTTCCAAAGCAACCTTAGGAGATCCCGCGATCGCCGAAGCCATGATTCAAGGCGGAGTAAAGTTTATTGCCGACTCTCGCCTTGAAAACATTCAAAAAATGCAAAAAGCAAAAATTTCAACTCAGTTTGTGTTGTTACGGACGGCTTTGAGTCAAGCAGAATCTACTATTAAGAATGTAGATATAAGTCTTAATACAGAACTTAAAACTGTCAAAGAACTTTCCCATTATGCAACGATGCATAACAAAATTCATCAAATAATCCTCATGGTAGAAATGGGCGACCTGCGAGAAGGAATACTCCCTTACGACCTTTCTAAATTTGTTAAAGAAACGCTTAACTTACCCAATATCAAAATTGTTGGAATTGGTTGCAACTTAGCTTGTTATGGTGGAATCAAGCCAGATAATCAAAATATGCGTAAGTTATCTGAATTAGCAGATGCAATTGAAAAAGAATTTCAGATTGATTTGGAAGTAATTTCGGGTGGAAATTCGGCAAATTATGACTGGTATGAATCCGCAGAAAAAGTCAGGAGAATTAATAACCTGCGTATCGGTGAATCGATTCTTTTAGGATGTGAAACTGTCAATCGAAAACCTATTCCAGGTTTATACACCACTGCCTTCAAGTTGATTGCTGAAGTGATTGAGTCAAAAGAAAAACCATCGTTACCATTTGGTGAAATCTGTCAGGATGCATTTGGAAATGTTCCCACCTTCCGTGATCGCGGCATTCGGCAAAGAGTAATCATCGCGTTGGGACGACAAGACGTTCTAGTATCTGGCTTAAAACCTAATCACGATCTAGAAATACTTGGAGCTAGCAGCGATCATATTGTGCTTGACAGCAAAAATTATGATTTAAAGGTTGGTAGTGAAGTGAAATTCAATCTGGATTACGGCGCGCTGTTAGCAGCAATGACTTCTCCTTTTATTAAAAAGCAATTTGTAGGAGGCTTCTAGTGGTCTTCCAATAATTAGATGATAGGTGAGGAGGATAAGATAGAAGGCAATCGCGTTACTGAATGAAATGACGAAGAAGTATATCGTTGCTCTGACTTCAGAGGAGCGTGAATATCAATTGCTTCAAGTAAGGGTTCGCAACTCCTCCCGGCATCGTGCCGAGATAAGTGTAAAAGTTTATCATATGGGTGTTAAAGCCCTTCTATGTAGGGCTTTCAGCATTCGACTCAAAACAGGGCTAATTTTGTTGGTTAGTTGCGCCATAGGCCGAAGCGCAACGGTAGAATGCGGCTTCCAGGCGACGAATGAGGGGTAAATCAGGTGGTGCACTAGCTGTTTTCCAGTAGTACAGCGTCCAAAAGTAGTCCAAACCTTTACTACCCGGGGTTAAATGAGTCAAGGCTATTTCATTCTAAATAAGTCTTTGAGTATGTTAAGACTAAAGCCAGCAAGACGTTGAGCTTGCGCCATGTTTTGCTGGCTTTAGCTGCGATACAAATTGAGTGCAAAATTACGTGCGATTGCCCAGCTTTGTACCAATGGCGAAGTTCGGATACGGGAAGCATCTTCTCCTTGCGTCACATCTCGGACATAATGCACCTTGTTTTCCACCCCCCAATAACCTCGAATCCGGTTGGCAAAAGCTTGTACCGTCTCGCTAAATGATGCGACGTAGTAACGGGTTTCGGTGGAGAGTTCAATGATATTGGCACGCTGCACCTGGCGTTCTGATTCGACTCGGATCAGGGTTTGCAGCCCTGGGAAATCAGGAATGCCATCCAAGCAATGCGTGATGCTAACGGTGCGTTTTTCGATGCGACCATGCCCTTTGTTGATCTGTTGGGCACTGTGCTGAGGCTGAAAGTGGGTTTCGACTGCCGCCAGCAAACCGGACTGGTTGCCTTTGAGTGCCCCTAAGTAATCATTGCCACTGTCAAGGATGGTTTGTGCCGTTTTTTTGGGTGCTAATGGCATCAAAGGCAAACACGACCCCTTTGAGTGCCATCTGTTCAATAAAAGCAGGCAGTGCCGTGATTTCGTTGGTTTTCGAGTTGACTTCATAGGGTTCAAGAATCAATCCCCGCTCCACGATGTAGGCGCTGACCAACATAATTGCTGGGTGAGAGTCTACGCTGGGGTCGTCATTGATAGCTTCATAGGAACCACGCAGCACTTTACCATCGACGGCAATGGTTTCTCCAAGCAACGGTTGGATGCCGAAGAATCGAGATAAACGAGCCGAATACGCTGAGTAATCTAGCCGCAACAGTGCCCGTCGAATTGTGCTGTAAGAGGGTAGCCGGTCTTTAGGGGGTTGAAACAGGGCTACCAATTCATCGTGATACGCGCTCAACCAATCCCCAATTGCCAAAAAGCCCCGGTTACCTGCTGCAACCGCTAGGGTGAACAGAGCCAGGCAAAGCGCCTGCTGATGGCGCTGTCCTGCTGTACGACGAGTATCGGAAAGGTCTGAAAAGACTTCGACAATAGCAAGGGGAGACATCGGGTGTCAGAGTTTAGTAGATGACCTAACTACCCTATCAGTCACTCAATTAGAATGAAATAGCCCTGGTGGAAAACTCCAGACGATATCCCGGCAGACTATCCAAATCTGGTTGCTCAGGATAGTGATTATCGGCAAGCACCTGAGCCTTGAGATTGCGGTCAACGGGCTGGATAACAAATTCGGTATGCGATCGCTCTACTTCCTGCTGGGTTAGGTAGTGGTAGGTGCGCTCGGTGATTCAGGTGCCGACGCAATCTTCAAAAAACTCTTGAAAGGGGGAAGGGGAAGTCATGGGAGTCGGGGAGCTAAAGGGATGGGACTATAAAGATTTAAAGCATCAGTTTTCTTTGGGCAGATGGCTCAGATTCTCCATGGGTTGCGGCATTAATGAAAATTTTGCTGGTTGATGATGATGAGAGTTTAACCAAAGGTCTGACCATAACTCTGACCACCCATCACCACACGGTTGATGTGGCTAAGGATGGGGAGATGGCTTGGACTTATGCTTCTACGTTTGAGTATGACCTGATGGTGTTTGAGGTGATGCTGCCAAAATTGGATGGCATCAGTTTGTGTCAGCGCTTTCGGGCAAATGGCTATGACACGCCAATTTTGCTGCTGACGGCTGAAGATTCTATCGCAGTGAAAGCGCAGGGATTGGATGCTGGAGCCGATGATTATGTGGTTAAACCGTTTGACCCGGTGGAACTAATGGCTCGAATTCGGGCGTTGCAACGGCGGAGTAGTGGCAATCCCTTTCCCTTGCTAGCTTGGGGCGCTCTGTTTTTAGACCCGCGAACCTGTGAGGTCACCTACAATAGCCAACCCGTTTCTTTGACAACGAAGGAATATGAGTTTCTAGAACTTTTGTTGCGCGATAGCCAATACGTTTTTAGTAGCGAAGAATTAGTCGATCGCCTCTGGTCTTCAGAGGAATTTCCATCGGAAGCGACAGTGCGATCGCATCTCCGGCGAATTCGCCAAAAACTAGCGGCGGCGGGTGCGCCAGCCGATTTCATTACGACCCTGCACGGGCGCGGTTACTACCTAAAGGCGATCGCGACGGCGGAAGTCGCAGAGGTTCCTTTTTTTAATCCCAAAAGTGATTCTTTGGAAAAACGGGATTCGCCGATTAAGGTGATGAGTGTGGATAGCGATCGCGTCTGGCTCAGCGCCTTGCCAGCGCTGCTCAAACCTTGGGGATTCAAAGTCACAACCCTGGCAGATCCGCAGCAGTTTTGGATTATTCTCCAAGCCGTCGTTCCTGATGTGCTGATTTTAGAAGTAGATATGCCTGAGATTAATGGCTTTGAACTATGCCAAATGCTTCGCAGCGATCGCCGCTGGCAGCGGTTGCCAGTTTTATTCCTAAGCGTATTGAGCGATGATGCCACTCAACAGCAAGCCTTCACCGCTGGGGCAGATGATTATTTGTGCAAGCCAGTGATGGGAACTGCGCTTGCCAATCGGATTCTCAGTCGATTGCAAAGAATGCGGGATTGCGCGAATTGAAAGTCGTAATTATGAGCCGAATTGTAACAACAGATTAAGTATTAGATGCCGTCAAAAAGTTGCCAAAACTCTTTCAGCTAAACCATTTGAGCGTTCCCTTCATGTTTTTTAATAGTATTTTTGTCGCCCCTTGCTGAAATTGCACAAAATCTGCACAAGCAAGTTGCTTTAATCAAGGGCAGGTTCAAAAACGAAATACTTTCTTCGGCTTTTTTAAAGTCGAAGGTTTAATTTTTTTAAGCTTGATTGTCGTTCAGGTTAAGCCTTGAGCTTGTGAAGTGCCAGGGAATGGTTTTTAAGATATTCGCCAGTTTGATACACACTGCTGCCGAGCAATCGCCATGGGGCGCGTTTGAGAGGACAAGCACAGCCCATCGGCTTGAGTTGTGAAATGTAGATCAATTAACAAAAGGAAAATTATTATGACGAGTTCTATGGCTGCAAAACAGCTAGGGTTTGAGCCGTTCGCTCTTAGTTCTCCGATCGAACTAAGAGCGAATGCGACAGAAGAAGACGTGCAGGCGGTGATTCGGGCTGCCTATCGCCAAGTCTTTGGCAATGATTATTTAATGCAGAGTGAGCGAATGACCAGCGCAGAATCACTTTTGCGCCAGAGAAATATTACGGTACGCGATTTTGTGCGGATGTTGGCACAGTCCGAGCTATATCGCACAAAATTCTTTTACTCGACTCCCCAAGTTCGCTTTATCGAGTTGAACTACAAGCATTTGCTCGGTCGCGCTCCCTACGATGAATCAGCCATCACCTTCCACGTTGATTTATACACACAGGAAGGGTTTGAAGCTGAGATCAATTCCTACATTGATTCTCTGGAATATCAAGAAAATTTTGGCGACTCGATCGTGCCCTATTATCGAGGGTTTGCCACACAACGCGGGCAAAAAACGGCTGGCTTTAGCCGGATGTTCCAGCTTTATCGGGGCTATGCGAATAGCGATCGCGCTCAGGGCAAAAACAAATCTGCCTGGTTGACCAATGAACTAGGGATGAATTTAGTTACACCCGTGCAAACGGCTAACTTTGGGCGATCGCTTTCAGGCGTAGTGGGCGGCGATCGCGGTCTGTATCGGGTGCGGGTGATGCAATCCAACAAGGGGCGCACTCCCCAAGTTCGGCTAGCCGTCAGCGAATACCTCGTCACTTACGATCAACTCTCACCTACCCTGCAACGGCTTAACCAGCGCGGCAGCAAGGTAACGAGCATTACCACCGTATAGACGGTTTCGAGCGGTGAGTTTTTAGCACTCAGTTTATGTTTAGGCATGACTCTAACAACTTTTTAAGGACGACCATTTTTGGCATCCCAAAAAGTTTGAGAGCTAAGAACTCACCCTTTTTCCAAACACCATTTACTCAATTTTAAGGAGAGTCATTCGTGGCAATTACAACCGCAGCTTCTCGTTTGGGAACGACTGCTTTGGGTGATTCTTACCCAGTCGAACTCCGCCAAAACTGGACATCTGAAGATGCCCAAGGGGTGATTCAAGCGGTCTATCGTCAAGTGTTGGGCAATGACTACATCATGCAGTCAGAACGGCTAACCAGCCTGGAATCGCTCTTAGCCAATGGTCAACTGACGGTCAGAGATTTCGTTCGGGCGGTCGCCAAATCAGACTTGTATAAAACCAAGTTCCTCTATCCTCATTTCCAAACTCGCGTCATCGAGTTGAACTTCAAACATCTGTTGGGTCGCGCTCCCTATGTAGAATCGGAGATCACCGAGCATCTCAATCGCTACCAGGATCAAGGGTTTGAGGCAGATATCGATTCTTACATCGATTCCGAAGAATATGATGCCAAATTTGGCGATGCGATCGTCCCCTACTATCAAGACTTTGTGACCACGGGTGTGGGTCAACGCACCGTCGGTTTCACGCGGATGTTCCGCCTCTATCGCGGCTATGCTAACAGCGATAACGCCCAACTGGCTGGCGCACAATCTCATTTAGCCACTGACCTAGCGAGAAACAGCGCATCGGCGATCGTCGCGCCTTCGGGTGGCTCTGAAGGATGGGCATACCAGCCCTCAAAACAAGGGGTTGCCCCCGCGCGCGCCTTCGGTCGCTCGTCGGTCAACTCATCCGATCGCCTCTACCGAATCGAAGTCGCAGGCATCAGCCTACCGCGCTATCCCAAAGTTCGCCGCAGTAACAAAGAGTTCATTGTTCCTTACGAACAGCTATCTAGCACGCTTCAACAAATCAACAAGTTGGGCGGCAAAGTCGCTAGCATTACCCTCGCACAATAAGGACACACAGCATGTTGGGACAATCCGCCCTCACCGGAGCCGCTGGCTCATCCGCGAACAATCGCATCTTCATTTATGAAGTAGAAGGATTACAGCAAAACGATCAAACCGACAATAATCAGTATCCGGTGCGGAACAGCAGCACAATTTTGATGCAAGTTCCCTATAGCCGGATGAACAGCGAAATGAAACGCATTACCCGCTTAGGCGGCAAGATTGTCAACATTCGCCCAATGACTGAACCCTCAGCAGCACCTCAAGGTTAATCGCCCATCCTACCCAATTGCGGCAGGCATGGAGTTGATGTAACAGTTGAAAAAGGGCGATCGCAAAAGTATTAGTGCTTTTGCGATCGCCCTTAAATATTGGATTCTATTGCAGCTTCTCAATCCGAATCGTTTTCAAGAAAATTGCAACAGAAATAACGTGCAGGATTAAAGCAGGCACAAACATTGAATCAACAATCCACCAAGGTGGAGAAGTATTCTGAGAAGTCGCTAAATTAGTAGTCGTTAAGTGAGTTTGAATGAAAGAATAACAAGCTTGACCTTGCTTCCATCCATAGCAGCTTGTAGGGCTTGTCAGAATAATGAGGAGTTGAAAAACAAGACTTAAAAATAACGGCAAGCGTTTACATCTAAGTGACTTTTGATAATGTCGTAAATTGAAGTTGAACAGATAGAGAATACAAATTAGATAAAACGGCACCAGAAAGAAAACATAAATCAGCCAAGCAGCAATCGTGAAAGAAGCGGTGAAGTAAACCGCCAAACTGGCAATTACATATACCGTAAAAAGTGCAGTAAAATTCCCGACAGAAATTGCTTGTGACATTGCGGCAATTAAGACTACTCAAAGCTGACGATACTCTTATTTAATGCTAAACGCGATCGCTACTTATCCAAAACCTAAAGTGTAATATCACGCCTCACCTCCGAGAAGATTAATAGTAATTTCGCTCATCCTAACGAGAGTCGTTTCTAACATTATCCAAGTTGATTAAGCCTTAATTTTTGTTAGAAACTTCGATCAATAGAAAACAACTTTATACTCAACTATTCAGATCAAAGTATCCATCGAAGTTTATGCAAGCATTGTTGAGAAATCGCCAGCATCCGTTAATTCATCGACTAGCAGACACGATTGAAAATACCTGGAAGACCCATTTAGAGCTATCTCCGTTTCAAATTCCAGACGGGTTAGGGTACGTTGAGGGGGCTTTGGAAGGCGAAAAACTGGTGATTGAAAACCATTGCTACCAGGCTCCTCAATTTCGCAAACTGCATCTAGAACTGGCGCAGGTTGGCACCGGGCTAGATATTTTGCACTGCGTGATGTTTCCCAATCCTCAGTATGCCCTGCCTATTTTTGGCGCAGATTTGGTTGGCGGAAAGGCGGGAATCAGCGCCGCGATCGCCGATTTGTCACCGGTGAACCCTGAGCGATCGCTGCCAGCAAGCTATCAGCAAGCCTTATCAGCACTGCCTGATCTAACTTTTTCTCAGCCTCGTGCATTACCGGACTGGGGCGATATTTTCTCTGATTTTTGCTTGTTTGTCCGTCCAATGGGCGCGCTAGAAGAAGACGCATTTTTGCAGCGCGTTCAAGATTTTTTGACGATCCATTGCCAGCTTGCCAGCGTTGAACCTCCGCTAACTTCGGATGCCGCGATCGCCCAAATTATCGCAGGACAAAAATATTACTGCACCAAGCAACAGCAGAACGATAAGACTCGTCGCATCCTAGAAAAATCTTTTGGCGCTGAGTGGGCTGAGCAATATATGACCACCATGCTGTTTGATTGCGCCACCTGATCTAAACCTTTCAAGATCCAGAACCTGATTAGCGGCTAGATAAGACTCCCACGCGATCCCTGCATTCAGGCAAACGTCAGAATGTGAAGCGGCTGAGACCATGCCTCTATCGTTCGATGAAAGCAAAGTACCCCTCTAGGGGATAACTTTCTAATTTGCAAAATCTTATAGTTTATTTGTAGGTACATCAACTTGCCAGGAATGTCTACAAAGAAAGTAACAATATTTACAGAAGTTAATGTTTAAGCTGGCAAAATTGAGAGCATTCCATTGCCGTTGAGATTTTGTATAGAAGAAGAGGAGAAAGTCATGGCTGAAACCTTTAAGAATGGTCAAATGCTTTGGAAATTGGAAGGCAGCGATCGCACTCTTCACTTGCGGCACCACGATTCAGAGCCGTGGAAACCTTACGAAGAATTTCCCCAATATGTTTTGCCCGACCCCCATGGTTTTTCTAAAGGAATCACAACCTTTCTAGCGCTGCGAAAAAATGATTGGACAGCAATCAAATCTTAGAAAAGCTTTGAAGCCCTCTCAATAAAACAGGGCGATCGTCAAAAAATCCCTAGGTCAACCGTTAATGGTTTGGCAAAGCTGAAACTTAGGCGATCGCCAGCAATCCAAAAATCAGTTGCGAGGAAATATTTCTTCGCAACTGATTTTTTAATATGAACTTGTGCGTTGGAAGAACACTTTACAAAAATCAGATTTGCAATATTTATTTACACTTAAAGCTCAATCTCTCATTTTTCCATCCCATCTATTCCATTTGACGTAGTGGTTCTCTATGATGAAGGGGTGAGGTGACGGTCTTTTCTCAAAAGCAACTTCCTACTCAGCAAACTGACCTGCTGGCAACCGCTTTAGACTTTATCTACACCATTTATAATTCGTAATAAACAACGATCCAACGACATAGTATAAACAAAGAAGTTGGAAAACTGGCAAAGCAGATACAGACTATTTAGCTGTCTGATGCGTCAAGGCTCCACAATATTTAAGAAATGTAAAACCTTCTCAGGTTCTTCACTAGAAGAATGAGAAGCATTTCACCGGGTTCTCCATGGACGGGTTTTGTTTTTCTCAAGCTGTTTAAGCAGATTGATTGCTGAACTTAACCAAGAGTCAGTTGTGACCTAATTCCTACTTTTACTTCAACACATTAGGAGATTGATTTTATGTTGGACGCATTTGCAAAGGTGGTCTCTCAGGCTGATGCACGGGGTGAATACCTCAACACTTCACAACTAGATGCCCTAAGCGCAATGGTTGCCGATGGCAACAAGCGTATGGATACTGTGAACCGCATCACCAGCAATTCGTCTGCGATCGTAGCGAATGCGGCTCGTTCGTTGTTTGCAGAGCAACCTGGTCTGATTGCACCCGGTGGAAATGCTTACACCAACCGTCGTATGGCTGCTTGTTTGCGTGACATGGAAATCATCCTGCGCTACGTCACCTACGCTATTTTTGCTGGAGATGCAAGCATTTTGGACGATCGCTGCCTCAACGGCTTGCGTGAAACCTACTTGGCTTTGGGTACTCCTGGTGCTTCAGTTGCAGTGGGTGTTCAGAAGATGAAAGATGCTGCACTTGCGATCGCTAATGACCCCAACGGTGTTACACGCGGCGAATGCTCCAGCTTGATGTCTGAAGTGAGCAGCTACTTTGACAAGGCGGCTGCGGCTGTCGGCTAGAGACTCTCGACACTAGAAACCGCATGAGGTTGCCTTCTCTTGCCTTTTAGCGAGTCAAAGCAACTGCAACACTGATTTCATAAAGCAAAATTACTGGAGCAAGTTTAATCATGAAGACCCCTCTAACCGAAGCAGTTTCGGCTGCTGATTCTCAAGGACGCTTCCTTAGCTCTACCGAGCTTCAAACTGCATTTGGTCGCTTCCGTCAAGCGTCTGCTAGCTTGGAAGCTGCTAAAGCATTGACTTCCAAAGCTGATAGCTTGGCTTCTGGTGCTGCAAATGCAGTTTACCAAAAGTTCCCATACACCACCACAATGCAAGGTCCTAACTATGCATCCACTCAAGTGGGCAAAGACAAGTGTGTCCGCGACATCGGCTACTACTTGCGCATGGTTACCTACTGCCTAGTTGTGGGTGGAACCGGTCCAATCGATGACTACCTAATCAGCGGTTTGTCTGAAATCAACAGCACCTTTGAGCTATCTCCTAGCTGGTATGTTGAAGCTTTGAAGAATATCAAAGCTAGCCATGGTTTGTCTGGAGATCCTGCTGTTGAAGCGAACTCCTACATCGACTATGCAATCAACGCATTGAGCTAGTCAGGTTTGTGCCCGGAGGGTTAGGCAGCCACCGACAAATGTTGGTAGTCGCTTAATTCTCCGGGCATTGTTTTTTTTAAATTAAAATTTGAAGTGATTTTTTTACTGTTGCCATGGATCACACCCCCGATATTCAAAGTGACCAGACCCTTACTGTGGAACAGGCGATCGCGAATCTCCAAGGGGAAGATTTGGGGTTGCGAGTCTATGCCGCGTGGTGGTTAGGGCGGTTTCGCGTGGATGCCCCCGAAGCGATCGAGGTGTTGATGGCGGCATTAACCGATGAGGACGATCGCACCGGGGTTGGCGGCTATCCTCTGCGACGCAATGCAGCGCGGGCATTGGGCAAATTGGGCGATCATCGAGTTGTTCCTGCCCTGATTCAATCATTAGACTGTACCGATTTTTATGTGCGAGAAGCTGCCGCACAATCATTAGAAAAGTTAGGAGAGCCTAGCTGTATTGCTCGATTGATCGAGCTGCTCAACAATCAAGTACCTGGCACTCTACCAGCACCCGAACCGCCTCACCTAGTGCAACCCTTCGATGCGATTTTGGAAGCGTTAGGAAGCTTGGGCGCAATGGATGCCGTTTCAGATATCCTGCCATTTTTAGATCATCCCGTGCCTCGGATTCGCTATGCCGCCACACGAGCGATGTATCAGCTTACCCCAAACCCTGAAATTGCTAGCCAGTATGGCGATCGCTTGGTGCAAGCGCTCTCAAACAACGATTTGCAACTGCGGCGAACGGTATTAGCCGATGTAGGCGCGATCGGATATCTTCCGGCAGCAGATGCGATCGCTCAAACCCTGGCAGAAAACAGCCTCAAGCTCATTTCTCTGAAAGGGCTACTCGAAAAGCAACTCCAGCACACCACCCCGCCTAATCTTTCAGCCGGGGCAATCAAAGTCATGACTTTAATGGATGAGTTGTTGTAGCAGAACAAGCCACAATGTAGGAGGAAGGCAAGAGGCAAGAGGCGAGAGGGAATTAGAGAATAGGGCTAAATCTCCCTTTCCCATTCCCCATTCGTCGTTCCC
>ENA-OFCE01001314-OFCE01001314.1-metagenomes-genome-assembly--contig:-NODE-1314-length-13047-cov-2.111684_pt1 | contig 13047 bp, 12 predicted proteins | sample MGYA00153388_OFCE01 | MGnify analysis MGYA00153388
CAAACTGGTATCAGAGGGGTTTTATAGTACCGGCCGCCCGGAAATTCTTGCCACGTTTCTCGAGAGTCAGGGGCATAGCGTGCGGGACAGTAGCGGCAAGGCGCTACGACCCGGCCGACCCATTAGCGATCCAGGCCCGGATCGTGTTGTTCGGCCGGGTGCGAGTACACTTTCTGCGTTAGGCAGCCTTTACGCAAATGGCTATGTATGGAGCTTGATCTCAGGCCCGACCGGCGCGACGCTTACCAATCAAAATACGGCGCAAGCGACGTTTAATGCGACCGCCAACGGAACCTACGTCGTGCAGCTTGTGGCAAGTAACGGCTCGACGCAGGGTGCGCCCGGCAAACTCACAATCGTTGTGGATAGCGCGTTGCCAATTGCGCCCGCGGCGATCCGGTTTAACGATGTCAAGGCGGTTTTGCAATCTCTGCAAGCAGGGTGCACGAATGCTGGCTGCCATGCTCCCAGCAGCTCTGGCGTTATAGCCCCACTTTTTTACACGAATTCTGACCGCAACGGAGATGGCATCGTAGGCGATGCAACCGATGACCTTTGGTTCTATACAGAGACGAGAGGGCGGATCAATTTCACGGACATCGTTGCAAGTCCGTTACTGCGCAAGCCAGCGGGGCATCACCACAACGGCCTGCAACGTCCCGGATTCAACACCAGCGTGGCGCCGGGACAGCCTACGCGCGCGGGTTACGACCTTTTCCAGAACTGGATATTGAACGGCGCGCCGCAGTAAGCGGCACGCCGTGTAGCGCATGCGGAAAGGCAGGCGGCTTCTAGTAGTTACGCCGCGGTGCGGTATATGCGTCTTTTGAAAAGACGAAAGCCGGCTCGCGTCCGACCAAGGTCTCTATAAGTGCCAGCTCCTGATCCGTGTGGTTGATGAACGGAGCGTTACGGATGTTTTTGCCTTTGGCTTCGTTGCTCAAAATATAGATCGGCCTGTCGTGTTGTTTGGCCGCGATCGTTTCCCTGCTTTCCGGGTCCGCAGTTGACGCCACTTCCGTCACCCCGTAACACGTGCAGAAGTAGGTCTGGTCAGGTTCCGCCTCCATGTAAAAGCCGGTGCCGCGAATGCCTACCGTCGCATTAGCAGTGCGAACCTTCATCGGCGTGTTTCGCGACACGGACAGCAGCGCGCCGGTAAGCAATCGCAGCCCGCTGATGACGAGCGAATCGTCCGCCTTCTTCTCGGATTCAATCGTGAGCTTGCTGCTTCCACGCAAAATCATGGAATTACTATTCACAACAAAAATGATCTCGCCACCTTTGGCTGTTTGCACGGTGTCCCCGGGGATTACAAGCGTTTCCAGCGTCGCCGGTTTATCGTTCACCGTCACCTGGCCCGCGATGCGATAAATAGATTGCTTTGGCGGCAACTTCGCGGGCTTGCTGCCAAATATGCTAAACCCTTGCGCGCTTGCGTCTGGAAGTGACGTTGCAAACGCACCTGCTGCGAGTGCTTGAATAAGCACGCGACGACGTGGATCTTCCGCTTCATCAAAATTTTTCATACCTGCTCCCGCTCGTTTGGCCATCGCATCAAGTTGACTGCGCGAAACGCAGAACCGTCGATGGCATTGTTGAGATGATACGTGCACCGATAATAGCTGGATGCAAAGAGTGTTGCGAGCAAAAGTTGACGCGTTCGCGGTATGCACGGAGGGCTGACAAACCGAATCTTGCGAAACTCTAGCGCAGGTGCGGCTCTCAGGCTTTTTTTGCTCCGGGAAGCCCGTCAATGCTTGTGCTTGCTGTAAATTCCGCTTGCCAAAAATTTTAAAGAATGCATCGCGTCCTTGCGTGCGGCAAAGAGCGAAATGGCAACAGTCGCATACCGATGGTGCCCTCGACACGAATCGAACGTGTGACCCTCCCCTTAGGAGGGGGATGCTCTATCCACTGAGCTACGAGGGCGGTATGCCTTGATTTGTGCTGCTAGCAAATATTTTACGGGAAATACCAAGCGGTAACGAACTACCAAAGCGCCTGCCATAAGTTCGCCTCCGCACATACAGCAGGTCGCTATTCGGTCACATTGGCCGTTCAACCAACCAAAACATGCTGGACGGAAAATGCTGCACGAGTTTCTGACGGTTCATCACGTGAAGTTAATTGACCACTGCCAGATGTTGGCGGCGGCGCGCGGCCCACCGCGTCTGCCTCGAGACGAAATGCGATACGGCGTTCCCCTGTTTCTTGCTCAAGTCATTGATACGTTACGCAGCGAACTTAACCCTGGTTCAACAGACGATCAGTCGGAAGCCGCTTCAGCCCGCACAGAAAAGCCACAGGCAACACAAGTATCCAAAACCGCAACAGAGCACGGACGTCAGTTATTTGAAAGAGGTTACACCTTTGATCAGGTGGTCCATGCTTACGGTGACGTCTGCCAGGCAGTTACAGAGCTGGCAAACGACCGCGGTGCGCCAATTGCGGCGCGAGAATTCAAGATTCTCAATCATTGTTTAGACGACGCCATTGCAGCTGCGGTCACTGAACTTGCGCGCAGGCGATATCACCTTGCGTGGGAATCGAGCAAGTCAGCAATGGATGCGCGACTTCGCGACTTGATGCAAGGATTGCGTCTCGACATAGATCGTCGAGAAACTATCGCCTTGGAAAGAATAACCACTCCAACGTCAGACGCAGATGGCCAGCGCTGAGCTTCGGCGAGTGCATAGCACGCACATCGTATTGGCTGAGCTGAAGACCGCGTGTGCCAACTGTAATGTGCGCGAAATATGCCAGCAGGCCGGACTCACGCTGGAGGAGTTGGATCAGCTCGACGCCTTGGTCGACGTGCGACGCAATGTGCGGCGCGGCGATACACTCTACCGCGCTGGTGAGCCGTTTAACGCGCTGTATGCGGTGCGCAGCGGATTTTTCAAATCGCGTATCACCTATGAAGATGGGCGCGACCAGGTCATCGGGTTTTCCATGGCGGGAGAGATTCTGGGCATGGATGGCATCGGCCAGGACACACACAATTGCGACGCTGTCGCACTGGAAGACAGTGAAATTTGCAGTATTCCGTATGGGCGGCTTGAAGAGCTGTCTCGTGAAATCAGCAGCCTGCAGAGGCATTTTCACAAAATCATGAGCCGTGAAATCGTCCGTGAGAGCGGCGTCATGATGCTATTGGGCGTGATGCGCGCAGAAGAGCGCATCGCGGCGTTCCTGCTCAATTTGTCGCAACGACTGAGCGCGCGAGGATATTCGCCGATTGAGTTTCACCTGCGCATGACGCGGGAAGAAATCGGTAGTTACCTCGGCCTCAAGCTTGAAACGGTGAGCCGCGCCTTTTCCAAATTTCACAAGGATGACCTCCTCGAGATCGACCAGAAGTTTGTTCGCATCAAGAGCATCGAGGGTCTCAAGCAAATTTATGCGCATCATGTGAGCTGAGGGGCCATCCAGCAAGTCGCTCCAGCTCGTAGTCACAAAGTGCGCGCTGATGCGAAGCCGCAAACATCCCACGCGGTTGCCTACAAACACCAACACAGTTGCATTCTTGTCGAGAGCGGTGCGCCCAGATTTGTGCTTACGAGCAAAAATTTACGCGTAAAATGGCGCGCTGCCTGACTCTTCCTGCTTACATCGCCCGCTGCCCGCGGAATGCCCGGCCTTTTGGGAGCCCGCCGACGACGTTCACGTCCGGTTCGTCAGCCATTTTATTCACTCACATTGATTGTCGTCCCCGCCCATGCCTATCCTTCAGTTCAAAAATCTGGCGCTGGCCTATGGCGACGTCGCACTTCTTGACCATATTGAGCTCACGATCGAGCCAGGCGAACGAATCGCGCTTATCGGTCGCAATGGCGCAGGCAAATCGAGTCTGCTGAAAATACTGGCTGGCCTCGCGAAGGAAGATGACGGGGTTATTTCGCGGTCGCCAAATCTGACGGTTTCACTTGTGATGCAGGAACCGCAATTTCTGGAAGAGCAGACCGTGTTCGATGCCGTTGCGAGCGGTTTGGGCCACGTCGCCGACGACCTGATCGCCTACCACGCACTCACGCACGGCGCGGCTGGTGCGGGGGAGGCGGATGCGCTTGACCAGTTGTCTGTGTTGCAATCGCGCCTTGAGGCCCACGATGGTTGGCAATTGCAATCGCGAGTGGGTCACGCGGTGGCGAGACTCGGTATCGATGAGGATGCGACGCTCGGCTCGCTTTCGGGGGGCCTGCGAAAGCGCGTCGCACTCGCGCGTGCACTCGTCGCTGCGCCCGATCTGCTGTTACTTGATGAGCCGACCAATCACCTCGATATTGAAGGCATCACCTGGCTCGAAGAGACCATCGCTTCATACTCGGGCGCCGTGCTGGTGATCAGCCATGACCGGCGATTTCTGGAAACCATTGCCACCCGCATCATCGAGCTCGACCGCGGTTTGCTGGTGAGTTACCCGGGATCATTCGTCGATTATCAGCGTCGTAAGACCGAAGCGCTACACGCAGAGTCACAGGAGAATGCCCGCTTCGACAAGGTATTGAAAGAAGAAGAGGTATGGATTCGCCAAGGTGTGCAGGCGCGCCGTACCCGCAACGAAGGCCGGGTGCGCAGACTAGAGCAATTGCGCCGCGATCGTGCCGCTCGTCGCGAACAACTGGGCAAAGTAAATTTTTCACTCGATGCCGGTGAGCGCTCAGGCAAGCTGGTCGCGGAACTTATCGATGTCAGCAAATCATATGGCACGAAGCAGGTCATCAAACATTTTGGCTGTATTGTCCAACGGGGCGACCGGGTAGGGCTGGTGGGGCCGAATGGTGTTGGTAAATCCACGCTGCTGAAGTTGATACTCGGCGATATCGATGCCGACGCCGGCCAAATCAAGCGCGGCACGCAATTGCAGATCGCGTACTTCGATCAATTCCGTGAAGCGCTCGATGAAGAGTCCACGCTGGGCGATGTAATCAGCCCCGGTTCTGAATTTGTCGAGTTACCGATGGGCAATAAGACGGTCAGAAAGCATGTCATCAGCTACCTAGGCGATTTCCTGTTTCCACCGCAACGGGCGCGCGCGAAGGTGAAATCGCTTTCCGGCGGTGAGCGTAACCGCCTGTTATTGGCGCGATTGTTTTCCCGGCCCGCCAATCTGCTGGTACTGGACGAGCCCACCAACGATCTCGATATGGAGACGCTGGAACTGCTCGAGACCTTGTTGCAGGATTATTCAGGCACCGTCTTGCTAGTAAGCCACGACCGGACTTTTTTGAATAATGTGGTCACGCAGGTATTCGCGTTCGAGGGCGACGGCCACGTGCAAGCCTACGCAGGTGGGTATGACGATTGGCTTCAGCAGCGCCCAAATGCGAGCAAGTCCGAAGGCACGGGAGCCGCCGCACCTTCTAAACGCGATACGCCAGCAGTCGTTATTTCGCAGAAAGTGGCAACACGCACCAAGATGATCTACAAGGAAGTGCGCGAACTGGAAAATCTACCGGCAAAAATTGCGGCGTTAGAGAAAGAGCAGGCTGCACTGCAGGTGCAATTGTCCGATCCAGCCTTTTATTCCAAGTCACCGCAATTGGTTACGCCGTCGGGTGCGCGCGTCAATGAAATCGGCGTTGAACTCGAATCGATACTGGCGCGCTGGGAAGTTTTGGAAGCGAAAAAGGCAGAAGCGGGAAACTAATCTGCTGTGCAGTGTGCCGCCGTCTGCGCCCACCAACATCGATAACGTATTTTGTGCAAGAATCACGACGCAGTCAAAGGGCGACTACCTAGGGTCGAAAAAACCGAAAAAATGAAAGGTGAGGGTTGTTATATGAAATTACGTCAGATTGGATTGGCAGTGCTGTTTGTTTCAGGGTTAGCGGCATCAGGTGTTGCGAGTGCAGGTAACGCCGACTTTACGTTGGTCAACAAGACTGGCTACGCGCTCCGCGAGGTCTACTTGTCGCCAGCGCATAAAACCAAATGGGGTAGCGACCGGCTTGGTAGCAATACGCTGGAAAATAATAAATCGCGCGTGTTCAAATTCTCTGACAAAGCGAGTTGCGTGCAAGACTTGATGGTGGTGTTTGACGATGACGGCTCTGACGTCACATGGGAAGATTTTGACCTGTGTGAATTGAACAAGATCACGCTCAAATACAATCGCAAAACCAAGGTTGTTTCAGCTGACACGGAATAGTTTCTTGTACCATCGACAGCCGCATGATGAACGCGTAAACATTCATGCGCTGTCATTCAAGGACCTGAGCTTCAGCGGATAAAAGATTCGCTTTGTCACCGAAGGGAGAAAAACAGTTTTCTCTCTTCGGTTGAAGTAACAGCAAAACCTGCTGCCCGCCTTCCACTCCAGCTTTGCCGCTTCTTGCCGCATTGCCAACGCCGACTTCCGCCTTCTGGTTAGGCAAGCCCGTGCGGCCATCATCTGCAAAAAACGCCACCCAGCCGCGGCTTTGTTGCTTAGCGCACAGACCAATTGTGTGCATTGGCGGATAACCCTGTGAAGGGTTTGCGCGCAGCCCGACAACCCGGCCAAGAGGGTATGTGCTTTCGGGTGGAGACCGACGCGAGCATGAAACAAGGACAGTTCAAATGAAGACTTCTATACTCGTATTTGCGCTACTAGCGGTGATCGGCACAGGTTGCAGTACGGTGCGCCAATCGCCATTCGTTGCCGACGCGGAGTTGCCTAACTGTTTTGATAACAATTACTCTGATCAATACAAGCTCTTCACGATTAAAACGGCAGCCCCGAATGTCATCAATCAACAGTGCGCAATCACGGTGTCGCCGCGCGGCACGACACCTTCCGGCAAACAGCTTGTCGCCGGCAGATATAGGGTGAGCGTTTCCAACGGTGGCGGCGGCGGCGCAGGCGGCACGACGCAGGATGGCTCCAGGTTTCCGGGTGTTAACCACAGCGGCGGCGGTGGCGGTGGCGGCGCAGGTGCAGCCGAAGCGCAAATGACGGTAAATCTCATCGAGGGAAAATACCGGCTCACCATTGGTGCAGGCGGACCCGGTGGAAGTGCTTGTTCAGGGCCGCCCACAAATTTCGGTGGCGGTCCTGGTTGGGCGGGAAGTCCGACCAATATGATTCGCGTGGGAACCGGTGAAGTTGTCGCAGGTGCAACTGGTGCCGAGGCCTATACGCGGCCGACCCGTTGGGAGCACGACAGGGCTAGTGGAACGCAAGACGGAAAAGGCGGTTTCGGCCCTGGGCAGACAACTGGCGGCGATGGCACCGTGTTCGATAAATCAGGCGACATTGCGAAAGTGGCAACGGACGGGGCGGATAAGTACACACCCGCGACAGTCGTGAGCGGTGGTGACTCTGGCAAAGTCCTGCCAAAAGACCCATTAGCGGGGCCTGGTGGCGGTGGCGGCGCGACCAGTGTTGGCCCCGGCGGAACGGGCGGCGGCGATTTGCCGATGCAAGTAGACATTCCCCCAAGTCGCGGGCTGCTCGGTAGTGGCGGCGGCGGCGGGTCCGGTGACTCGTTCGGATGCAGCGCTGGTGCAAACGGCGGTCATGGATTTCTAGCCTTCACTCGTATTTAGTGTCGCGTTTTTTGTTGAATGCGCCGTAGCCTGCGGGGCAGGGTTCGAGGCGCATGCGGAAGGCGGATGAGCGTCGGCGCCATCTGCGGCGGGCGCTGAGAATTCTGAATCCACACGCAAAAATTGACTCGAAATTTGTTCCCTTGATCAGGCGTGAGTCGACACCTGATCAAGGGATACACGGGCGAACGATCGATTGTTTAATTCGCCCGCGCCAAATAAATCCACCATGGATTTGCCCACAAAAAAGTTGGCGTTTTCGGTTTTTGAGGTCTGGCGCGTAAGGGGGACGTACTGCGCAAAGCAGCGTTTAACAACTCAATACCCCTTCTGACGTGCGGGAATATTTGATGAATGACCCAACAGCGCCGGCGTTGCTGGATGAGCAAGCATTGCCCAAAATTTTGTCTAGTTTGGAAAATTGGCATTTCCATCAACAGCCGGCCCGCGCCCTAAACTATTTTTTGGATGTTCGCGAATCGCTGCTTCGCCGGCACGTCGCCGATGTCGAGCGTGAGTATCTCTCGGCGCGCGTCTGTCGTCACGAAGCAAAACACCGCAAATCCGCATGGCTGCAAAGGTGGTGCTTTCTCACCACGAGCGCTGGAATGGCGACGGGTATCCGCAAGGTTTGTCTGGCGAGGCGATCCCGCTGGCCGGTCGCATTACGGCAGTCGCGGATGTATTTGATGCACTACTGCACGAGCCGCCCTACAAACACGCCTGGCCGGCAGATGAAGCGATGCGAATGATTCAACCGCTACCCGGCTTCTGGTTCGAACCGGCCGTCGTTTCTGCGTTCTTCGCGGTAATTGAGCGACTTAACAACGAAGACGGTGATCTTGACTAATCCATCGAGACCCGCCTGAAGCGCTCCCGTCTCATGCGTATCCGCGAGTACGCGCTGGGCAATGACGAGTTTACAGGCGGGAAATTCAAGCCGTTGCTGCCGGGGGGTTGAATACTGTCGGCGGTTCCGGCATTATCAAAGCACTGAGTACCTACATATAATTTCGGTTTTTTCTCGCCCGAAAGCAAAAGGGCAGGCCGACAATTTCAAAAATTTGTAAGCTGCGGGTTCGGGCTTGCAAGGAAATTCAGCAATTTAGTCCACTTGGAGGCTGTAAATGATTGGCCGTAAAAAAATTCTCGCTGTTGTTTTTGGTTCGTTGGTATTTTCGTTCTCCCATGTTACGAATGCAGCGCAGAAATTCGATGCCGACTTGATGCGCATGATGGCAACCCCTTCCTCAGTCACAAGTGGCGACACCGGCGCGGCAAGCGCAAAAATGCGGGTGGGATATGTGGAAACACTGCTGCGGTTTAGTGGCAAATCGCTTGACGGTGTGGTTGCCGCCGGCGGGCAAGTGCGGTCTGTGCTCGGTAACATCGCGACTGTGGACATACCGGTTTCTGCGCTCGCTACCATCTCCGCACTTCCAGAAGTGATTTACATCGAGCTCGCGCGTCGCCAGGTTCAACGCCTGAATTTCAGTGTTCCTGCGACTCGCGCGAACTTGTTGCGCGGTGGAACAGCCCCTGTATTCACCGGAAACACAGGAAAAAACGTAATCGTTGGCATTGTCGACGACGGCTTGGCATTCCGGCATCTTGATTTCCGTAAGGCTGACGGCACCACGCGCTTGATCGAACTCTGGGATCAACGCAATGCTGGTGCCGCTGGGACGCCACCAGCACCCTATGCCTATGGCGGCGTCTGCACTGCCACCATGCTCAACAACGCCATCAACGGCGATGCAGCAGCATGCACCCAACCATCGGTAGGTAACCACGGCACGCACGTTGGCGGCATCGCTGTCGGTAATGGGCAGCAGACTGGCAATGGTCAGGCGGCGTATCGATTCATCGGCATGGCACCGGAAGCAGATATTTTGTCCGCAAACTCGCTCAATGGCGGCGCTCCCGGCTCGGCAGTAGTTGATGCCGTTGCGTGGATGAAAGCGCGCGCCGCGGCTCTGGGCAAACCGTTGGTCATCAACCTCAGTTTGGGCTCCTATTTTGGTGCGCGTGACGGCACCTCGAATTATGAGACGGCGTTGTCGAATGCTTCCGGCGCAGGCGTGATCATCACCGGCGCGGCCGGCAACGAGGGCGGCGATAAAATCCGCGCCATTGGCACGATTTCCGAAGGCGGCACGCAAACGGTGACGTTTAACTGGGGCAACAACGTTACTACAAATCAGAGAATAGAGATGTGGTATCCAGGCGCAAACCAGTATTCGATCAAGCTGACCGGGCCGGGCGTGAACTGCGGCACGACGACGGTTCTTGCGGGTGCTACGCAAGTGTTTAATCCCGCATGTGGCGACATAACTGTCACTTCGACGGCAGCGCAAGTTAACAATGATGATCGCCAGATTCTGGTGAACCTCAACGTCAATCAGGCCAACCCGACGGGGTTAAGGGGCGCATGGACAATCGAGATAACAGGTACGGTCGTCAATGCACCTAACACACCTTTCTCGATCATTTGTGGCGAGGACAGTACTGGGCTATTGTTTACCTCGAACACGGAGGCCGTAACGCGTGCAATCCTGACTGATTCGGCCAGCGCCACGCGCGTCATCGCGGTCGGTGCTTACAACACCAATTACAACTGGCTGACGACGGGCGGGGCAGCCAACAACCCGCCAAATCATGGCCCCATCGGCGATGTTTCCAACTTTTCCAGCCGGGGTCCTCGTCGAGATTGTTCGAATCTCGCCAAATGTCCCAGAGTCATGAAGCCCGATATCGCCGCGCCCGGCTCGATGATTATGTCTGCCCTCGGCAACGATGGCTGTCAATAACGATACCAAGGAGCAAGACGGTCAGCATGTAGCGTACAACGGCACCAGCATGGCAACCCCACACGTTACCGGTGCGATCGCGTTAATGCTGGCGAAAAATCCAGCCCTGACGCCAGAAGGTGTGAGGCAGTTGCTCGCACAGAATCGCCAGACCAATCCATTTACCACAAACTTGCCCACGTTTGACCTCGCGTCGCCGCTGATGCCAGCAATACAGAACGACCATTGGGGGTACGGTATTCTTGATGCGAAGGCGACCGCCGATGCCATTCCGACGAAGTCTGGCATCGTGGCGCTGCTGACATTTTTCTTGCTAGACTGATTTTAGACGGCGGCATTGCCGTCGCCATTTGAATCTCACACGCGAGCCGGGTAATTGGCTCGCTCCGCTCCAAAACAAAAAACCTCGCGCAGCGAGGTTTTTTGTTGGCGGAGAGGGTGGGATTCGAACCCACGGTACTGCATAACAGTACGCCGGATTTCGAGTCCGGTGCAATCGACCACTCTACCACCTCTCCCGCTGCGGCTTTTAGTCCAAGTCGAAGGCTGAATTATAGCGTTTCAAACGGCGGCCGGCTTATCCCCCGCTTTTTTCCCGGGCGTACTCGATAATATCTGGCGATGAAAACACCCGGAAAAATAGACTCGTCAGGCGTCTTGCTCGTACTGGTCGCAGCGACTGCGTTTTCGGCGAAAGCGATTTTCGTCAAGCTCGCATACGACGACCCGACCGAGCTCAAAAATGCATTGGACCCGATCACCTTGCTGATGCTACGAATGACCTTTTCGCTGCCGTTCTTTGCGCTGATCGCCTGGTGGGCTGCGCGAGGGCAGGCTGCCTTGTCGACAAAAGACTGGCGCGCCGTCATTCTGTTGGGGTTGATGGGCTATTACGCGGCGAGCCTGTTTGATTTCTGGGGCCTGCTTTACATCAGTGCTGCGCTGGAGCGACTGATCTTGTTCCTGAACCCGACGTTCGTCGTGCTGATTTCCGCCGTCGTGCTCAGCTATCGCATCCGCAAACGCGATGTGTTTGCGCTCGCCACCAGTTACGCCGGCATCGCGCTGGTGTTTTTTCACGATCTGCAGATCAACCCGGAAAAAGTCCTCACCGGCGGCGCGTTGGTATTGCTCTCGGCGGCACTGTATGCCGGCTATCTCGTCGGCGGAGGCGAAATGGTGAAGCGCCTTGGCGGGGTGCGCTTCGCGGCGTATGCATCCATCGTTTCAACCATCGCCATCGCCGTGCATTTTTTGCTGATGCATCCGCCCACGGTACTGACCACACAAACCCCCCGGGTCTATTGGCTCTCGGGATGGATGGCCATCATTTCTACGGTGCTACCGGTAATCATGCTTGCCGAGGGCATGCGCCGTATCGGCTCATCAAATGCCGCAATGATCAGCTCAATTGGGCCGATTTCAACGATTTTCATGGGTGCTATTTTCCTCGGTGAGCCCGTCACGGCGCTGCAGCTCGCGGGCGCAGCGCTGGTGTTGATTGGGGTGCTGGTGATCAGTTTGAAGAAGGGTTGAAAGGGTACTTCTAAAAACCTCAACATTGTCTCCCCGGCGAAGGCCGGGGCCTAAGTTTTCAAGCAGTATCAATTACTTATAAAACTTGGAGTTGAGGCATGCCTCAACGCCTTCGCCGGTACGACAGCGTTTTTTAGAAGTTCCCGAAAGGCAAAGTCGCCGCCCAGCTTGCCGTTCCGGGCTAAATATCGCCGAAAGGTCCGCCAAATATAGAGTTTTCATGCTGTTCGCCGTTCGCTGATTGCTATTTGCTATTTGCTACATGCAGGCTAATTTCGACATTAGCCCAACCTCAATCGACAAATTTGCAATGTTGGGCTAGGGAAGTCGGCGCAATCTACGAGCCTGCCTAAATCCGGATCACCGTGTCGCTGTAACGTGCAACCGTTTCGTCGTGGGTCATCAGCCGCAATGGTTCGGTGAGCGCTTGCGCCACTAGAATTCGATCAAACGGATCTTGGTGCAACGTGGGCAAGGCCTCCACCGCAGCCGCATGCTCCGCTTCAATTGCCAAGAGTCGGTAGCCAGAAGCGATGAAATGCCGCTTAGCATCTGCGGCATTGACCGGCATATCGCCGCGCCGCAAAGAGTGCTTGATCGCGATCTCCCAAATTGTGGCGGCGCTGATCCATACCGTCGTTTTGGGCGAGGCGATTAACTCGCGAGCATCCGCCGGAAGGCGTGGACTATCTGTGATCGCCCAAAGGGCAACGTGAGTGTCCAGCAGCAGATTCATGTTTTCTTCTTTGCTTGCCGAGTAGGCTTTCCAAGGAAGAGCTCGGCGACCTCGGCATTGTGCATATCGATGGAATCAGGAACCACAAACATCCCGCGCGCCACCCCGATGCGCGTACCAGTCGGTACATCAAGCGCAACCAGCTTGGCGGCAGGGCGACCGTTGCGGGCGATCACGATTTCACGCACCTCGCCCTGTTCGATCGACTCCACCAAACGTGAAAGCGTGGATTTGGCTTCCAGCATATTGACTGATTCCATTTAAGCGCCTCTGTAAAAGAGATTAGTCTAGTCTGGCTAAGTGCGATGGTCAAGTGCAGTGGGCGTCTACGTCAAGCGAGCGTAGGGTGGGCAAAGCGCAGCGTGCCCACCGTCTAACGTCCGCATGGGCACGCTGCGCTTTGCCCACCCTACGGCTGTCGATTGGAAATCG
>ENA-OFCE01001315-OFCE01001315.1-metagenomes-genome-assembly--contig:-NODE-1315-length-13029-cov-2.369739_pt1 | contig 13029 bp, 15 predicted proteins | sample MGYA00153388_OFCE01 | MGnify analysis MGYA00153388
ATAGTCCTTGATGTCTCCCGCGGGTAAGGGCAACAGATAGAAGCTGTGCGTAATGCGCTCTTTCAGTTGACGAATGTTTGGCATCGAAAGGTGCTCGTCCAGCTCAGGCTGGCCAAACAGCACAATCTGGATTAATTTTTCGTGGCTTGTCTCCAAATTGGACAGCAAGCGAATCTGGTCCAGGGTTTCCACCGGCATCGCATGCGCTTCGTCGATCAGCGCCACGACACGCTTGCCGCTCGCGTAAAGTTCGATCAAGCGGACCTGAAGCGCACGGATCAGTTTGGTGATATTTGCGCCATCCATCTCGACGCCAAGGTCACCTGCCACTGTGGCAAGCAATTCATCTGGCGATAACGAAGGGACGGCGAAATAAATGGTTTCGACCGATTCCGGTAGCCGTTCCATCAATACACGACACAACATGGTCTTGCCAGCGCCAACTTCACCGGTCACTTTTACGATTCCCTCACCGCTGGTGATGGCATATATCAGTGCCTCGAGGGTTTCGCCCCGATGAGCACCGGCAAAAAAGAACTCGGTGTGCGGTGTGATCTTGAATGGTGCTTCGCGAAGTCCGAAGTGTTCCAGGTACATCGTCATGAATGGTGATTTCCGCTATAGACGCAAAACGCGGGAAGTGTAGCATTGCGTTGGCCGCCTCCCGGGCGCAGGGAGACGTTCAGCGCGTAAGTAATTAGAATGTGGATTTGTCCGTACTGGGACGCAACGCTTCCAGTCTGCTGTATAGCGTGGATCGCGATATTCCCAGCACGCGCGCCGCTTGCGACATATTGCCGCGCGACAATTCGATTGCCGCATCGATGTATCTCAACTCTAGGCCTGCTAAAACTTGATCGAGATTGAAGGTGGGGTTGCTTTCGATTTCACGTCTCGGATCGAGATCGCCACCGATGCCAGATACCGTCGGCACTTGAACTTCCGGAAGCTCCATTTCCGCGACCAACTCTGCATTTCCTACCGTATAACCTGCGTATTTGGCGGTTAACCGGATAACGATATTCTTTAGCTCCCGCACATTCCCTGGGAACACATACTTCTGCCACGTGTCGCGTGCGGCTTCGTCGAGTGTGAAAGGCTGGGTCTGGTGTTTGACCGCATATTGAAGTCGAAAATGTTCCATCAGCTTTAATTTGTCGCCGCCCAGGTCGCGCAAGGGTGGGACCAACAATGAAAAAACCGACAGACGATGAAATAGATCAGCGCGGAAGCGACCGGCTTTGACTTCGGCCCGCAGGTCACGATTGGTTGCGGCGATGATGCGCGCTCGGGAGTGTCTCGACTGAGTATCGCCGACGCGTTGATATTCACCATTCTCAAGAACGCGCAACAATTTCGGTTGCAAGTCGAGCGGCAACTCGCCAATTTCGTCGAGGAACAATGTGCCGTCTCCCGCATCCTCAAAATAGCCTGATTTGTTTGCCGTCGCCCCGGTGAATGCACCTTTGGTATAGCCGAATAAGGTGGGCTCGACCAAATTCGCCGAGATCGCGCCGCAGTTCAGTGCGAGGAAAGGCTTCGTCGCGCGTGGGCTCAGGTAATGCAACGCAGCCGCCACCCGTTCTTTACCGCTGCCTGACTCGCCTTCGATGAGTGCAGGAAAAATAGACGAGGCGTAGAGATCTATCTGGCTTCTCAGGCTGCGCATTGCCGGACTATCACCGATTAAGCTATGGGCGACCTCGTCCGGGCTCGACATCTGTTCATCATCAGTATTGAGCGCGGCAAAGAGTAGTTTTCGCAGATGCCCAGGGTCGCACGGCTTGGGTACCAGTTCGATGGCACCCAAGGCGCGAGCGCGCCTCGCATTGGAGTCTTCGTTCTGCCCGGACAAGACCAGTATCCGAATGCGCTGCGACCATGCGAGCAGATCGCCAAGCAGCTTGAAGCCCTCCGTCGGCAGGTGCGGCAGCGGGGGCAGCCCCAGATCGATCAAGGCAAGCTGCGGTTCAAATGCGCCGCTTTTCACAAGCGCCATTGCCTCAGTGCGGCTCTCCCGCACGCGTACATCAAAATCGTCGGAGAGCACAAATGCAAGACTTTCTCCGATCAAAGGATCATCGTCAACGATGAGGAGCGCAGGTTTCAATGCCATTCACTTTTAATGGACGCCGACCGGATTGATTGTCGTTACAGGATTATAGGGACGCCACTTCAACTGCCGCAACAAAGTTTTGCCAACGCACCTGTTCAGAACGGGTCGAATCCCGTCTGTTAAAGGTGCCGTGCGGCTTGACGTCGATTGTCAAGCCGAACGATACATGACGAAAACGGGGATTTGCATGGCCAGTGATAAAATATGTCTACAGTAGTCCCGCGCGCTCCCCCAACCCACCACAACGACTCCAGAAATCCTTGTCCTCCTCCCCATCATCATCACAATCAGTCGTCGAGATCGAAAATGTCGATTTCTCCTATGGCAAGCGCTCGATACTCAAAGGCATTAGTTTGTATGTGCCCAAAGGTAAAGTCGTTGCCATTATGGGCGGGTCGGGCTGCGGCAAAACCACACTTCTGCGTTTGATTGGCGGGCAACTGGCGCCGTCAAAGGGCATGGTGCGCGTTGACGGTCAGGATATCGCGGCGTTGGACCGCGACGGCATGTACGCCATGCGCCGAAAAATGGGCATGCTGTTCCAGTTTGGTGCACTCTTTACCGACATGTCGGTGTTCGATAACATCGCCTTCCAACTGCGCGAGCATACGACCCTGCCTGAAGACATGATTCGTGATCTGGTATTGATGAAGCTGGATGCGGTCGGACTGCGAGGTACGGCCAAGTTGTTTCCGGCGGAACTTTCCGGCGGCATGGCTCGACGGGTGGCGTTGGCCCGTGCGGTGGCGTTGGATCCGATGCTCATCATGTATGACGAGCCATTCGCAGGTTTGGATCCGATCTCGCTCTCCGTTGTCGGTCAAACAATACGCAAGCTCAACAACGCGCTGGGCGCGACCTCCATTGTCGTCACACACGATATCGTCGAATCATTACAAATCGTTGATTACCTGTATTTCGTTTCAGAAGGGCGAATCGTCGGGCACGGGTCACCAGACGAGATACGCAAATCTGAAGAACCGTTCATCAAACAGTTCGTACATGCGGAGCTTGATGGACCGGTGCCGTTTCATTACCCGGCTGGCGATTACCGTGAGCAACTAGGCTTGGCACCCGTTCAACCCGTTGCCCCAACCGGGTCGCGTCCATGATCGTAGCGATCCGGAATTTAGGAAGCCGCGGCATCAATACCTTGTGGCGCGCTGGAGCCATGGCGCGGTTTTTCATGCTTATATTGGCCAATTCCGGGATGAGTTTTCGACGTTTCCGATTGACGGTCCGGGAAATTTATTTCGCAGGTGTAATGTCGCTCGTCATCATCATGGTGTCAGGTTTATTTATAGGCATGGTGATTGGCCTTCAGGGGTTTGAAACGCTGCAGCACTATGGGGCCGAAGAGACCATGGGCGTGCTGGTTGCGCTTTCGCTGGTTCGTGAACTCGGACCGGTCGTGACGGCATTGTTGTTTGCGAGCCGCGCGGGTTCTGCCATCACCGCCGAGATTGGCTTGATGAAGGCGACCGAGCAGCTCAAAGCAATGGACATGATGGCCATCGATCCAATGGCACGGGTGGTCGCACCACGGTTTTGGGCGGGTGTTATATCAATGCCGCTTTTGGCGGCATTGTTTTCAACAATGGGGATTTTTGGCGGCTATCTCATAGCAACACTATTGGTGGGCATTGACTCCGGCGTGTTCTGGAGCAATCTCCATGCGGCTGTCGACTTTCGATACGACGTCCTCAACGGCTTCGTGAAATCAGCCGTGTTCGGTGTGGCAATCTCCATCATCGCCACATTTGAGGGGTTCGATGCGGACCCCACTGCAGAGGGCGTCGCCCGCGCCACCACACGCACTGTCGTCACGTCGGCATTGACGGTATTGCTGCTGGATTTGATATTGACCGGATTTATGTTGAGAGGTAATTGATCATGGATCGCAAAATTATCGACCTTTGGGTTGGAATATTTATGCTGCTGGGTATCGCCGCTCTGCTGTGGCTTTCGTTGCGCGTCGGAAATCTTGGCGAGGATCGGCCATCCAGCACCTATGCCGTGGAAACAAAATTCACTAATATTGGCGGACTTAAGGCCAAGGCACCGGTGAAGAGCGCGGGCGTGCTGGTCGGGCGCGTATCGGATATCAAGTTTGACAATGACAAGTTTCAGGCGGTCGTTACGCTGACTCTTGACGGGCGTTATTCATTCCCGAGAGATTCAAGCGCGTCGATTTTGACGTCAGGACTGCTCGGCGAGGTCTACATCGGGCTGGAGCCTGGTGCTGACGATAAAAAGCTTGTTGGTGGCGACAAGGTCATTTTGACGCAATCGGCTGTTGTGCTCGAACGCCTCATCGGCCAGTTCATGTTTGGCAAAGCCGCTGACGGCGACGCAGGAACTGCGAAGAAATAGGCGTTCGTACTACCAAAAAGTCATCTTCCGCCTGACTAGTCAGGTAGTCCAAAACAATCGGTGCGCGTTACTCTGCTGCAATCTCTCTCCCACCCTATGATCGAATCTAAAATGTTTAAAAAACTCATCGTTCTTGCCGCTCTTGTTGGCGGCCTAAATTCCACCACTGCGCTCGCGCAGGAGGCACCAGATGCAATGGTGAGAAAAAATACCAATGAAATCCTTGCCGCCATCAAGGCTGATAAAGATCTTGCGGCAGGCAATCAGAAGAAAATCGAGAAGCTGGCAGATGAAAAAGTGCTGCCGTTTTTCAATTTTGTGCGGATGACGCAGCTTGCGGTCGGCAGAAACTGGCGTGACGCGAATGACGCGCAGAAGAAATCGCTGATCGACGAATTTCGCACATTGCTGGTGCGCACTTATTCGACCTCATTGACGCAGTTTCGCAATCAGACGATCGACGTGAAACCGTTAAAAGTGGCGCCAACAGACACTGAAATCGTTGTTAAGACGCAAGTCAATCAGCCTGGTGGCCAGCCAATTCCAATCGACTACAGCATGGAAAAATCCGGCGATAGCTGGAAGGTCTATGACGTGCTCATCGATGGCGTCTCATTGGTCACCAACTATCGCAGCTCGTTTAACACCGAGATTCAAAAGAGCGGCATTGACGGGCTGATAAAGTCGCTATCTGAGCGCAATGCGAAGAACGCATTGCAAAAATAGTTAAGTAGAGCGCATATGCCGCATTCAAGCACAGTAGTAGGCGAAGTTCTTCAGATCGACGGTGCGCTGAATTTTGAAAGCATGCCCAGAATTTTGGAGGAAACGGCGCTCTATGCTGCGCAGGAAACGCTGCCAAGTTGTCTCGCAATCGACTTGGCAAATGTGACGGACATTGACTCATCGGCGGTGGCGCTGCTGCTTCACTGGCGGCGGGAGGCCACCCGGTTGGGTAAGGCTCTGCGTTACGTACATCTGCCGCAAAATTTGGTGACGCTGGCCCAGCTCTATGGGGTGGACGAAATGATCCATTTCCCATCGCAGCAGGCAAAACCTGCTTCGTAACTTGCGAGTAAGTGTTTTAAACATGCCGACGTTTGATCGGGCGTAGTTGTGACACCCGCAATCGAAGTCGTCGGCGTCGAAAAACGCTACGGCCAATTCATTGCGCTTGCCGGCATTTCCCTCTCAATCGCGCAAGGCGAATTCTTTGCGCTTTTGGGCCCCAACGGCGCGGGCAAAACCACGTTAATTTCTGCATTGGCGGGGCTAACGCGTGTATCGGCCGGGACGCTACGCGTCATGGGACACGACGTCGTGGCCAAATACCAGGCGGCGCGGCGCGCACTGGGAATAGTGCCACAGGAAATAGTCTTTGATCCGTTCTTTTCGGTGCGCGAAACCCTGCGCTTTCAGGCTGGTTATTTCGGCATCGCACGTGGTGTCGCGTTGGATAGCTGGATCGATGAACTACTAGCCAAACTATCCCTCTCCGACAAGGCCGACCAGAACATGCGACAGCTTTCCGGCGGCATGAAGCGGCGCGTGCTGGTGGCGCAGGCATTGGTGCACCGGCCACCGGTGATTGTGCTTGATGAGCCCACCGCCGGTGTGGACGTCGAGCTCCGACAGACGTTGTGGGCGTTCATTCGCGAGCTCAATGCGGCCGGGCATACCATTCTGCTCACGACGCATTACCTGGAAGAAGCGCAGCAGCTTTGTTCACGCATCGCGATGATGAAACTGGGCAAGATTGTTGCCATGGACACGACCGACCGTTTGCTCAACGCATTCTCGGAACGCGTATTGCGGGTGAAGATCGATGGCGAATTGCCACCCTCACAAATGCAATTACGAACGCGACAAACAGGTGCCTGGCACCATTTTGCAATTCACGATCTTTCCGAAGTCGAAACGCGGCTTGCAGCGTTGCGGCAAGCGGGAGCGCACATCACCAGCCTTGAAGTCGCCGAGCCGGACCTGGAAGAAGTTTTCGTCAATGTGATGAACAAATAGATGATCGGCTTTCAAACTTTGTTATTGAAAGAAATACTGCGCTTCTGGAAGGTTGGTTTTCAGACCGTCGCCGCCCCGGTGCTGACAGCGCTGTTGTACCTGTTCATCTTTTCGCATGTGATGTCGAGTAGCAATGCCGCTTTCCCGGGCGTTACTTATGATCAGTTTCTGATTCCTGGTCTGGCGATGATGGCGATGTTGCAAAATGCGTTCGCCAATACTTCTTCGTCGCTGATCCAGTCAAAAATCACCGGCAATATCCTGTTCATATTGTTGCCGCCACTTTCACATTGGAATTTTTACGGCGCCTATGTAATTGCCGCGGTCGTTCGCGCGTTAGCTGTTGGCCTTGGCGTATTTCTGGTGGGGATTTTTGTGGCGCACGTGCCCGTGCACAATGTGCTGTGGATCGTCGTTTTCGCGCTGCTCGGGAGTGGTCTGCTCGCTGCCCTCGGCCTTATTGCTGGACTGTGGGCGGACAAGTTCGATCAACTCGCCACCTTCCAGAATTTTATTATCATGCCGCTCACATTTCTGTCCGGCGTGTTCTATTCGATCCGGTCGTTGCCAGATTTCTGGCAAGGTCTGTCGCATCTCAATCCGTTTTTCTACATGATTGACGGCTTCCGCTACGGTTTCTTTGGAAAAGCGGACGTTTCCGTCTGGTTTTCCTTCAGTGTCACTGCAGGCGCATTTTTTTGCCTTTCTGCCGTCACCCTTTACTTGCTAAAATCGGGCTACAAGTTGCGGCAATAGAAATTCGTACCAAATGCCGAGAACGCCATTTGGCGCGCGTTTTAAGGCAAAAATGTCTGTAAAAGCGCGCCAGTGCTAGAGTTACACTAATTTAATCCGTCAGGTCACATCGCGTCCCATGGTTACCCCCGAAGCAATACAGGCTTACATCCGCGAAAAACTCGATTGCGCGCATCTCGCCGTCGAAGGTGATGGCGCGCATTTTCAGGCGGTAATCGTCTCCGCTGCGTTCGCGGGTAAGTCGCGCGTTCAACGCCACCAGATTGTTTACGGCGCATTGGGCGATCGTATGCGCGAAGAAATCCACGCCCTTTCGATGCAGACACTCACGCCTGACGAGTGGTCGCATCATGCTGTCAACTCCTAAACGTCTCGAGCCATGCAAAAACTAAGAATCCGGGGCGGAAAACCGCTTCGCGGAACCGTACGTATTTCCGGCGCAAAAAATGCAGCGCTACCGATCCTGTGTGCCGCCATCTTGTCGCCAGAGACGCTGACGCTGCAAAATGTGCCGCAATTGAACGACATCGGCACGATGTTGAAGCTTCTCGAGCAAATGGGTGTGTCGACAACGCGCAAAGGCGAGACAGTGGTGCTCAATGCCGCGAATCTGACCAACCCTGCCGCGCCGTACGATCTGGTCAAAACCATGCGCGCATCGATTCTGGCGCTTGGGCCGCTCCTTGCCAGGTTCGGCAAAGCCCGCGTCTCACTGCCCGGCGGTTGTGCGATCGGCGCGCGTCCGGTTGATTTGCACATCAAGGGGTTAGAAGCGATGGGTGCCACCATCTCGATTGAGGCCGGCGACATTCTCGCTAGCGTCGGTAAGTTGAAGGGCGCGCGCATTTTCATGGACATTGTGACGGTGACGGGCACCGAAAATCTGATGATGGCAGCGACCCTGGCCGAGGGCACCACAATTCTTGAGAATGCGGCCCGCGAACCTGAGGTGGTCGATCTTGCCGAATGTCTTATCAAGATGGGTGCGCAAATTCAGGGGCATGGCAGCGACGTCATTACCATCAAGGGTGTTGCCAAGCTTCATAGCGCTGAACACGCGGTGATGCCGGATCGTATCGAAACCGGTACTTTTCTGGCTGCGGTCGCAGCAGCAGGTGGCGATGTGCGCGTGACCAACGCGGCACCACGTACACTGGATGCGGTGATCGAAAAATTGCGCGACGCAGGAGCGACAATCACCAGCACGGAAAACGAAATTCATGTGGCGAGTAGTGCCCGCCCCAAGGCAGTAAACGTGCGCACCGCACCCTACCCTGCGTTTCCGACCGACATGCAGGCACAGTTTATTGCGCTCAACTCCATCGCCGAGGGCACGGCCATCGTCACGGAAACGATTTTTGAAAATCGCTTTATGCACGTGCAGGAACTTGTCCGTCTGGGCGCAAAAATTGACATCGAAGGCAACACCGCCATCGTCACCGGCGCGCAAAAGCTGACGGGTGCCACCGTCATGGCGACTGACCTTCGCGCGTCCGCATGTCTGGTAATTGCCGGGCTGGCTGCTGAGGGCGAGACGATTGTGGATCGCATCTATCACCTCGACCGTGGCTATGATCACATCGAAAAGAAGCTGGTGGCGCTGGGTGCGGACATCGAGCGCATCGACTGAGCATGAATAATGTAGCTGGCGTGACGACCATTGCCTTGTCAAAAGGTCGTATTTTTGAAGATACGCTTCCACTTTTGGCCGCGGCTGGCATCGTTCCTCTCGACGACCCGGAGAAATCGCGGAAGCTCATTATTGCCACCAACCGTGCCGACGTGCGGCTGGTGATTGTGCGAGCCTCCGATGTGCCCACCTACGTGCAGTACGGTGCCGCAGATTTGGGTGTTGCCGGCAAGGACGTGTTGCTGGAACATACCGGCGGGGGCCTCTACCAGCCGCTGGATCTCAATATCGGTAAATGCAACATGATGGTCGCGGTGCGCGAGGGCTTTGATTACGCAGCCGCAGTCAATCGCGGCGCGCGCCTGAATGTCGCAACGAAATTTGTGCAGACCGCCCGCGAACATTTCGCCACCAAAGGCATGCACGTCAATCTCATCAAGCTGTATGGCTCGATGGAATTGGCGCCGTTGACCGGGCTGGCCGACGCGATTGTCGATCTTGTTTCCACCGGCAGCACTTTGCGGGCAAATCATCTCGTGGCCGTCGAACAGATCATGCCTATTTCCAGCCGCCTCATCATTAACCGTGCGGCGCTGAAATTAAAGCGTGACGCTATTCAACCGTTGCTGGAAGCCTTTGAGCGTGCCGTAAAAAAATGAGCGTGACGATTAGCACTTTTAGTTCGCGCGACGCCGACTTTCAAGTCAGGCTCGATAAGTTGCGCGCGTTTGAATCCGCGCAAAATGTCGAAACGGACCGCAGGGTAACTGAAATCCTGGGAGCGGTCAGGACTCGTGGTGACGAGGCGCTGCTTGAATACACGCATCGTTTTGATCGTTGGCAACCCGCCGCAGCGCATGCGATGGAGATTCCCCGTGAGCAACTTGAATCTGCGTTGGTGAAGCTTTCACCGAATGTCCGCGCGGCGCTCGAAACGGCTGCGGCGCGAATACGCAAATATCACGAACACCAGCGCCAGTCCTCATGGACATTTACCGAGCCGGATGGCACCGTACTGGGACAGCAGGTCACGCCGCTGGACCGCGCGGGGCTGTATGTGCCGGGTGGCAAAGCGGCGTATCCATCGTCGGTATTGATGAATGCGATTGCCGCGAAAGTTGCCGGTGTTGGTGAATTGATTATGGTCTCGCCAACACCGGATGGCGTGATCAACGAAACCGTGCTCGCAGCCGCTGCACTAGCCGGCGTGGATCGCGTATTTCGCGTCGGTGGCGCACAGGCGGTCGGCGCGCTGGCTTATGGGACCGCAACCATTCCGCCCGTGGACAAAATCGTGGGGCCGGGCAATGAATACGTCGCGGCTGCCAAGCGGCAAGTGTTTGGTGTAGTTGGCATCGACATGGTCGCAGGGCCATCTGAAATTTTGGTGATTGCCGACGGCAGCACCGATCCAGATTGGGTGGCGATGGATTTGTTCAGCCAGGCTGAGCACGATGAAATTGCCCAAGCCATTTTGCTGTGTCCCGACGAGGCGTTCATTGCCAAGGTTGCTGCGAGCATTGAAAAACAAATCAGCCAGATGCCGCGCGCTGAAATCATTCGCGCCTCGCTTGCTAACCGGGGCGCACTGATTTTTGTCCGCGATCTGGCTGAAGCGTGCCGTATTTCCAATCTGTTAGCACCTGAGCACCTTGAGCTCTCGGTTGCAGATCCGAACGCATTGCTGCCGCTTATTCGTCATGCCGGCGCTATTTTCATGGGCGCGCATTCCTCAGAGTCGCTTGGTGACTACTGCGCCGGGCCAAACCACGTGTTGCCGACATCGGGTACCGCGCGCTTTTCTTCGCCGTTAAGCGTAGTCGATTTCCAGAAACGTTCCTCTATCATTCAGGTTTCTGCCGCAGGCGCGCAGACGCTGGGGCGCGTGGCTGCGACGCTGGCGCGCGCGGAGGGGCTGGAAGCACACGCTCAATCGGCCGAATACCGGCTAAAAAAATGAAGACCCGTGCGGCTGAGCTGATTCGGCCGGAAATACTGGCGCTGTCGGCTTATCCGGTTCCTTCCAGCGATGGCTTCATCAAGCTTGATGCGATGGAAAATCCGTATACGTTTCCAGAAGCGCTGAAGCCGCAATTGATGGCACATCTGGCCGTGACCTCGCTGAATCGCTATCCCGATGCCGGTGCCAGTACGCTGCGGGAAGCGATTCGTGAAGCCATGCGGATTCCAGCGGGTCTCGATATCGTGCTGGGCAACGGCTCCGACGAAATCATTCAGATCGTCGCCGCAGCGTGTGCAAAGCCCGGCGCCACACTGCTGGCCTTTGAGCCGTCGTTTGTGATGTTCAAAATGATTGCGACATTTTGTGGCCTGCGCTATGCCGGCGTGCCCCTTACTGCCGACTTTGCCATCGACATGGAGGCAACACGACTTGCGATCAACAAGCACCAGCCCGCCGCCGTCGCTGATCTTGCGCACCTTGCCAGCTTCGACCGCCGCCTTGAGGGCCGCACGAATTGCCTTGTCGCTGAGGATGTCTGTCGCTGCCATACCGGATAACTCCGCCAGATGCACCGGGTAACTTTTCCCCACATGGGGCCGCTTGGGTGCAGTTACCCGGTATGTTACCCGGTCCGTTACCCGGTACATGCGGTGTTATCCGTTCTCATGCGGACAAGAAAAAACCCCTAAGTCGTTGATTTACTTAGGGGTTTGGTCACTATCGGTCTATCCAGGGGTCTATTTTGGTGGGCTGGGGTCTATCGAACAGTGACGGGAAAGCCGCATGAATGCTCACTTTCACCAAAATCTGTCCATCGAGTTACCCGGAAAGTTACCCGGTCAGCGTGCGGACTGGGGTTCAATGTCCCGGAATTTATCCGGGCTGCCACTCGTTCAGCGTCTTCCGCTGTTCTCTCATCGCCTCGCTCAGCATTCGGTTTAGCTGGCGCAGCTTGACCAGTTGCCCGCCCTTGAAGCCATTACGCGCCGTGCGCCGCTTGCCCTCGGCCGTGGTCGGGCCGGTCGATTGCTCCCACGGGCGCCAGGTGCGGATCAACTCCGCTTGCCGTGCTCTCCGCTCTGGTGTCCATCCGTTCGCCATGCTGATTTCCAATTGTTTGCTTTGCTGAATTCGTGTTTTTCCGCGTGCGCGCGCGCCTGAGAGCGTTCCGGTTCGGCGTTTTTCCGTAAGTTTGTTGAACGTGTTGGCAATGAACGGTTTCCCGGGGTGAAGCGCCAGACTTTTGACCCCCGCCCGGCCTCGCGCGCGCGCACGACCGCAAGTTGGGCAATAGCAATGAAACAAGGCTAACCGGACGGTTTCCACCTTGAGTGCTGCAGACATTTGCCCGCCCCCCGGTAGAGCCGGCGCACTTTCCGCGACCGTTTGGCCTATCGGCAGTCACACGGCTCTATCGGCTTGGCATCAGCCCAAAGGGCGTTTGCTGGCACTGAACAGGCAGAGCGCCAATCGCAGGCGGCAAGTCAATGTCGGCCATGCAACGCTGAGCAGGCACTTGCGTGGTGCTTCCATCGGGCTGGTCCCGGCCAATTGCTGTCTTTCGGGTCGACAAGTTGGGTGTCAGCAATATCAAAGAAAGCGGCCGGTCACCTTTGGGCAGGTTCGGAGCGCCGGAGCCGCAAGCGTCGGGGCCGGTCAGCGGTCGTTCGTGTCGGCCGGCAAACGACCCGCTGCCGTCGTTCGCGACAATTCTCTGGACGGCGGCAACGCAGCGGTTGCCGACCTTGACCGACGGCGGCTGTACTCACGCTGACTGCCACTAAGCGGCCGTAGGGCCCCGCGACCGGCGCTGCCACGAATGGCCGCTGTTCAGGGGTGCTGCTGTCATAAAACACTCGCGGGGCCATTCGCGGAGCCGGCGACCGCTTCCGCACCGCTCGAACTGGCAGTCTCGACCCACAGCACTAGGCAAGTGACCGACAGGTACTTCAGCCCCGACCTGGGCAACGATTGCGAGCCTCGGTGCAGCTGTCGCGCCGCGCGCCCGACTTAACGCCAAGGTCGGCGCGCCGCGCACCGCATCGCTGCCTCTGGCGCCTACCAGCCGATGTCCTGAAGCAGCCGGAAGGTCAGGTCGAATGGCGGAATCACAGACTGCGTCAGATCCGCGTTGATTGACGGCTCCATCAACTGATTGGGCCGCATCGAGGG
>ENA-OFCE01001316-OFCE01001316.1-metagenomes-genome-assembly--contig:-NODE-1316-length-13022-cov-2.652117_pt1 | contig 13022 bp, 16 predicted proteins | sample MGYA00153388_OFCE01 | MGnify analysis MGYA00153388
TCGTTAAAAGTGCTGCAATTTTATTTTTTGTGTCAATTAATTGCAGCTTATCATTGCTCTTTTGCATGATCTCCAATGTTGGTTGCAATAATTCATATTGGTTACGAGTTGCTTGCAGTTCTTTTTCTATTCTCAAAATCTTACATACATTATACGTATATATACTACTATAGATTAATACCAATAAAATACTAAAGATGAAAATCAACTTATCAATTGACCATTTAGGTTGGCGTTCAACAAAAGGTAAGAGATTGATAGGATTCACTTTCCACCTCCACGTAAGGACAAGCCAATTGCGACACCCAATTGTGGGGCTATTTTTTGCAGATACGATTTATCAAAGGACTTTGGGATTTTTAATTTAACTAATGGATCATGCATAACAACAGGAAGATCTAGTGGTTTACTCAAATAGGAGACCAAATTCTTTATTTGAGATCCGCCACCAGTGAGATAGATTTTATCAATAGACACCATTTTATTCTGCAATTGATAATATTCAGTAGTTCGTCGTACATCTCTGAGAAATTCAGCGAAGAATACTTCTAATTGTTGCTTTGTTTCATTACACTCTTTGGAAGAGTCAAAACTAAATAAATCGATATGCTTTTTCTTTAATTGCTCTGCTTCATAAAATGAAATTCTCTGTACTTGCATTATAACTTCAGTCATGCGTTGACCGCCTAAAGGAATATTGCGAATGATGACAGGGATACCTTTTTGAAATACGGTAATTTGAGACAATAGTTCACCAATGTCAATAATCATAGCATTTTCTGCGTTAGTAAAAGTACGATATAAAGCCAAGGGCTCCACATCAATAGCGACTGGTATAAGACCTACATTTTTGACAATGCTGGTAATCGTATTAATGAATTCATGAGGTGATGCCACTAATAATACCCTTATTTCTGATTCAATATCACCTTTACCCATTATTGAAAAATCAAAATAAAAACTGTTGGGTGGATAAGGGATATATTTTTCCAGCTCCCATTTAATGGCTTCCTGCAACTCTTCTTTTGTCATTACTGGAAGGATCAATTCGCGAGCAAGCATTCCGCGACCACCAACAGCTATAATTGCATGTTTGCTTGATATATGAGTCTTCGCAAGCAATTGAATAAGGATATCAGTTAATCCTTTACTATTAAAAACCTGTCCATCTTCAATAATTTTAGGAGGCAGCATTTCGATACCCAGACTTTTTAATACAGGTTGATCCTTGTTCCAAGAAATTTCTACAATTTTAATAGCACCTGTCCCTATATCAATTCCAACTACATCCCGCTTCCCTTTTAATAAGAACTTTTGGATTCTCTTCCACATAAAAATCACCTATTTTCTTAATGATGAGGAGATTTCTTTACAATTTTAATTGCTTGAGTAATAGCAGAAACGATATCAACATGAAACTGTTGATCCAATGAATCTATTTTGGAATATGTTGCACCTGAAGATGTTGCAACATAACGTGTAGGCAGAGAATTTAGGGCTAATGCAGCGATGTCATATCGACAGCGCTCACAATTACACGTTGTACGATTGGCCTTTATAACGATATCCAGTTTTTCCATTACTAATTTTTCCATATAATTTTTAAGTTCCATAGTAGCCACTCTCCTTAATCATCCCAAATAACCTCAAGCGGATCTTCTTTGACAGTCGGCAATCGTATTTGCGTGCTTATTTGACGCGTTGCCTTGTTAACACTCCCGATAGATGTGACCACTCTTTGATTCTCATCAGTCGTTGTTGATTTGAGTGTGGTTGTAATAGTACAACTGGCAAAAGTAGATCCATTTTCATCAATAACATACGTTGTTACATTTTTTTGAGCTTTAGTTTCAATAACAAAATCTGGATCTGTCTTAAGCTGAACAATTGCCCATTGTATTCCCCCTTCAGCTACATACTGTGCAGCAACACCATCACGATGATTCGCTGCTATTTCTATGTCTATTTTACTTAATACCATAAGGCCAATCCCCATTATCCCTAATAGCATCATAGCAATCAGCGCTAGCACGGCAGCCAAACCACGCTCATTTCTCACGATATATAGCAAGGTAACATCCCCTTTCCCATAATGGGTCACTGTAAATTTAAAGGATAACAGGCTGTCCGAAGCAACCTTCTTTCCCCAGTACTCTCATTAATGACTTCTAAAGTTACCAGTACAGCCTTGCTATTTCCACGCTGAACAAACTGCAGGTTTGTCACAAGATTTTCTGTTATTGGACTGCTAGAAATACCACCAGGAGGAATTGCCTTTGTCTTATCTATAATAACATATAATGTTTTGGAATGAAGGCCTTCGCCTAATTGTAACGTTCTAATTTCTCCGTTTACCTTTGTTACTACTAAAGATGAAGTATTCTTTAAGGTAATTTGCTGAGCATATCGTATTTCCTTAACAATAGAATCCATCGCAATGCGCGCTGTTTGATTGAGATGACTTTGCTGCTTACCAAATACCCAAACTTTTAAAGAACCGGAAAATAAACCTACGATACCAGAAAGCAAACATAGTATTAAAGCCATACCAATTACCAGTTCTATTAAAGTCAATCCATGTTGCGCTACAAAGTATTTTCTCTTCATTGATTCACCTTCAATATAAGAATGACTTTAATTTATCTTGGAATAAAAAGTCACAAGCTGGATACTATAATCTTTTTGTCGTTCTTGCCAAGTAACAATTACTGTTACTTGCACAAGCTGACTACCGAGCGTGGATGGCATAGCATAAGTTGCCAGCTCGTAGTCTGCCGGAGGAGGAAACCTCTCATCTTCCCAAGATATGGTGCAAGGTAACTGCAACTCAGCCCAATATACTGGAGACTTATTTTTTAATAACTCTAATTGTTTCTGTGCTAGATTCGTGGCTAGTGTATAATCCCCTGCGATTTCTTCCAATTGTAATGCTTGGGTAAACAACATAGAAATACAAAGTAACGCGACACTAATAATAAAAAGTCCCAGCGTTACATCAGCTAAAACAAAACCTTGATTTCCCTTCAGCCTAGACATCATAGATTACCTTCTATTCTTCAGGTTGTGTGTTTATAAAATCGCTTATACGGACACGTCCAGTAATCGGTGCAAGGATAACATATTTCCATTGTTTCAATTTCTTACTCCGTATAGAAATAGTTTGTGCGCCAGTTTTCGGTGCTCCACTCTGTGCAAATGAAATGTAAGAATGGTTGCCAGAAAGAGTCACCGATTCTGGAAATATAACATTCTTTATTCTGGTAGTATTTGCAGTAACGTAATAGCCATAAGGTGTAGTATTATAAAAGAACATTGCATACGCCGTTGTATCTACCCCAGCGTTAATTGAAATTTGTTGCAGCCAGCGAATTTCAGCTGCCAATTGACAAGATGTACTCTCTAGCTCTTGTTTCTCTAATGATTGTCCCAGAGTTGGTATTGTCACACTCGCAAAAATACTAAGGATAGCAATACATACCAGAAGTTCAATTAAGGTAACACCTCGTTGCATATGTCCACCTCAATATAGCTTTTCTATATACCAAATAATCATTTCACTGCCATATAACATAATAGCAAAGGCACTAAGAGCTATAAAAGGGCCAAAGGGGATAAAATCTTTACGGCTTTTTAATTTGAAAAGCACTAACAGCAAACCACCTATTCCACCACAGACAAAGGATAGTAGTAACGCAAGTAATAAACATTTCCAGCTTAGCCACATACCAAGAGCTGCAGCAAACTTGATATCACCATCTCCCATTCCACCACGACTGACAAGTGCAATTAGAAGTAGCAATCCACCCCCAAGTGAACTAGCCAGCAGCATATCCCAAAAGTCCAAACTATTCGTCCAAAAATTTATAACAATACCAGCTCCAGAGAACCATAGGAGAACTTTATCTAATATCAGCTGGTGATCGTAATCAATGAACGTAATGATAAGTAAAAAAGCTGTAAAGACAATGGCTTTTATAAACAGAAAAGATAATCCATATATTTGAAAACACCAAGCAAATAAAATAGCCGTTACTATCTCTACTAAAAGATAGCGTGAGGAAAACGTAACTTTGCAATACCGGCAGCTACCTCCTAATAACAGATAACTAATTACTGGGATTAAATCCCATGGCTTAAGCTGTGTACCGCAAGTGCTGCAGTGGGACGGCGGGAAGATAATGGATTGATTTTGTGGTAAACGGTAGATGCAGACATTAAGAAAGCTGCCGATAAGAAGACCTAATAGGATTACTATTATAAACACTATATTTCTCCCTTATATCTGAATCGAAATACCAGAAGGTAACACATAGCGGTATTTATAATTTGTTACCATATATCAGTGGAAGTATAATCTGTGCTGCCAGGGGATTTTCTTGTCGTACCATTTGAAGATACACCAGTTAATTTATAATCATCACCACTCCCTTTCGTATAAATCAAATCAGCAGCGATAGCTTGTGCATCTTTAGGCCACACATTAATGTAAGTTGCTAGATCTGCTTTAGTAGCTGGATACATATTATTATTTGCACGATACAATATAAGAGCACTATCAGCCGTACGAAGATCAGCTTTAAGCCTTCCATCTCTTGCCGACGCAGTTGAAGCAGTAAGTTTCGGCATCGCAATAGCTGCTAAAACTCCAATAATTGCAATTACGACCATCAATTCGATTAATGTAAATCCTTTTTGATCTCTCATTTTCTTCTTTAATTTGATAAACATATAATTACCTCTTTTATGCTTATATTCTACTAAAGTCCATCATAAGCAGTTATAGGTTCCCAGGATTCGTTATAATATCAAATATCGGTATCATAATGGATATCACAATCAAGCCAATGACTACTCCCAAAGTACCAATAATAACAGGTTCAATAATACTGCTTAAACGACCAACTACATCATCTACATCACTTTCATAGAAATCGGCGATCTTTTCGAGCATCTTGTCCAATGCACCACTTTCTTCACCGATGGAAACCATCTGAATGACCATAGGAGTAAAAACTTTACTTTGTGCCAAAGTAGATGCTAGCGCCATCCCTTCTTTGATACCAGCTTGTGCTTGTTCTAACGCTTCCATGATACTAAGATTGCCAGTAGTCTTTTTCACAACGTCTAAGGCAGTTATAATCGGCACACCACCATGCAGCAGAGTGCTTAAAGTACGGCTGAAACGGGCAATACCAATTTTACGAGATAGCATGCCTACAACTGGAATTGAAATTATTAATTTATCAATCATTTTTCTGGATGATTCTCGTTGATATGCAACCTTTAATCCATATGTTCCCACTACAATAAAAGCGATCAAAAATAGAGCATAATTATGCAAAGTATTGCTAGTCGCCAGCAATATACGTGTAAGTAATGGTAACTCTATTTTTAAATTATCAAACATTTGTACAAAAGTCGGTAAAACAAAGGTTAAAATAAAAACAACAGATACACTTGCCATAACACTGACTACTGCCGGATAGGTCAGAGCTGATTTAATCTTCTCATTCAATTTATGTTCTTTTTCAAAGTGATTGGCTAAACGATTGAGTACATCATCTAGTAACCCGCCCACTTCTCCAACTTCTACCATATTAACCATAAGACTAGGAAATATGGTAGGATAATCACCTAAAGAACGGGATAATGTTTCTCCTTCCTTGACTTTTTTATAGACATTTTGTAACGCTTTTTTCATTCGTAGATTATTTGTTTGTGCAATGAGAACATCAAGAGAAGCTATTAACGGTAAACCTGCATCAATCATAGTAGCAAATAAACGACAAAGAATCGAAATCTCTTTTAAACTGCTACTTCTTAAGTGGTCAATAAGGTTATTATATAAACTTGCACCACCTTCTTCCTTAATCTGAGTAATAAAATAGCCTTTTTCTCGGATATGAGCTGCCACTGCCGATTCGCTTTCAGCCAAAATATTGCCGGTCAGTACTTGTCCATTACGGTCTTTAGCTCTATATCCAACAATTTTCGCCATTTATGCTCTCCTACTTTCCATTTGTTTAATTATTGGCGAAACGAGCGAAGTTCTCTTCATCTATGACGCGCATTATAGCTTCACCATACGAGATGATTCCACGACGATATAAATCCCGTAAAGCAATGTCCATCGTTTGCATACCAAACTTTGCGCCCGTTTGAATGAAGGAAGTCAGTTGATGGGTCTTTCCTTCACGAATCATGTTACGCACTGCAGGAGTAGCTACCAGGATTTCTAAAGCAGATACTCTGCCAATCTGATCCATTCGAGGTAATAACTGCTGAGCAATAATTCCTTGCAGAGTAACGGACAGCTGTATACGAATTTGCTGCTGTTGATGTGAAGGAAAAGCATCAATAATGCGATCTATAGTTTGAACAGCACTGCCAGTGTGTAAAGTAGCAAAGACTAAGTGTCCTGTTTCTGCTGCCGTAATGGCTGTAGCAATGGTTTCCGAATCACGCATTTCTCCTACCAAAATAACATCTGGATCTTCTCTTAAAGCAGCTCTAAGAGCAACCGTAAACGATTTGGTATCAGTATTGATTTCCCGCTGATTGACAATTGACTTGTTATGCTTATGTAAAAATTCAATAGGATCTTCTAGTGTAAGAATATGACAGAATCGTTCCTGGTTAATCAGATTAATCATCGCCGCCAGAGTTGTTGATTTGCCACTACCTGTGGGACCGGTAACTAGAACTAAACCTCTAGCCTGACAAGCAAGAGTTCTTATAACACTTGGATGTCCCAGCCCTTCTAATGTAGGTATATTTTCATCTATAACGCGAATCACTATAGCCACTGAACCACGTTGGTGAAAAGCATTGACTCGAAAACGGCTAAGGCCAGGAACTGCAAAGGAAAAGTCAATTTCACCATGCTCATTAAAATATTGCTGTTGCTGCGGCGTTGTAATGGCTTTAAACAATCTTTCTGTATTTTTTACGTTTAGTAGCTGATGGTTAGTAGGTACAAGTTGACCATCAATTCTGAATATGGGTGGTGCGCCTACTGTAATGTGCAAGTCAGATGCTCGGCTATGTACAGCTTGATCCAATAGCTGATCCATCACAATTGTCCTCCACTAGCTTCAGCATATGCTACACGCATAATTTCTTTTACATCTGTCAAACCAGTACGTGCTTTTTCAATACCATCCTGACGCATGGTTATCATGCCTTGTGCAATAGCAATATTGCAAATTTCATCACTAGAAGCTCTACGATTAATAGCCTCTCTAATTTGAGAAGTTATGGGCATGACTTCATGAATTGCCATACGACCTTGATAGCCTGTATGATTACAATAGGCACACCCGGCTCCTTGATGCAATCTAATAGGTACGTCAGGTTCAACACCTAAAAATAAACGTTCTAAGGCATCAGTAGAAGGTATGTAACTTTCTCGACACTTGGGACAAAGTGTTCTGACGAGTCGTTGTGCAACTACCCCTAGAACTGATGAAGCCACTAGAAAAGGTTCAACATCCATATCAAGTAAACGAGTAATTGTTCCTGCAGCATCATTTGTATGCAAAGTGCTAAAGACAAGATGACCAGTTAAAGCCGCTCTAATGGCAATATCAGCAGTTTCACTATCTCGTATTTCTCCCACTAATAAGACATTCGGGTCTTGCCGCAATGCAGACCGAAGTCCACTGGCAAAAGTTAAGCCTGCTTTTGGGTGAACCTGTACCTGATTGACTCCTCCTATACGATACTCTACAGGATCTTCTAAAGTAATGATATTCTGACTTGGCGAATTCACTTGATTCAATGTAGAGTATAAAGTAGTCGTTTTACCCGAACCTGTAGGACCAGTGACTAGCACCATGCCATAAGATTGAGAATATATCTTATGATAACTTTTACTATTTTCAGTAGAAAAACCAAGTTTATTAATATCCAAAATAACTGTCTGTTGATCTAACAAACGCATAACCACTTTTTCACCCATAATAGTAGGCAAAGTAGACACTCGAATATCAATATCACTCTCTACTCCTTTAATTTTAATTCGCCCATCTTGCGGTATGCGTTTTTCTGCAATATCCATATCACTAATAATCTTAATTCGAGCAACAATCGCGGGGTGAATCTCGCGGGGAAAGCTGCCGATCTCTCGTAGCATACCATCAATGCGAAAACGGACACGCAATGATGTATCTTGAGGTTCAATATGTATATCACTAGCCATATCTTTAATTGCTTGATCCATAAGAGAATTAACTAATCCAATGATTGGAGCATCATCTGCTGTCTGGAGCTTTGCTGTTAGCCTTATATCTTCTGGGCGCATTTTATTAATGGCCTTTTCAACTAAGTCTTGTACACCGTAGCATTCTCTGATAGCTCGTAATATATCTTTTTCTGCAGCGATAACAGGCTCTACGTCAAAACCTGAAACCATACGAATATCATCAATCGCATAAAAATTTGTTGGATCAGTCATTGCTAAAATAATCTTATTACCAGCAACTTTTACCGGAATCACTTGATGCCGCTCCGCTAATGTCGCTGGAATCAGTTCTGCTAACTCTGGTTTAACGCAGATACTTGACAAATCAATCTGAGGTATACCTAATCGAGTTTTTAAGCCTTCACATTTCATGCATTTACACCGCCTCTTATAAAGAAAAGCAACCAAACTTCAAATACATTTATTAAAATTGTAAATGCATATTGCTAGTCGATTGCACTACTCAATCTCAGGATCAAGTTTCCCAATATTATTGCGAATGTTTTCACATCTATTTTAATACTTATTGTTCTACATTTTACAATAAGTTCCTGCTAAACATACTATAAAACATCAAATTACAATCTATTTTCTGCTTTCTTGTGTCATTTAACTAGTTTTGCTGTCAAAAAAACGATTACTTCCGTTTCTACTTTTGAATTATGTACACTTTTAAACAGCGTACCAATTAATGGTAGTTCGCTTAAGAAAGGTATGTTATTATTTGTTTTAGATTCTTCACTGCCAATGAGACCACCAATCACCATCGTCTCACCATCTTTCATACAGACCGTACTTTCTACCTCACGGGTAGTAATACGATAGTTCTTAATATCTGTTACTAAGCTAGGAGTACTAACCTCTGTATGTACTTTTGCTGTAATAGTTCCATCAGCAGTAATCGTAGGGGTATAGGTAAGTTTTATGCCCGTATCAATATATTCTACTGTAGTAGTCGTTTTCCCATCTTCCATTCTCTCAGTAAGTACTGGAATATGGTCACCAATTAAAATCCGAGCTTCATTTCCATTAATGGTAGTTACTTTAGGACTAGCTAAGATTTTAGCATTGCCATTACTAATGAGGGCATTAATTTTTGCTTGATAGTAAAATTCATAAGGATAGCCTTCAGGATTACGACCAAATTGAATAATTCCTTTTCCAGTATCACGCGTAACTTTACCTGGCTCAATAGTCGTTACACCATTTGCAATATTGACTTGTTCTGCACTATATTCTGCATATTGAGGTGTAACGTCCCATGACCAATCGATCCCTAGCTCTTTTGTCTTCGCTTTGTTAATAGCCACAACTTTAGCCTCGATAACCACTTGTTGCTGCGGAACATCAAGATCTGTTAATAATATTTTAATGCGAGCACAACCTGTAGGCGAACCACTAAATATCAAACTATTTGATACCTCATCAATTTCAGCTTTTAATTTAAGACTATTCATAATAGGTTCCAATGTCTTTTTTATATCAACAGCACGAATATAACGCAACTTATATATCTCTGTTGTCCCCATATCCGCAGGTTCTATAATAAAGGACTGACCTATTTTTCGATAGGATAACCCCTTAGCTGACGTAATTAGAATTAGGGCATTCTCAAAAGTTGTACTCTTAAGTTTCATCGTAATATTACCTTTTATCGAGTCATCAATAATGATATCAACATTGCTGATAATAGCGAGTGTATGTAATACTACCCGCACATCTTCATCCACGAAACTAAGATCAATACTTTGCGGATCTGCCATAGCAATACTACAGATTGTGATTGACAGTAACAATATCATTATGCAGAGATATGTCCTATATTTCATTATTTAGTGCCCTCCCCTTTTCTCGCTGGCTCTAACGACAGGAATATTTGACTATTACCACTTTTGAGAATAATAGAATCTTCTTGTATTGAAATAAGTTGATAGGTACCAATAAATTCATTTAGCTGATAGGCCTTGCTTTTATTATCCGATTGTATAACTGCAACGTGCTGATTATCTGTATTGATAATTCCAGTAAGCCTTATCTTCTCTTGTGGTTTAAGGAGAGTAATTGGATTTGCGGCTGTCACAGATTCATTGTTAGATTTTATAGGAGATCTATTTTCTTTCTGCGTTTCAAAATTATCCGCGACAATAGAAGGAGGGGCAAAAGGATCACGTTTCAATTGACCATTATGTTGATGTCCAACAGACATAACTACTTTATCCGTATTTCTAACAATGGGTGTGGTAGTCTTATTAACAACAATAGGAGTAACTTGGATCTTTGAAGGCATAAAAAAAAATGTTGCAATTATGGCTGTCACCCCAATTACAAATATTACCTTTAGACGCTGGTTTGCTGTAAGTTTTTTTAATTGCTTTAATTTCTCCAAAGTTTGTCCACTCCTAATCCATTGATTATAAAGCAACTGCAATAATATTCCCAGAATATTACCTGTCCAATTTATATGGCACAACAAAAGGCTCAGATCCTAGGACCTAAGCCTCAATGTCCTAATTAAGTATATTCTACTAATTTGGGAGATTCTTGCTTTAGTAAGTTTAATGATTTATAAAAACAATACTTACAGATATTCTGTTAATGCGTCAGACATAATTTGTCGGGGACCTTTCTCACCTGTCCAAAGTTCAAAAGCCAAGGCACCTTGTTCAATTAGCATTCCCAAACCATTTATGGCTATATTACCGTGTTCTTCAGCTGAAAGTAGCAGTTGAGTCTTGGATGGATTATAGATTAAATCGCAAACAGCAGCCTCTGGATTTAAGGTCTCCCAAGGTATAGGCAGCACTTCTGTATCATTAACTGACATACCAATTGGAGTGCTATTTATCAGAATATCACATTCTTGCAACAAATTTTGAAAACCGGAATCCTCCCAATCATAAGCTTGTATATCTACATTTGTTGAGAAGAGTTTTACGAATTGCTGCGCTTTCTCAAGATTTCTTGCACCAATTATAATTTTTTTTATCCCATGTTGAAAAAGACCACAGGCAACGGCCCTCGCAGCCCCGCCAGCTCCTAGTATGACCGCTGTTTGTTCAGTAATTTTAATACCATTTGAAAGTATTGATTGGACAAACCCTTGAGCATCTGTATTATATCCAATCGATTTACCGTCTTTTATTGCAACTGTATTTACAGCCCCAACTAGCTGGGCACTGAAATCAATTTCATCAAGATAGGACATTATCTCCACCTTATGAGGTATGGTAACATTTACACCCGTAAATTCCATTGCTTTTAAACCTGCAACAGCCTGAGCTAAATTCTCCGGATGAACAGGCAGTGGAATATATACATAATCAAGATGAAGGGATTTAAAAGCTGCATTATGCATTATAGGTGATAAGGAATGTCCCAAGGGCCATCCTAATATTCCTATTTTTTGGGTTTTACTCGTAATCATTGTACTAGCTCCATTTCAATAATTATTATTTTTAATAATCGCACTTTTACTTATAAATCCTTTAGCCTTTAAAACTCGTACAGCTAATCGTTCCAAGCGTCGGGTAATTTTAGTACCAATAAATTCTTGTGCACTTAATGGACGAACCCAAATCGTAATTAAACCAATACGATTACCACCAAGTATGTCTGTAAATAATTGGTCACCGATCACCGCTACCTGATCCTGAGACAATTCCATAGCTGCTATTGCATGGCGAAATCCTGATTTTGCTGGCTTATAGGCTCTAGAGACAAAAGGAACGTTAAAAATTTCAGCTATATCTTTTACTCTCTTACCCATATTGTTGGATAACAAACAAATTTTAAACCCTTCCTTTAGCAAAGCATTTACCCATTCAATAATCTCAGGTGACATCTGCTGCTGATCCCAAGGAATAATCGTATTATCTAAATCAAAAATAATTCCTTCAATTCCTAGTTCTTTTAATTGGTGGTACTCAAGATCATGTAAAGAATTTAAGATCATATGAGGACATAAAAGGTTATACAAAAATTTTTACCTCCAGATAAAAATGAGGAATTCTCTTTATTCATTAGCTAAGAAAATTCTTGAATATTATTTCGAAAATGAATCGCTTCTGCGACGTGTATATCACTAATCTGTTCCGAATTAGCCAAATCAGCAATGGTACGTGCTACTTTTAATATACGATCATAGCCTCGAGCGCTAAGGTTCATTGCTTCAAACGCTCGTTTTAGCATAACTTGTGCGTTTTGAGTCATATGACAAGTTGTTTTTACATGTCTATGCCCCATTTGGGCATTACAAAATATATTGTATTTCTGCAAGCGAGAATATTGTATAGCCCTTGCAGCAGTCACTCGCTGGCGGATGTCAGCGGAAGATTCCGTTGGTATGCTAGTAGTCATTTCACTATATTCTAAACGTGGCACATGCACATGTATATCCATTCGATCTAATAAAGGTCCAGATATTTTCTTGCCGTAACGCTTAATATCGCCTGTACTACAAGTACAATCTTTTTTGCTATCTCCCAAAAAAAATCCGCAGGGACATTTTGAAGATGGTACAAAATGCCAATTCCGGACATATCGGAGGCTCCTTATCGTCTGCTGATATTTACTTAATGTTATGGTTATGCGCTAACAGCACTCCCCAAAATGCACATCGGGGAAACCGTGACCGCATAATAATAAGCCATGGGCATACCTCCCCCGGATTGTATTCCACTTTAGGAAACTTTGGGTTTTTTGATATGGAGGAAGCTGTAAAAACGTTCCGGAAAAAGGACAGTATTTTTGAAGGGCATCCCAGCAGCAGTGTGCCCGGTAT
>ENA-OFCE01001317-OFCE01001317.1-metagenomes-genome-assembly--contig:-NODE-1317-length-13008-cov-6.356520_pt1 | contig 13008 bp, 6 predicted proteins | sample MGYA00153388_OFCE01 | MGnify analysis MGYA00153388
ATAAATCGTCGGGCTACCAAATAGATGGGTTCTAAAAATGTTTCCATATTGCTGGCATCGCTTGTTGGCAAAGTCAGGGTCTTGTGTTCTAGATGAAGATTGATGATAACTACTAAACGAAATTAGATCGACTCTACCAACGTCAAGCTGCTATTGCGGGATTTTTCATCACCCCAGTAGATGGAGTCGATTTCGCTAGGCGAACGCTCCGCGAACGATTGCCTGGACTGGGTGGAGATCGATCGCAGATCGCTGACTTTTGACCAATAGTTGAATCGGGCGTTCGGGAGCCGTAACCAAACCTCGGCGTTTGGGATGGATATCCCGCTTATCTACCAATTCCAGTTCCCACCGCGAGAGGATCTTGGCAAGGGCAAGTTTCAGTTCCATCATGGCAAACGCACTACCGATGCAGCGTCTGGCACCACTACCAAAGGGCAGAAACTCAAACGGAGAAAACTTTCGCTCTAGGAAGCGTTCTGGGCGAAATTCCTGGGGTTGGGGATATAAATCTGCTCGCTGATGGGTTGAATAAATAGATCCCAATACGATTGTCTCTGGTGGTATTTCGCGTCCGGCAAGCGTCACAGATTTGAGACTAACTCTAGGCAAAGTCAACATTGCTACCGGATAAATCCGCAGGGTTTCATTACAAACAGCTTCGAGATAGGGTGCTTTGACGATCGCGTTAACATCTGGATCTGCACCCAAGTCATCGAGTTCCGCTACTAGTTTATCCCTGACGGCTGGTAATTTATGCAGCCAATACAATGCCCACGCTAAAGCTGTCGCCGTTGTTTCATGTCCGGCAACCAGCAGCGTCATCAATTCATCCCGCAATTCAACATCGGTCATCGATTCACCCGCATCATCCTCCGCCGCCATCAATAGGCTGAGGATATCGGTACGGGAGGGATCGGGGTGAGTCCGACGTTCTGCGATCTCGGCGTAGACTAGGGCATCTACCGCTCGCTGACAGCGCATTTGGATCGCCCAGGGGCTGATGCCACCCCATTCCTGTTGGAGGATCGGAAAATATAACATCGAGACACTTAGAGGAGAACTGCTGCGATCGAGCAGTTTGCTTAATAGATGTGCTAGTTGTTCGGCGCGCTCTCCCCGATCTAGTCCAAATACCGCTTGCATAATTACCCGCAGGGTAATCGATTGGGTGATCGTCCGCACGTCGAAAGTTTGACCGATCTGGACTTGCGCGAGCGTTTCCGTTGTGACTCGATTGATGACATCACTATAGGTTCGCATTCGATCGCCATGAAATGGTGGCATCATCAACTGTCGTTGGCGTTGATGTGGTGCCCCACTCAAACAAATTACCGAGTTGTCACCGAGCAAGGTTTTTAGTAAACCGTTCAGATCGCCTGGAGCATGAAAATCTGCTCTAGTATCTTGAGTTAAAATTTGCTGCAAGGCTTGAGGATTGCTGACAAAGACTAAATTTGGATTATTTTTGTCCAGATTGAGGGTATACATGTCTCCAAAGCGGCGAACGCATTCGTCCATGAACGACATCGGGCTAAAAATCCAGCGCGTGAGTTGGACAAAAGCGGGGGTTTGGGGGCCTAGAGGTAGTTGCATAATCGATTCCCAATACATCTTAATTAGATTCGGTTCGAGCGCATTCGATACATCTATTAAACTCGACTGCTGACTAAATTCGCACCTAAGAATGACTAACTTGTTTATAACTTATTTATATCTCAAAACTATCTAAATCGTGAAATATCCTGTAAGATTGGTATGTCGATCGGAAGAGGTGTTATGCCCAGATCGCTCAAAATTAAAAAAATGTTAATGATAAGTATTTCAAGCCCTTCGATCCATGAAACCGATCGTTAGAACTTGAAATATTATTCCTACAACTTTTTCATTCAATTACTAATTAAGCCCGCAAATGGATTCTTTGCCTTGGATAGTCGTTGTCCACTGACCGTTCCATTGACGACTAACTGCGGCTGCGGCTACTGGGCATTTAGCTTTGGCATCCTCATTGTTCCAGATCGGCCCAGCTTTAACATCTGTTGCAGCAGCTTGAGTAGCAGAACCAAGAATAGTAGAAGTGCCGATTGTGACTATTCCTAGACATAATAAGACTTGCTTTTTCAGAGATTGTTTAGAAAAATTAATAGTCATATGTTTCTCCTGAATTAGTTGGCGTTCGTTAAGTTTTTTCAAAGATCGAGTTGTTCTTTGAACCCGACATACTCATTAAAGTTCACCAATAACTAAGTTCGAGACTGAGTAATAACTGACTTGTGACTGACTTGTGAGTAATCGATTGCAAACTAACGATCCAACAAAACCCTCGCTCGGCACGATCGCTCCTGAGAACAACTGACTTGTAATTAATTAATTATTGTAACCTTATGGCTACTTTGTCGGCGAAATATCCTGTAAGATTGAAATGTCGATCGGAAGAGGTGCTATGCCCAGATCCCTTAGAGTTCAAGAGGACTACATCGATAAAGTCAAGCTGGCACTCAACCGCAATGGCTTTCCCAGTCAACGATCTTTGGCTGAGGACGTCGGCTTGGCACTCGCTACGGTTAATAAATTTCTGACTGGCAAAGCTGTTGACTACACGACTTTTGAAGAACTTTGTCGGAAACTAGAATTAGACTGGCGAGAAATTTCAACAGTAGATGTTGGATCGCCGCAGACTTTCCAGCCTGAGTCGATTTGTGCTGGTGGGAACGGATCGATCGTCTTTGAGACAAGCTTCACCAATGATTTTCTGCCGCCAGACACATCACCTCGCTACCCTAATGGTGCAGTTCCGCTCGGCTCGCCATTTTATTTAGAGCGCACCCCCTTTGCAGCGCAGATCGATCGCGAAATTACCAAGCCAGGAGCATTGGTGCGGATCAAAGCACCGCGAGAAATGGGCAAGACATCCCTGCTACTGAGGGCACTGGCATCGGCGCAAAGCTTGGGCTACCACACCGTCAGCCTGAATCTCGCGCAAGTTGACGAATCGATTTTGAGCGATCTCGATCGATTTTTGCGTTGTATCTGTACGAATGTAGCTCGTCAGCTCCGACTCAAACCGATGCTCGACGAGTATTGGGATGAAGATCTCGGCAGCAAAATTAGCTGCACTGACTACTTCCAACACTATCTATTAGAGAAAATTTCTACGCCGCTGGTATTGGTATTCGATGAGCTAAATCACATTTTCGAGCATCCGCAGATCGCCAATGATTTTTTGCCGTTGCTGCGCTCTTGGTATGAAGAAGCCAAAATCCTCCCGATTTGGCAAAAGCTCCGCCTGATTGTGGTTCACTCGACGGAAATTTACATTCCCCTTCAGCTTAACCAATCCCCGTTTAATGTGGGATTGCCAATTCAGTTAGATACTTTCTCGCTAGCAGAGGTGCAGCATTTAGCTCGATGCTACGGACTCGACTGGGAAGATGGAGTGGAAGCTGGGCAACTAATGGAGCTGGTGGGGGGACATCCCGCACTGGTGAATATTGCCTTCTATCATCTGAGTCGTGGCGACATCACTCTAGGGGAATTGCTACAAACTGCCGCCACGCCTACCGGAATTTATCACCATCATTTGCAGCGGCATTGGGTAACTCTAGAAGCACAGCCGGAATTAGCTCAAGCTGTCGATCGAGTCATGAGTGCCACCGAACCGATAACCCTAGCTCCGCTGTTGGCTTATAAGTTGAGCAGTCTGGGGCTGATCGATCGATCGGGAGATAAAGTGATTCCAGGTTGTGAGTTGTATCAGCAGGCGTTTAAAAGCTCGATTGTAAAGTTATAAAGTTTGGAGTTTGAAATGAAACAAAAAGTCGTTATCTTAGGTGGTGGTGTGGCTGGCATGAGCGCGGCTCACGAGTTGGCAGAACGAGGTTTTGAGGTGGTTGTTTATGAACTGCGCGATATTCCTGGCGGCAAAGCGCGCAGTATGCCTGTCCCCGACAGTAGTACCGATGGCAGAAAACCTTTACCTGGAGAGCATGGATTTAGATTTTTCCCAGGATTCTATCAGCATATTACCGATACGATGAAACGCATCCCTTACCAGGATAATCGGCAAGGGGTGTTTGATAATCTAGTCGATGCAACTCGCCTTTCCATACCGCGTTTCGATAAAAAGGGGCTAACTATACCAGCAAAAGCTCCGACTACCAGCAGCGAAATTAGGCTATTAATTAATGCCTTCTTGCAATTAATCTCAGAGCAATCCGAACTAGAAGTCGGAGAATTAGAATTATTCGCTCAAAAGATCTGGCAATTAATTACCAGTTGTCAAGAACGTCGGATCGGCGAATATGAAAAAGTTGATTGGTGGACTTTTGTGGAGGCGGAGAGTCGATCTGCTGAATATCAAAGTTTGTTAGCTAAGGGAATTACCGAGTCGCTAGTTGCTTCTAAAGCTAAACTCGCTAGCACCAAAACCGTCGGTGATATTTTTTTGCAACTGTTGCTCGATCTGATAAATCCTACGATTAGTACAGATCGGTTATTAAATGGCCCGACAAATGAAGTTTGGATCGAGCCGTGGCTGGATCATTTGACAAGTTTGGGCGTGAGCTATCACTTTAATAGTGATGTAGTTTCCATCGAATATGCAGATGGCAAAATCCAAAGTGCGACAATTGAAGATGTCATTACCAAGGAAAGATATCCCGTCAAGGGCGACTATTATATTGCGGCTGTGCCTGTCGAGGTGATGGATCGAGTGATTATCGACAGCAAACTCGATCGCTACGATCCCACCCTGCAAAACATTCGCAAACTAGCCCCGAATATTGCCTGGATGAATGGCATTCAATTTTATCTCAAAGAAGATGTGCCAATTACTCACGGACACATTTTACTCGTCGATACTCCCTGGGCGTTGACTGCCATTTCTCAAAAACAATTCTGGCCAGATATTGAGCTTAATGAATATGGAGATGGTAAAGTTAAAGGAATTCTATCAGTGGATATCTCCGACTGGGGATTAGAAGGGAATGAATCGGAAAGTTTGGGAATTAAAATTAAAAAGTTTGCCAAAGATTGCACTAATGCTGAGATTGCCGACGAAGTCTGGGCGCAACTTCAAAGAAGTTTAAATATCGATGGTAAAGAAGTCCTCAGAGATGAAAATAGACATAAGTACTTTCTCGATTCAGCTATTGTCGATCGAGCAAAGAAATTCCTGAATGAAATTAATTTGCAACCCGATGGACGAGTAACGATCTATCAGGGAAATTTTGATCGAGTAGCAGCGGATCTCAATGAAAATCAGCGAGATACCGAAACATTCCTTCAGTCGCTCGTTGACTTAGGAGCTGTAGAAAAAAGTGTCCGAGATGGCAAAGTGGTTTATCAGTCTGTCTTGAATCTGCGCAATAATCTAGAACCGTTATTAGTCAACCACGTCAATACCTGGCAACTCCGCCCAGATGCTTTTACCAGAATTCCCAACCTCTTTCTCGCCTCTGACTACGTGCGCACCAATACAGATTTAGCGACGATGGAAGGCGCAAATGAAGCCGCTCGCCGAGCTGTTAACGCAATTCTAGATGCGGCGCGACATCCTGCCATTCCCTGCAAAATTTGGGAACTCCACGAGCCAGAAATCTTTGCGCCGCTGCGCTGGCACGACAAGATGCGCTACCAACAAGGATTTCCTTGGGAAGATCTCCTGGGCGCGAACCGAATATTGGCGTGATTGAGCTACTTATTTGAGTTGTTGCGGAGGTTATTCACCTCACCCCAGAACCAGTGATGATAATTCTCGATCGCCAAATCGTAGCACAAATTTATCAAAGTGCCAATTCAATTGTCTATCGATCGATCTCTCTAATCGATCGTCAACCGACGATTCTCAAACTCCTCAAACAGGGCTATCCTACGCCAGCAGAACTAACCCGATACAAGCAAGAATATGGAATAGTTCGCTCTTTGCAAATAGAGGGCGTTGTCAAGGCGTATGACTTGCAAAGATATCAAAATACATTGGTGATGTGTTTGGAAGATTTTGGGGGTGAATCTTTAGATGTCCTTCTGAATTCCAGCAATTTTACTCTGTCAGAATTTCTCGACGTAGCGATTAAAATAGCGGAGATTTTAAGCCAGATTCATGCCGCTAATATCATTCATAAAGATCTCAATCCAAGTAATCTCGTTTTCAACCCAACTACTGGGCAGCTCAAAATTATTGATTTTGGGATCTCAACCGTATTTACTCGCGAAAATACCCCGATTAAACATCCCAATTTGCTCGAAGGCACCCTCGCCTATATGTCGCCAGAACAAACTGGCAGAATGAATCGAAGCCTAGATTATCGCACTGACTTATACTCTCTGGGTGCGACATTTTATCAACTCCTGACTCAAAGATTGCCGTTTGAAACAACCGATGTACTAGAGCTAGTGCATTGTCATCTCGCCAGACAAGCGATACCTCCTCACCAATTAGTTCCCGAAATTCCGCCAACTGTTTCCAATCTGGTGATGAAACTCTTAGCAAAAACGGCTGAGGATCGATACCAAAGTGCCTGGGGATTAAAAGTAGATTTAGAAGAATGTCAGCGGCAATTACAGCATACTGGTGAGATTGCTGACTTTCCCCTCGCCGAGCGAGATCTTTCAGGAAATTTCCAAATTCCGCAGAAACTATATGGTAGAGAGCGAGAAATTGACACCTTATTAGCAGCTTTTGCTCGTGTAGCGTCTCCAGCGGAGGAGCGCGTACCAGTAGGAAAGAATGTCAATCGATCTACAGTCGAAATGATGCTGGTTTCCGGTTATTCTGGTATCGGTAAATCAGCATTAATACAGGAAATTTACAAACCGATAACTCAACAGCGCGGCTATTTTATCGCGGGGAAATTCGACCAATTGCAGAGCAATATTCCCTACTTAGCGATTGTCCAAGCATTTAAGTCACTAGTGCGGCAACTATTAAGTGAAAGTGCCGCACGACTAGCTCAGTGGCGATCGAAAATCTTGGCTGCGGTGGGTACTAATGGACAAATGATTATCGATGTCATTCCCGAGGTGGAGATGATTATCGGTGCTCAAGCAGTCGGACAACCATTAGAGTTAACGGAGCAGCATCGCTTTAATGTAGTATTTAAAAACTTCGTTCGGGTATTTTGTCAAGCAGAGCATCCGTTAGTTATCTTTCTCGACGATCTCCAATGGGCAGACTTAGCCAGTCTAAAATGGATCGAGTCGATCGTTAGTGACGATCTCATTCAATATCTATTCCCGATCGGAGCTTATCGCGAGAATGAAGTCAGTCCGATCCATCCTTTATCGATCGCCATTGAATCATTAACAAGCGAAGGTGCTAACATTAACAAGATTACTTTAGCACCATTAAATCTGGAGGAGATTAGCCATCTGATTGCTGATACTTTAGCTTGTGATCTGAGTGTAGTTAGACCCTTAGCCGAATTAGTAATCGCTAAAACTCTGGGTAATCCCTTTTTCGTAAATGAATTTTTGAAAGCTTTGCATCGAGATGACTTATTATTTTTCGATTATCAACAAGGTAGTTGGCAGTGGGATATTAACACTATCTCCCAAAAAGATATTGCGGATAATGTCGTCAACTTAACCATCGATACCTTAAAGAAATTACCAGAATTAACCCAGCATAGTTTACGGTTGGCGGCTTGTGTGGGGAATAGTTTCGATTTAAATACGCTCTCAATTATCGGTGAAAAATCCCTCTTTGAAACCTTTTCAACACTTTTACCCGCGATCGATAGAGGTGTGATTTTACCGACTTCCGAGTTAGCAGCGGTAGGGCTTGAAGCGATCGATGCTCGACTGCTAATTCTCAACTTTAAATTCCGGCACGATCGAGTTCAACAAGCAGCTTACACCTTAATTGACGATCGACAAAAACAAGGAGTGCATCTCCAAATTGGCAGGCTTTTACTTGAAAATACACCGACTTCCCAAAAATCCGAAAAAATCTTCGATCTAGTCGCGCAGCTCAACCAAGCTTATGAGCTAATTGAGGACGATCTCGAAAAATTAGCATTAGTTCGATTAAATTTAGAAGTAGGCAAAAAAGCAAAAGCCGCAACAGCTTATAGTTCAGCCCGAGAATATTTGAATATTGGCAAAAATTTGTTGGGTGAAAAAAGCGAAGAAAATTACGATTTGTTCTTTGCACTTCATAAAGAATTAGCAGAAACTGAGTATTTAAATGGTAATTTCGAGCGAGCAGAAGAATTAATTAGCTCGACTCTAAAGCGAACGAGATCTGCTATCGAAAAAGCAGATCTATATCAACTGTCTATCGTGCTATATGCGACACAAGCTAAATACGATGAGGCGATCCAAGCCGGAAGAAAAGGCTTGACTTTGCTAGACATCGAATTACCCGAAGCGGATTTTAAAACTGCAACAGAGCGAGAAATTGTTAAAGTTAACGAACGATTGAAAGGGAGAAGAATTTCTGATTTAATTGACGAACCAGAGATGTCAATTCCGTCCAAAAAAGCAGCTATGAAAATCTTAGGATCTATGGATGTGTCTGCTTATCTGATCGATGCAAATCTCTTTTCTTTATTAGCAGCGAAACAACTGAATCTTTGTCTAGAATATGGCAATCTACCGGAAGCAGTAAAATTTTATGCCGATTATGGGTTGATGATAATTTCGATGTTAGATGATTATCAATCTGCTTATGAGTTTGGCTTACTTGCATTAAAATCGAGTGAAAAATTTAAGAATTACGATCAAAAATGTAAATCTTCTCTTTTGTTTGGCTATTATTTAAGTTGTTGGACAAAGCCGCTAAAATATGCTAGCGCGATTTTAAGTGATGGATATCAATCTGGGGTTGAGTCTGGACAAATTCAATTTGCGGCTTTTAATTTAATTTATATTGCGTTTGCTGATTTTTATAGAGGAATACAGCTAGAAAAAATCTTGGCGAAGATTACCGACGCTGCTTATTTTTGCGATCGAACTAAAAATCACTTGGGAATTGGGCTAGCTCTGACATTGCAGATTTCGCTAATAAACTTAATGGGAATTAGTGAAAGCAAATTTAATTTGACAACCAATCGAATAAGCAAGTCGCAATATATCGATAGCAATTTTCGAGTAGTTTGTATCGATCGGATCTTCAAATCCCAACTTCTCTATACTCATGGGCAATTCCAAGCAAGTCTCAGTTGTGTTTTGGAAGCAGAAAATTTAATAACTTTTATCCCAGGTCAATACTTCATCGGCGAACATAATTTTTACTACTCGCTCATACTTGCAGTGCTTTATCCGGCAGTTTCAGCAGCACAGCAGCAGCAATATTGGGAGCAGTTAGCAGCCAATCAAAAGAAAATGAACATCTGGGCGGATAACTGCCCAGAAAATTTCCTGCATAAATATCTGTTGGTAGCAGCCGAAATGGCGCGAATCTCTGGTAAATGGCCAGAAGCAATGGACTTATACGATCGAGCCATTGCTGCTGCTAGAGAACATGAATTTGTCCAGAATGAAGCTTTGGCAAATGAGCTAGCAGGCAAGTTTTGGGTGGAACGAGGCAAAGAAGAATTTGCGCAGCTTTATCTAAAAAAAGCTCGTCAAGGCTATCAAATTTGGGGTGCTAAACGTAAAGTAGCCGATTTAGACGATCGATATTCCCAGTGGCTGAGTGCCACCGCCCCTGGAGTTCACACCAATGGCACCATAATTTCTAATGGCACTAGCGAATCGATCGATTTAGCCGCAGTCATCAAAGCATCGCAAGCAATTTCGAGCGAAATCGCCCTCGACAAGTTGCTCGAAAAGCTGATGAAAACTGTCATCGAGAATGCCGGGGCGCAAACAGGTTTCCTGCTCTCGCCCATTGGCGTAGATGGAGATCTGCGCTGGGTTATCGAAGCCGAAGGCATCGCCGATGAGGATGATATTACCATCGGGCGACAGGTGCCAGTAGATGCGGCTCAGATCTCGATGTTGTCAACTGCGATCGTCAATTATGTCGCGCGCACTCAGGAAAGTGTCGTCCTCAATGATGCTACTAATGCGGGACAATTTACTCGCGATCCATATATCATCGCCACTCAACCAAAATCCATTCTCTGTACGCCATTGCTCGTGGGCGGAGCTGCTGGCAACGAGCAACGCGGCAAACTGCGCGGGATCTTATATCTGGAAAACAATTCGACTACTGATGCCTTTACACCCGATCGATTAGAAGTCCTCAAGCTCCTATCTGCTCAAGCCGCAATTTCGATCCAAAATGCCCAACTCTATGTCGCCTTGCGTGAAAATGAACGTAGGCTGACGCAATTTCTCGAAGCCATGCCAGTCGGCGTATTTGTCATTGATGCTAATAGCCAACCCTACTACGCCAATCAGACAGCCCAACAAATTCTGGGTAAGGGCATCGTCACTGAGTCCACAACTACTCAATTGACTGAAACCTATCAAGCTTACCAAGCGGGAACCGATCGACTATATCCCACTGACGAGCAGCCGATCGTCCGCGCCCTACAGGGCGAGAGCATCACCATTAGCGATCTAGAGGTTCGCCAAGCTGACAGAACAATCCCCCTAGAAGTGTCAGCAACCCCAGTCTTCGACGAGCAGGGTCAAATCGTATATGCGATCGCCGCCTTTACCGATATCACCCAACGCCAACACACCGAAGCCGAGCGGATTCAGTTCGCCCAAGAGCTAGCACTGAAGAATCTTGCCCTCGAACAAGCCAGAGATGAATTAACCGAATACAGCCGCACTCTAGAACACAAAGTCCTCGAACGCACCCAAGAACTCTCTCACACCCTCGGCATCCTCAAAGCCACCCAATCCGAACTCTTATTTGAAAACCAGCTACTCCGCAGTGCCGAACCACCCACCACCTTTGACTATCAAGTCGGTGGTAGCCTGCCGATGGACGCACCCACCTATGTCGTCCGTGCCGCCGACAGGCACCTCTACAAAGCCCTCAAACGTGGCGAGTTTTGCTACGTCCTCAATCCTCGCCAGATGGGTAAATCCAGCCTGATGGTACAGATGATAAATCACCTCCAACACGAGGGGATGTGGTGTGCGTCGATCGATATGACTCGGATTGGGAGTGAAACCGTGACCCCCGAACAATGGTACAAGGGCATCGCCTCAGAACTATCCCGACATTTCGAGCTACGTGGTAAAGTCAACCTCAAAGCTTGGTGGCAAGATCGCTCAGATCTCTCACCAGTGCAGCGATTGAGTGAATTTATCGAATTAGTCCTACTGGTGGAAGTCGGCACGCCCTCAACCCAACTCGTCATTTTCATCGATGAAATCGATTGCGTCTTAGGCTTAAAATTCCCCGTCAGTGACTTCTTCGCCTTGATTCGTTCCTGCTACAACCAGCGCAGCCTCAAACCCGAATATCAACGAATAACTTTCGCCCTCTTCGGTGTTGCCACCTCTTCCGAGTTAATTACCCATACCCAGATTACCCCCTTCAATATCGGCCAATCCATTCAACTAGAAGGCTTCAAAGAACACGAAGCCCAACCCCTCCTCCAAGGATTGGCAGAACGAGTTACCAACCCCCAAACCATCCTCAAAGCAGTCCTAGCCTGGACGAACGGACAACCGTTCCTCACCCAAAAGCTCTGTAAGCTGATTCGCAATACTTCTGCTCCCATTCCTCCCAACGGCGAAGCCGAGTGGATCGAGCATGTAGTACAGACGCAGATCGTCGATAATTGGGAATCCCAAGATGAGCCAGAACACCTAAGAACCATCCGCGATCGCATTACCAAAAGTCAACAAGCTCCTCAACTGCTTGCACTCTACCAACAAGTCCGGGCACACTCAGAAGTTGCGATCGCCAATACTCCCATCGAACGGGAACTGCTATTGTCAGGGATTGTCATCAAATGTCAGAGTACGCTCATGGTTCAAAATCGAATTTATGCCTCGATATTTAATCGTGATTGGATCGATCGACAGATCTAGCGTATTTGTCGATCGTACACAATTACGGGGTGTTGTCAGGATCGTGATGAAATAGTGCAACCGACGATCGCCAAAATTAGTGGATCGATCGGTTAGCTCCCAAAATGAGTGGTTTCTTTAGCCAGATTCATGAAAAAAAGAACTCAATACTGGACATGTCATGTCAACTAGAGCTTTAAGCTCACGGAAAAATAATTTACCGTGCGCTAAACTAGAAAGAAATTACCCTAGCTCGGAGCATCTGATGAGAAAGGATCTCTCCACCCAGATTTTCACCAACCCCCCATCGCCGCTCTCCAGTGTTGAGGCGCACAAGTTGTGGTTGGAATTCCTGCAACTGAAAATCTCACCCAACACCCAACATACTTACGCTAAAGCAATTGCTGATTTTTACCAGAGAATCTACAATTGCACTGTGTCGCCACAAGCTTTAGGTCGATTTCTAGCTCTTGCACAGAACGAAGCAGTCTATCAGGTTTGCTACTACCGTTCCCTACTCATCAACGCTAAATTAGCTCCGAGCACGATTAATACGCGATTATCAGCACTCAAATCCTTAGTCAAATACGCCCATCAGTTAGGACAATGCAGCTTCAACTTGAGCGACGTAACAGGGTTGAAAGTTGATGGTTATCGAGATACCGCAGGCATTGCCCCTCAAGGATTCCACGACATCATCAGTTTACCAGATCGAGCGACAGTCAAAGGCAGTCGTGATTATGCCATCCTCAGACTCCTCTGGGATAACGCCTTGAAACGGGGTGAAATCTCTAACTTGAATGTTGAAGATTTCGTTAGCGTTGGCAAAGCCTCTGCCGCCTCTGAAGCCTCGATGGAAGAGAATCTTGTAGGGAGACTGGCAATTGTGGACAACAGAAAAATCCAGCACAGTCTCATCGCTTTAGCTCCACCTACCACAAGCGCAATTGTCGATTGGTTGGCTCTCAGAGCTGAAGGGGTGACAAGCACCCCTTAGACCCAGACTGAATATTGATTACAGTATTTAAAGCCTCGGACATAACAGTCGATTTTGTGTCGATTTATCTGGACGTATTGAGAAATTAA
>ENA-OFCE01001321-OFCE01001321.1-metagenomes-genome-assembly--contig:-NODE-1321-length-12995-cov-2.728362_pt1 | contig 12995 bp, 11 predicted proteins | sample MGYA00153388_OFCE01 | MGnify analysis MGYA00153388
GCTCTAATATGAGCTTAGATGTTCCGATTAAACAGGCAAAGGCTGCTATCTTTTACCCACCAAGAGGATTGCATACGCTGCTGCTTGGTCCAACTGGCAGTGGAAAGACTACCTTTGCAGAGATTATGTATCAGTGTGCACTTGAATCTGGTACGTTAAAAGAAGATGCGAAGTTCATTATATTTAATTGTGCAGAGTATGCAGATAATCCTCAATTGATCTTATCGCAGTTGTTTGGGCATATGAAAGGTGCCTTTACCGGAGCGAATAAAGATAATCCTGGATTAATTGAAAAAGCAAATGGCGGTATATTACTATTAGATGAAGTACATCGACTATCTCCAGAAGGTCAGGAAATGCTATTTTTGCTAATTGATAAAAATAAATATCGCAGAGTGGGTGAAACAAGCAATACGCGAAACGCGGAAGTGCTTTTGATAGCAGCTACTACAGAAGATGTAGAGTCCGTATTATTAAAAACATTTTTACGAAGAATTCCGATGGTGATTAAGTTACCTTCGTTATCCGAAAGGTATCTGACTGAACGCTATGAATTAATCAGCAGTTTCTTTTCGATCCAATCAGAAATGATCAATGCACCTATCCGTGTGTATAAAGATGTATTGAAGGCATTATTATTATATGATTGTAAGGGAAATATAGGGCAGTTAAAAAGTGATATACAGCTAATCTGTGCTCGTGGATTCCTAGAATATAAAACCCGCAGGAAAGTATTTATCGAAATCGATATACCTTTAGTTCCAGAGCATGTGTACAACGGGCTTTTATACAGTCAGGAAAAACGTGATGAAATTTTTGAGCTTCTAGAAGATGACAAGAGAATGTATTACGAATTTCCTCAAAACAAATCTAATAAAAACTTTTTTAGTGATAACGATAACGATTCAGATAAAGTATATTCTGAATTAACAGCAAAATATAATTTATATACCAAAAGAGGGTATTCACAAGAGAATATAAACAAGAAGATGAATCAAGTTATTGAGAAGTATCTAAAACAGCTTTTAAAAAAGGTAGATATTCATGAGAAAATAGCTGAAAATGAAAAGCTTTTTAAGGTAGTCAGTCCTAGAGTATATTCCGTCATTGAAAATGCCCTTTCTATCGCTTCTGATATGTTAAAGAAAAAAATAAGTAAAAAAGTAGTCATTGCATTGGCGATGCATATCAATGCGCTGCCAAAACGAAAAACAGAAAATTTCAGCTATACAAAAGAAAGTTTAAACAAGATTGCAATTAACAATCCAGAAGAATATAAAGCCGCCAAGGTCATTCGAAGAGAAATTGAAAAAGCATTAGATATGGAAATTCCAGAAGAGGAAGAAGGATTCATAGCGATGTTCCTATATGCTGTTGATTCTGAAGAAATGAACCAAAAAGTCGGTATTATCATCATGGCCCATGGAACCAGTACTGCCTCCAGTATTGCTGAAGTCTGCAATGTTTTATTGAGCACAAATCACTGTAGGGCAATTGACATGGCTTTAGACGACAAAATTCAAGATGTTTTGGATCAGGCAGTGGAATTAGTGAAAAGGGTAGATCAGGGAAAAGGTGTTTTACTATTGGTGGATATGGGATCTTTAGCAGCCTTCGGGAAGATTATTGAAGAACGAACGGGTATTCCTATCATAACAATTCAAATGGTATCTACTTCAATTGCGTTAGATGCAGTTCGAAAGAGCTTGATGTCTGGTATGACGTTAGCTCAGCTTACGGAAGATTTACAAGATGTAACTCCTAATATCGGGATAAATATCACAAGAGAGTTAACAATAGCAAAGCCAGGTATAAGCTCGAAAATGATTGTTACTACCTGCATGACATCAGAAGGAACCGCTATAAAACTTGCCAGCTTGATTAAAGACTCTATTCCAAGCATTATTGAGCATGATATTGCTGTTCAGCCGATGAAAATGCATAAGATTAAAAGTTTAACTCGTGATAAATTGGATACTATATTTTTATTTGTAGGCAGCTTAAATCCCGAAATAATAGGCATACCCTATATTTCAACAGATGAAATTGTGATACATAATGGACTAGAACGAATCAGTAATATGATTGAGGGCAGACGCTTTGACATATATAAGAAACGATTGATCCCGAATGTAACGATGGAAATTATTGAGGATTCCTTAAGCTTCTTAAATCCTCAAAAAGCCTATGATGTGCTGGATAAGGCTTTAAATGACATTGTAAGTATATTGCGCATCGAAAAAACCGATCGTTTAAAAGCATGTTTCCTTATGCACTGCACATGTATGATCGAAAGAGTAATCAAGAAGGAAGCGCTGCCCTATGAAGATATTGCAGTGTGTATTCAGGAAAACATGGATATCTATCATGCACTGAAAAGATCGCTGCAGATTGCAGAGGATACCTTTAGTATGATAATTCCTGATACAGAGCTTGGATATATCATTGATCTGATTGATACAGATCGACGCACAAGAGAATAAAAATAATAAATCAATAAATTAATAAAACAATTGATAAAAAAAGTGCCTTAAAAGCCTGAATTTATCAATTGTTTTATTATTTTTTGTCAAATATCAGCGAAGAAGATAGTAAAGTGGCATGATTGTTGCATTAATGTAAAGCAAGAAGAGTTTTCCAAATCTAAAGGAACCGATATTTATAAGACTAATTTGAGAAAGGAGGTAAAGAAGGATGAATGAAAAATCATGGATTCTAATATTAACCCATGGAAACGTGGGAGAAGCATTCGTTGAGAGTGCTGAAATGATTATGGGGACTTTGGCAAATGTACAGGCTTTCTCATTATTACCTGGGATGTCTCCGGAAGAGTTTATTGAGACGATTAAAGTAAAGTTAGATACTCTGCCCAAGGGTGTGCTGGTATTAACGGATTTATTTGGCGGTACACCTTTTAATGCAGCAATCGCATTATCAGGAAATTATGACATCAATGTAGTCAGCGGTGTGAATATTTCAATGATCATTGAGGGAGATTTGCTGCGCAATGATTTATCAGGAAGAGAATTAGCCGAAGCGGTTCAGCAAGTTGGAATGAAAGCATGCTGTGTGGCAGACCTGCCACAACAAAAAAATATAAAGTAAAAAGAGCGATGGAGGGAACTTTTATGGCTGAAATTAAGCTTATACGAGTCGATTTTAGATTGATTCATGGTCAAGTAATTACGCGTTGGTTAAAGCAGACCGATGCAAATCGAATTATAGTAATCGACAACAAGTTATCAAAAGATCCATTTATGAGCCAAGTATATGTAATGGCTGCTCCTCCAGGGGTAAATGTTGAAATGATGTCGGTAGATGAGGCAGCGGCTTCATGGGGGAAAAACCAATTAGGCAACGGAAGTGTGTTAATTCTTTTTAAAACAGTTTCAACTGCTTTGGAAGCAGCAGAAAAAGGGGTTCCGCTGAAACGATTACAAATTGGAGGGCTGGGAGCTGGTCCGGGAAGAAAAGTTGTTTATAACCAGATCACGTTAAACAAGGAGGATGCAGAAAAACTTCAAACATTAAGTGACGCTGGGACAGAAGTATTTTGCCAGACAGTTCCTGAAGAAACAGCAGCAAGTTTAGAGGACATTCTTAAAAAAATATAATGCAGGAAAGGAAGATGAACAAATGATTATCCAGGCAGTATTGGTTGGTCTATTGTATTATGTAGCGACAAACCGAATTTGGTATGGATTCTCAATGCTAATACGGCAGCCATTATCATTGGCAGTATTTATTGGACTCATTTTTGGAGATATGCAAACCGCATTAATTATGGGGGCTACCTTACAGATGATGTACCTTGGTGCAATTGCTCCTGGAGGAAATATTCCAACGGATGAAGCATTAGCAGCTTGTGTGGCGATTCCTATTGCAATTCAGGCACATGTTGGTCCAGAAATAGCTGTTGCCATTGCCGTTCCAATTGGTTTATTAGGAGTTTTGCTAGATGAGCTTAGAAGAACATTATTTACGGGACTTGTACATGTGGCAGATAAACGTGCAGAAGAAGGGGATGCAAAAGGCATAAGGAGGCTGGCATTTCTTTACCCGCTTCTCTTTGTATTTCCTATCCGTTTTATTCCGGCATTTTTAGCAAATTACTATGGTGTTGATGCGGTACAGAGTTTTATGGGGGCAGTTCCTAATTGGGTATTACAAGGACTTGGTGTTGCGGGAAATATATTACCAGCGCTAGGATTTGCTTTAACAATGGTTATTATCGGTAAGAGGAACTTTATTCCCTTTTTCATTCTTGGATTCTTCGTTGTAGCATACACAGGAATCAGTATCGTGGGAATCGCAATATTTGCATTTTGTATGGCAGCTATCTACACTCATTTTCAACCAAATACACAGCAAAGGCAGGGTTAATAATGAATCAGAAAGTTGTGAATTTAGAGCCTGAAAAACTTACGAAAGGCGATATTACAAAATCATGGATCAGATGGTTTGCTTATTCAGAAGTGTCTAACAGCTATGAACGTTTACAGGCATTGGCCTTCTGCGGAGCGATGTCGGGAATATTAGAAAAACTATATAAAAATAAAGAAGACTTAGCTTTAGCATTACAACGACATTTAACGATGTACAACACACAATGTAATTGGGGATCGGTTATCAATGGTATCGCCATTGCATTAGAGGAAAAAGCTGCATCCCATACTGAAGAAGACGATGAAGAAGTGAATGAAGAAGTAATTACAGGAATTAAAACTGGTTTGATGGGACCCATTGCTGGTATTGGGGACACCATTGACTATGGCACGTTACGTCCAATTTTAATGGGTATCTTCATTCCCTTTGCTCTGGCAGGTTCAGCAATTGCCGCGTTGCTTCCATTGATTATTCAGACGGTATTTACCGCGTTTATGGGCTACACCCTATATCATAAAGGATATACCGTTGGTAAAAAATCAATTATTGATATTCTGCAATCTGGTAAGATTCAACAGGTTATCACTGGTGCCGGTGTAGTAGGTATGTTTATGATGGGAGCGCTATCCGCTTCTTATGTAAAACTTACAACTCCAATGACAATTACAACATCTGTAAAAGTACTCGAAATTCAAAGTGTAATTGATAAGATTGCGCCTAAATTATTACCTCTGGTTGCTGTATTAGGAGTATATCTCTACTTGATAAAAGTGGGTCCTAACTATGTTAAGATTGTTGGATTTCTTATTTTAATCAGCTTATTTGGTTCAGCAATCGGTATTTTCTAAAAGGGAGGAGATAAAAAATGCTAAGTGAAAATTATGATAAAGAATTAGAATACTTTTTAAATACATCCCTTACTGAATTTGAAAACATTCGAAAAAAAATAGACCGCAGCTTTTATGAGGATGCAGTAAACTTAATTGTTGACGCTGAAAAAAAGAAATGCCATGTTCATATTACAGGTATTGGCAAACCAGGGCATGTAGCTGGGTACATTGCGTCACTACTGTCTTCTACGGGTACGCCAACCTATGTACTGCACGGGACGGAAGCCGTGCATGGTTCTGCTGGTCAGGTTGTTTCTGGTGATGTTGTTATTGCAATCTCCAATAGTGGAGAAACAGAAGAATTAAAAGCGACAATCCGGACGTTAAAGGCTAATGGAGCAAAGATTATAGCGGTATCCGGTAATCAAGATTCCTGGCTTGCGAAAAACGGAGATGTGTTCTTATATGCAGGAGTAGGGCAAGAAGGGGATTCACTAAATATGGCGCCGAGAGCATCGATCATCGCCGAAATTTTAGTTCTTCAAAGCGTTAAAAAATTATCCCACCAGCAATATATCAAATGGCATCCAGGCGGATCTCTAGGCAAAAGAAAGGGTGAATCCTAAATGGCCAAGATTCTAATTACACCCCGATCTTTTTCCAGGTATGGAGCTAAAGCAATCGAGGGAATGAAATCCAAAGGCTATGAAGTTATTGTTAATACTACTGGCAAACCCTATTCCTATGAAGAATTCTATGAACTATCTTCTGACGTAGATGGAATCATTTTAGGGGTAGATACGGTTGATGCACATGTGTTAACAGGAGCAAAAAACTTAAAAGGAATCTCACGATTTGGAGTGGGGATCGACAACATTGATGTTGAAACTGCTAATCGATTAGGAATTAAAATCGCTCGAGCCGTTGGATCAAATTGTACTTCTGTGGCAGAATTAGCAGTTGCTTTCTTCTTCACATTAGCTCGTAATATTATCATAAATGTAAATGAAGTAAAGGCTGGCAAGTGGAATAAAAGCTCTGGTCTGGAATTAAAAAACAAGACGGTAGGGGTTCTTGGGTTAGGAGCCATCGGTAAAGAAGTTTCAAGGATCTCCCAAGGAATTGGTATGAGGGTTATTGGTTATGATCCTTTTGTCAGCAAAGAAGACATGAAAGAAAAATACAATATAGAGATGAAATGTTTTGAAGAAGTTTTAAAGGAAAGTGACTTTGTCACATTACACATACCTTTGACGGAAGAAAATAATGGTTTGATGAATAAGGCTGCACTAGGCTTAATGAAATCTACAGCCTATTTAATTAATACTGCACGAGGCGGCTTAATCAATGAAGAGGATTTATATGATGCATTGACTAACAACGTAATCGCAGGAGCCGCTGCAGATGTATTTTCTAAAGAGCCACCGTCAAAGGATGAAAAGTTACTGGGGCTTGATAACTTCATATTATGTTCTCACATTGCTTCATTAACTGTAAATGCAGAAATGAATGCCATTGATTTAGCGACTCATAATCTATTAAAAATATTAGAAAAATAACATGAAAATTGGAGAATTATTATGGAAGTAAAGGGAATTATCACAGCAATGATTACTCCTTTTGATGAAAATCAGGGGATTAATACCAAGGCAACAAAACAGTTGGTTAACAAATTAATCCATTCAGGTGTAAGTGGTCTTTTTATCCTTGGTACAAATGGAGAATTCCATTTACTAACCAATGATGAAAAAATCGCCTTTGCAAAGATCGTTATTGATGAAGTAAACAAACGAGTACCAGTATATGTTGGCACCGGTGGAAACAGTACTAGTGAAGTAATGGAACTGTCAAAGAAGATGGAAGCACTTGGTGCTGATGCCTTATCGGTTATTACTCCCTATTTCTTAGTTCCTTCCCAAAGTGAAATCATTCAGCACTACAAAGCAATCGCTGAAGCTGTAAGAATACCAATTGTTTTATATAATATTCCAAAGAATACTGGTATAAACCTAGAGCCTGAGACAGTACGTGAATTGGCAAAGATAAAAAATATCATAGCCATTAAAGACAGCAGCGGTAAGATTGAAAATATTGAAAAGTATATCCAAATCACAAAAGATGAAGACTTCTCAGTATTATCTGGATCAGACTCATTGATTTTGAGTGCTTTAAAAATTGGAGCTGCAGGAGCGATTGCCGCTACTTCCAATTTAATCACAGAGCTGGATGTTTCTATTTATGAAAACTTTTTAAAAGGAGATATGGAAAAGGCTGAAAAAGCACAGCAGGATATTGAAATATTGCGCACCGTTCTAAAGCTGGGAACTGTTCCGTCTATTCTGAAAAAAGCCGTTCAAATGTCAGGAATTCCCGTTGGGTCTGCTAGATTACCAGTTGCTGAAGTAAAGGAAGAAACGGTTAAGAAAATCCAAGAAATGCTGGATTACTATAAATTATAGGAAATTTGAATCTGTTCTCTCTCATTAAGCGCTTAACGCGGCTCACGACCGATAGTTGGCGCTTTTTGGCTTTAAATGCCTTGACAGGCATCGTGGATTATGACTTTTCTCGTAAAAAATAATAGGAGTGGAGGAATATATTTTGAAAGAATTTATATTTATCTCGGATTTTGATGGGACCATGAGTGAAAGAGATTTTTATCATATCATTATGGACAAGTATCTTGGGGAATGGGGGAAAGAGCTTCACGCAAGCTGGAGGCGCAATGAGATGGAAGATGTGGAACTTCTTTCAACCGTATTTAAATCAATGAATAGAACAGAAGAAGAAATCCGTGAAGATATTTTGAGTATAAAACTAGATGAATATATTCCTGCATTTATTGAACACATAAAATTGGCTGGTGGCGATTTCCTTATTTTGAGTGCAGGAACCAAATATTATATAGAACGTTTACTGACTTTTAAGGGGATACAGGGGATAGAAATTTTCTCGAATGATGGAAGATACGAAAACAAAGGCATTACATTAATGCCTCCAGATACACAGGATCCCTTTTACTCGCGAAGACATGGCATAGATAAAGCAAAGGTAGTACAGAGCTTAAAACGAAAGTATAAAAAAATATATTACGCTGGTAATAGTAAACCGGATGTAAATGCAGCGCTGCTAGCCGATATTGCTTTTGCAAAAGGAAAATTAATTACGCTGTTACAGGCAAAGGCTGCAGAACATGTGCCTTTTAAATGTTTTTTCCAGGTAGAAGAATTTTTGAAGAATAGGGAGTTAATCTAGTAACAGTCCCTTGATATGCTGAGAAAGCGTACAAATATCCACCTCATTGAGTAATGAGGTGGATATTTGCAAAATGTTTGAAGTCCTCAATCGCAGAAGCCGGAAGGAGAGTTGACCTATAAAGGATTTCAAATGTGAAACTTACCAACAGCTTGTCGTAAATCCATTGCCAAATTAGCTAACGCTTGACTGGAGGATGCTATTTCCTGCATTGATGCTGATTGTTCTTGGGTCGCAGCCGATACGGTCTGGGCTTCACCCGATGCTTTTTTACTAAGTGTGTCGATCTGTTTTACTGATTCGACAATCCGTTGGCTGCCAACAGCCATTTGTTCTATCTCAGTAGATATTTCTTTTATTTGATTCGAGACTTTATATATTAGATCAGCAATTTCCTGAAAGGCTTTTCCGGAAGCGTTCACTACTTCTGCTCCCACCTTAACTTCCCGGGTGCCATCATTCATGGCATTTACGGCTTTGTCGGTATCACCTTGTATTTCTCCAATCAAAGCTGCGATTTGTTTGGCTGCATCTTGTGATTGTTCAGCAAGTTTACGGACTTCTTCTGCAACTACAGCAAAACCACGTCCTTGTTCTCCTGCACGTGCAGCTTCTATGGCAGCGTTTAGAGCCAGTAAATTCGTTTGTCCTGCAATACTGGAAATTGTATCAACAATCTGTCCAATTTCTTTGGAACGCTCTCCTAATTTGGCAACTACTTGTGCAGAGGAGATAACCGTCTGCTCGATAGAGGTCATTTGATTTACTGCCTTACCAACGGATTTGTTTCCTTCATTCGCCTTTTTAGCTGCTAGAGACGATTGTTCAGCCACCTGATTTGTGTTAGCTGAAACTTGCTGGATACTAGCTGACATATTTATGACAATCTCCGAGGTGTCATTGGCTACACTTAACTGTTCGTCCATTCCATTGGCTACATCGGTAATGGCTCCGGCAACTTGGTTAGCAGCTTGAGATGATTGATCAGCACTAGCAGTCAGCTCTTCGGAAGAGGCGGCCACCTGTTCAGCTGAGTCATTGACATGCTGCATCAATGTACGGATGCTGGCACGTGTATTTGCCAAAGCATCTGCCAATTGCCCAAATTCATCTTTACTGACAAATGCGCGGGGCTTATCACTAAAATCACCAGCAGATAATTCATTGCAAAACAATACCATCGTATGTAAGGGTTTTGTTATGACCTTGGTAATGTACCAGCCCAATAATCCTAATAGCAAAGAAGACATTAAAATGATACTAATCATAATCTGTGTTGCTTTTACAACCGATTCATGATTGTTTGCATTCATTTGCTCTGATAGTGCAGTGTAATAATCCATAAGATTTCGTAAGCTGCCAGTAAGGTCATTTGTCAATGGTTCTACTTCTTTAACATATGCCGCATAAGCCTCCACGTTTTTCTTTTCCTGTATCAGCTTAATAACTTGATCTCTCGCTAAAATCTGCTTTTCCAGAGAGCTTTGTACTTTATCTAATAATTCCTTGCCTTGCGGGTCTGTAGGAATTTTTTCAATTTCTGCAAGTGCGCTCCTAATTAAGTTTGATCGATTATCGATATTGCTTTTTAACTTTTGATTCTTCTTCTCATCCGTTGTAACCATCAGCTCTATTGTTGCTGCGATTGATCCTCTGACATTCGTAGCACTTTCATTTACCAGTTTAACTGGAATCAATCGGTCCTTATACATCAAATTCATATTCGTATCTGACTGTCTAAGATAATGATACCCTGTATATCCGACAACCCCCATACATAAAAACCCGATAAAGACTAGTATTATTAATTTTAATTGGACTTTCATGTTCTCAATAAGTTGCATTTTTCCCCTCTCCTTTTAAAGATTTCTCAAGCTGATTTAGTTAATCGGCGTATTCGAATATCTAAATCAATTAAAATAGTAATGGTGAAATTTTTCATACCTCCTTGTTGGTAGTCTTTAAAGAATAAAAGACGGTCAGGAATATCCCGACCGTCTACATGCGTGACTAAGCATGGCGGCCTGGCAATCTTGATCGTGTAACGACTGTAGACCCATAGCTTTGCGTCCCTGCTTTTCAACAGGTTTGCCAATATATTTAATTTGTTTGCTAATCGTTATATTTTTTGTTACATATTATTGCATATAATGTCAAAAAAATACCAATTTTTATGTTGTCATTGTATAATAGGGATAAGGTATAATCAAATACTTATTATTTTATATCCGATATAGTTTTTGTCTATATTAGATATAAAATAATAAGTATTTCCAAGATTAGGTTCCGACTGATCGCTCATGCAGGGCGAATGATGGCAGTGCAAAGCCTTGTGGCTGGGCTGACAAACAGAAAAGGAAGATGAATGGTTGTGACAGAACGTGAATTATTATATGTTAAAATAATAGTGGAGGAGCGCAGCATTTCCAAGGCTGCAAAAAAACTATTCTTGACTCAGCCTTCCCTTAGTAATTGTATCCAAAAAATTGAAATGCAGCTTGGCACCAAATTATTTAAAAGGACAAATACGGGTTTGATTCCCACGTTTGCCGGTGAACGGTATTATCAAGTTGCTGTTGATATCATGAAAATATATAATGACTTTGAAATCGAAGTTAGTGACATCAATAGCTTGAAAAAGGGCAGAATTGTGCTCGGTATTACTCTTTATCTTGCAACCTATGTGCTGCCGATTATTTTGCCGAAATTTAAAGAGCGATGTCCCAATATAGAGGTATATATTGTCGAACGAAATTCTACGGAGCTAGATAAGGCTTTAGCTTCAGGAGAAATCGACTTTGCGATTATGCATACGTTTCCGTTTTGTAAGCATTCTCATAGTAAAAATGTGGATATTTATCCTCTATTCAAAGAACCAATTCTTTTAGTAACTGCCAAAGATCACCCTTTGCGTCAATATGCTGTACATAACAACGATTTGGAATACCCCCAAATAGACCTTACTTTGTTTGCCAACGAGCCGTTCATTCTGTTAAACAAAGAACAAAAAATTAGGCACGTATCGGATTCTATTTTACAAAAAGCCAATATCAATCCAATGATTATACTGACTACCAAAAGCTATGAAACTGCAAGACGGCTTTCTTGTGAAGGAATCGGCATAACCTTTGTTCCACTGCAATATTTGCAAATCTTTCCCGGTATTTATCAGCCTGCCTACTATTATATCGATGAAAAATATGGGCCCTATTGGACAATGTGCGTAGCGGTTCAGAAAAATGCATATATTTCTAAAGCTGCACAGCTATTTATCCAAATCGTGAATGAAAGGTTTGGATCAACCCCTGCTGAGTAGTGCCGCGCATTGCCTCCATTCCAGGATTATAATTCTAGGGTTTTAGCACCCTGGTATTGGTAGAATAATGCTTATAATGTAGAAATTTAATAATAGAAGATACCCATAATCTAACTTAATACTAGATTATGGGTATCTTCTATTTATTCTAGGCAAAGCGATAGAAGCGTTCTACAAAATGGTCTACTAGCAAAATGACAAACAGACATATAAATAACGTGTTTAGAAAGAAGAATAAACAAGATAAAATATAAAACAAGATAAATAGATAAAAATATCTGTATGTTCACTTAGCTTATTTACAGATGTTATCTACCTTTAAAACGACCGGAAAGTGGCTCCTCGCAATTGGTGGGCTTTTGGGCTTGTTCAGCCTGATTGCATTCACTGAAATTCGGCACAGACAGAAGCAGGTTCGGGCCGTAATCGTCCGGCTCAATCAGGTTGACGGATACCAGTTTCTAACCAAACGGGACGTGTCGGGTTACCTGACCAACGAAGGAGCAGACCCGGTTGTTGGGCAGGCGTACACGGATACCGATTTGCGTCGGCTGGAAATTCGGTTACGACGGCATGGACTGGTGCAGCGTTGTCAGGTATCGCGCGATTTGTCGGGTAACCTGATCGTCAGCATCGAGCAGCCGCGTCCGGTGGCCCGGTTGGTATCGGGTGAGGAGGGGCAGGTCGTGAGCGGGCAATACGTGAGTGCTGAAGGTCGGTTTTTTCCGATTTCGATGAACTGCTCTGCCAGAGTGCCAATAGTGACGGGTCGTTATTTTGCGGTGAACCGCTCGTTGGTGAGTACCCGCAACCAGCCGTTGCTGACGCTGCTGAAACAGATTCATGCCGACGCGTTCTGGCGGGCGCAGATCACCGAACTGTCGGTCGATGAGCGGGGCGACGTGACGATGTGGCCGCCGGTCGATCTGGAGGCCAAGTTTAAGAAATTGAAACTGTTTTATACGGACGTTTTACCGGCAAAAGGTTGGGACCGATACAGCCGGGTGAGCGTTCAATACCGAAATCAACTCGTGTGCGAATGACAACTTTACGTAGTGACGATAGAATTGTGGTTGGTTTAGACATCGGCAGTACGAAAGTATGCGCGGTGGCGGGCCGGGTAGTCCGCAACAATAAGGACCAGGAAACGCTCGAAGTGCTGGGCGTGGGCGAAACGCAGTTAGCCGATGGCGTGGCCAAAGGCTCCG
>ENA-OFCE01001323-OFCE01001323.1-metagenomes-genome-assembly--contig:-NODE-1323-length-12992-cov-2.249130_pt1 | contig 12992 bp, 11 predicted proteins | sample MGYA00153388_OFCE01 | MGnify analysis MGYA00153388
ACTAGCAAAGGGGCGATCAATGCGTTCACGAAAGCCCTAGCGCAAAACCTGGCAAAACGCAAAATTCGCGTCAATGCTGTTGCTCCAGGTCCGGTTTGGACACCCGGCATTGTGGGCACCATGACCGCTGAGCAAGTAGATAATTTTGACGTTGACAACGCCATGAAACGAGCGGGTCAGCCTGAAGAGCTTGCCCCCACCTATGTCTATTTTGCTTCCGAAGACAGCAGTTTTGTGACGGGTGCAATTCTAGAAGTCACAGGCGGTCAAGTATCCAGCACGTAAGTCGTTACTATGTCGATCATTGCAGTTGAATCCGTTGGTATGACGGTGGCTGAAGTCGAGCGATCGCTCGACTTCTACACCACAGTTTTATCCTGTAAAAAAATCTCTGATCGTGAAGTTGTAGGCATTGAGTTTGATCGATTGTATGGATTATCAAATGTGCGTCTGCGAGTCGCAAAGTTGCAGTTAGGCAACGAGATAATTGAGCTAACCGAATTTCTCACGCCTAAAGGTAGACCGATTCCGCTCGATTCGCGCAGTAACGATCGCTGGTTTCAGCATATCGCGATCGTCGTGCGAGATATGGAGCAGGCTTATCACCATTTACATCAACATCGAGTCTCCCAAACTTCGCCCAATCCCCAAACCCTACCTGCATGGAACCCGGTTGCGGGAGGCATTCAATCGTTCTACTTCAAAGATATAGACGGTCACAATCTCGAACTGATTCACTTTCCAGAAGGCAAAGGCGATCGCAAGTGGCAACATTCAACCGAACCACTGTTTTTAGGAATTGACCACACCGCGATCGTGGTGGCAAATACCGCTAGTAGTCGAGCTTTCTATTGCGATCTGTTGGGCATGAAGTTGCAGCAGGAGAGTCAAAATTCTGGCTTAGAGCAAGAGCGTCTTAGCGGCATCTCTGGAGCGCAGGTACACATTAGCAGCTTGAAAGCACCCGCAGGGCTGGGAATCGAGCTTTTGGAATACGGGTCACCGAATCACGGTCGCCCGATGCCTAAAGACACTCACGCAAACGACCTCTGGTTCTGGCAAACCGCGATCGCGGTAGAAGATGCGATCGCTACAGTTCAGCAGCTACAAGCGACCCAATCTCAACTCTTTTCCTCTGAGCTTATTTCAGCTTCAGAATTCGATCAGGGCTTTCTGATTCAAGACCCAGATGGTCACATAATGTGGATTTATTAATCTCCACTTTTAGCTCTGACGATCCAAAAGCCAGCAGCAGGTCAGAAATAACGGGTCAAAACAGCCTACAATGCAGGGCGATGTTAGAAGATTGGGCATTGAAGAACTATGGAACTGGAAAATAAGCTGAAAGAGGTGAATACTAAGGCATTGGAGCAGGCGATCGCCAAGGTGATCACCGATGCCACAGGCTGGGAGTATGACTGTACTTTTAAAGTGATTGAATATGTCAACACGGGCACGGCAGAAGTAAAGCTCGTGCTAGAAACCACCGACTGGCTAATGCCCAAGCAAGATTAGGGTAGGCTGATTACAGATTTTGAATGTCAATGCCGCGATCTCGTAACTGTTGTAGCAGTGCCTCTCGTATCTGCCGTTCTTGGGCAAGCTGCCGCTCTGCCTCTTCTGCACGCTGCTCTGCCGCAGAGCGGGCAACAGTTTCAGCTTGCAAAGCTTGGGCGAGTTCTTCGGGCAACAACAGCTTTTCACCCGTATCCAGCCGATAAAACCCAATCAGCTTCCCTTCAATTTGCAATTGCAGGTTGAGCGCTGTACTTTTAAAATTTTCAATGGGGCTATAGTATCGGATAGCATTGGGTTGCAGCGAATCATCTCTTAACCGATAGCCAACCAGTTGCTCTACAATCCATTCACCCTTGGGATCAAACAGCCAGTATTCTTCAACTTCAAGCTGTTCATACAAGATTTTCTTGTGTTCTAAGTCTTCATTTCGGGTGCTTTTAGAAGTAATTTCAAAAATCACCTTGGGAACTTGCCCTTCTTCCCATGTTTTATAATTGTCGCGTCCACCCGGCTCCACCCCAAAAATGACCATGACATCAGGGGCGACGCGCAGTTTTGAATTGCCCTCGGCGTAATACAAAAACTGATTGGCTAAAACGGTTGCCTGTTGACCTTGCAGGAATTGCCGCAGGACTTCCAAAATCATCAAAATGGCGTAGAGATGGTCGTAGGTTTCAGCCACAGGCTTTCCGTCGGAGCTTGGGTAGTGAATAATATTGGGTGATTGAGAGGCTGAGGCGATCGCGCTCATACACACTTGTTTAGGTAACAGATCACTCCAAAATTAACACGTCTGTTGATCGGCTAGGGACGAACAGTGCAGGCTTTGCGATCGCGGTCTGATCCGGGTTCTTGCCAAGAATAGGCAAAATGGCTGACGGTGGTAAGTTGCGGTGCCAGCCGATAAAGTACCTGCATTTGGGCTTCCAATGACGGGCGGTTGCCGACCGATTTTTGCCAGACTCCAGCCAGCACTGGTTTCACCTGCACTCCAGCGGGAGCGCGGCTTAGCACACGTTGAATTTGCTGCATAATGCAACTAGTATTGCCACATACGCCATACGCCATTGGGTGCCATTCTGCGGTAGCTGGAAAGCGATCCCACAGTTGCAGCCGGGAGTCATAGCCCTGCCCGATCGTCAGGTTGCCATCGGGAAAAAAGACCACGCCAGTCGCCATCCCTCGATTTTGGACGTTGCCTGTAGCTTCATTGACAAAATCAATCACCCCTTGACCCGCATGGGCAACCGCTAACCGCCACAGTTCACTTTGAAACAGCGTGGCTTGTTTTGCAGTCGGCAGATTTGTGGGAATGCGCGCCGTATCAATTCCCTGCCAAACGGGGCGCTGTTCTGCCAGTTTTGAAGTGGTCAGATCTTTAACGCTGTTGGTTTCTTTTAAATCATCGGCTCTGAGAAAGCCATATTGTAAAAAGCGTCGTAGCAGTTCCACGCCACTGGCATTCTGAGCGCGTTGCAAAAGCGTTTGCTGGGATGCATTGCCATACACCCATAAATCTTGGACTTTGCTGGCGACTGAAGCGCTGCCGCTGCCACGGGGATAGCGGATGTAGTCGAATAGGATGCCGTCGGGTTTGCGCTGGGCGATCGCTGCAATGAGCGTCGAGTAATCCTGTCGGGCTTGAGGGCTGTAGGGATCAACGAAAACCTCATCGGGATTCAGTTGTCCTAAATCAGTGCTGAGTCCTGGTAGCACATTGGCAGTCAAGCTGGTTTGCCCCAATCCATTTTTTGCCAAGGTTTGCTGGCGATCGAATCGACGCGCATAGCTGGCACCAAAGTTCAGTCCAAACATCCAGGCATACACCTTCAATCCACGCGCCCGTCCTTTTTGGATGGCTTGGGCTAATAGATCCACATTGTCGGCACCAGAACCCGCCAGGGTAGACAGCCAAGGGGTAACGTTTTGGTTGACCGGCAGCAGCGCCCGACCGGTATAAAATGCCTCGACATAAACCTGGTTGTAGCCTCGATCCACAATTCGGTCTAGCACTGCTTCTAAAACACCGGGTTTGGCATCGCAGGCATACAGCCGAATCCAGATTGCTTGATTTTGGGGCCAAGTTTGGGTGCGGCAGTTTCGCAGGCGATCGCCCTGCTGCACCAGTATTGCTTTATATTTTTTTTGTGCGTCGGCATTGCCTTTCACCGCTTCGATTCGCAGCTTCTCTTTTTGGGCGATCGCGCTAGCCGTTTGCTGACAGTAGGGCGTGTTTTCAGCTTGGGCAGACTGCAACGGCATCGCAGCAGTGACCAAACCTGCCGTTATACCCGTGACAACAGCACGGCAAAAAGCAAGACGCGATCGATGACTCAGCACCACCCCAAAGAATAATCGCTGTTTAGATGCGGACTGAGTTGCAATATGCAGATGCTTGAAATCATTAGACACCATGGCACAAATCAGGATGAGCAAAAATCTGCCCTACCAGACTAATGCACGATCGCAAATTTGGCACAAAAACTAAAACGGCTAAGCGGTTTGTTTTCCAAAACCAGACTTTTGGTAGTTGCGCTATGAATTTCTGCCTAGACTGCGGTATGTTAAGTAAAGTTTTTAAGATCAAAATCAAACATTGCCATAACCCCATAGCAAAAGAATTTTTGATTTTTATCTGTGAAAGCTAGAGCTATTACCGCTAGAAAATTTTGGTTTTAGGCATTTTAGTTTTAGGCATCTTAAAAGAGTGTTTCCCGATCGCTGCAATGCACCATAGCCCTGAATTTTAGGTGTTCCCGTGGAAAAGTCTGTTAAGCCTCAATTCCCGACTCGCGTGCGTGGCATTCCATTACGGCTGGTGTTAATTCTGCCGTTTGTCTTAGAAGTGGTGGGTGCAGTTGGGCTAACAGCCTATTTGTCATTTCGCAACGGGCAAACAGCGGTTCATAGCTTTGCAACTCAGTTAACCAGTCAGGTGGGCGATCGCATTCAAGAACGGATTCGCACCTATTTAGAAACGCCGCAACTGATCAACACCATCAACCTGGATGCAGTTGAATCGGGAATGCTAAATCTCAAAGATTTCGAGCAAATTCAGCGGCAATTTTGGGGTCAAAAGCGCTTTTTAGAGTCGGTAACAGCGGTTTATTATGCCAGCGAAGCACGGGAATTTATTAGCGTTGCGAAGTTGGCGAATGGTCGTTCTTATTTATCTACCCTGAAGCAAGCCGATCGCGGATTGCGCCATAACTATGTGCTTAACGATCAGGGGAAGATTAAGCAAGCGACCAATCAAGTACCGAACTATGATCCTCGGCTGCGTCCCTGGTATCAGACGGCAAAACAGGCAGGCAAGCCGGCGTGGAGTCCCATTTTTCAATATCAGTTTAATTCGATGGTGGCGATTTCTTTTGCATCGCCAGTCTATGAGCCGACGGGAAAATTTAAGGGAGTATTAGTTTCAGAACTACATCTCGAAGAAATTAGTAGATTTTTACAGCAATTAGACATTTCTCCTAATGGACAAGCTTTTTTGGTAGAGCGATCGGGTGAGTTGGTGGCTACGTCTACCCTGGAAACCCCATTTAGGCTGAAACTGAATAAACAAAATTCTGACGAACAAAAAAGTTTTCGATTGCCCGCCACAAGCAGCCGAAATTTTCTCACGCAAGCAACGGCAGAGTATTTAAGAGAAGAATTTGGTGACCTGAAAGCGATCGCCCAACCCAAAAGCCTGAGTTTTGTCGAAAACTATAAGCGAAATTTTGTGCAAGTGGTGCCCTACAAAGACAACGCAGGTCTAGATTGGCTGATTGTGGTAGTGGTGCCCGAAGCCGATTTTATTGCCGAAATTGACCGCAGTAATTACGTCACCATCCAGCTAATAATTGCCGCCCTAGCTGGCTCACTTGCCTTGGGGTTAATCACCATTCAGTGGATTGCCAAACCCATTTTTGAGCTTAGCCAAGCCAGCCGCGATCTGGCATTAGACCGCTTAGAAACCCCGGTTGATGAAAATAGCCCGATCGCCGAGCTAGAAATTTTGGCATACACCTTCAACCAAATGACAGCATATTTGCAAGAGTCATTTGAGCAGGTGAAAGATGCCTTGCAGGAGTCGGAAGAGCGTTTTGCCAAAATTTTCCGCACATCTCCAGACCCGATTAGCCTGAGAAGTTTTCCTGATGGAAAATATTTGGAAGTGAACGATAGCTTTGTCAACCTGCTGGAATATTCTAGAGCAGAAATTATTGGGAAGACTGCTGATGAATTGGGTAGCTGGATGGCATCCCCACAGGAACGCCAGCAATTGACACAGGCTTTAGAGCAGACTGGCAAGCTTCAGGGTTTAGAGATTCAGTTGGTTAGTCGATCTGGCAAGCAGATATTTTCGCTGGCATCGTGCGAACTGATCGAACTGGATGGGCGACGCTGCTTGCTGACCGTTGCCAAAGATATCAGCGATCGCAAACGGCTAGAAGTCGCATTGCAACAGTCAGAAGCAAAGCTAAACGACATTCTCAATAGCTCCGAGGCAGCAATTTGCTGTTTTAAGATTTATCCTGACGATCGCTGCCAGTATGAATACTTTTCGCCGAGCCACGAAGCAATGTTTGGGTTCACGCCTGCTGAAATGATTGCAGACCCGGATCTCTGGCTCTCACGAGTTCACCCCGACGACCACGATAAACTCTTTGTGGCTTACAGCCAGATCCCAGAAAACCACTGCCTTACCGCCGAGTATCGCTTTTATCGCAAAGATGGTCAGTGGCGCTGGATTGTGGATTACATGACCTTTCGCCGCGAGCAAACCGATCTCCACTGGCTGGTCACCATTGCCGCTGTGGATATTACCGATCGCAAACAGCTAGAGCTTGCTTTGCAAAAATCAGAAGCCAAGCTAAACCAGGTGCTTGACACAGCGACGATTGCCATTTGCAACTATGAACTATATCTGGATGGCACAATTGCATACGATTACTTCTCGCCCAACAATGAACGGATATTTGGGTATGCGCCAGAGGAGTTATTTGCAGATACTAGCCTCTGGTTTTCGCGGGTGCATCCCGACGATCGCCACAAACCCCCTGGTGTCAATCCTCCCCATGAAGATTCCACCATTACAGCGGAATATCGCTTTTATCACAAAAATGGCTCCCTGCGATGGATTGCCGACCATGTGACATTCCGTCGAGATGCGGTCAAAAACTGCTGGATTGTGACTGCCGCTGCGATTGATGTCAGTGAGCGCAAACAGATCGAAGAGTCTCTGCAACAGCAGGAAATTAGACTGCGAGAAGCTCAACAAGTTGCCCGGATTGGCAGTTGGGAGTTAGACGTGGTGACTGACAAGGTTTTGTGGAGCGAAGAAGAATTCCGCATATTTGGCATTGACCCCAACCAAACTGTTCCGTCCTTTGAACAGATTGGGCAAATGATTCATGCGGATGATCGCAAAGATTTTACGCAAGTGTTTCAAACCGCGATCGCTGAAGGCACTTCCTACAAAATCGATCTACGCTTCCTTCGCTCCGATGGCTCAATCTGCTACACCGAAAATCGTGGCAAGCCGATTTTTAACGAAATTGGGCAGGTGATCCGCATGGTGGGTACTAGCCTGGATATCACCGACCGTAAAGCAATTGAAGCCCGATTTGATCAGCTATCAGCGACAATCCCAGGCAATATTTATACGGTGGTGCAGTCATTGGATGGGCGGGTTTGGTTTGAATATATGAGCGCGGCGATCGAGGAAATTCATGAACTATCCGCAGTAGATATTCTCCACGATGCCTCTCTCCTCTTGCGCTGCACTCATCCTGATGATGTGGCTGCCTATCAAGCAGCGGTTGCCCAGAGCGCCGAAACCATGACCCTGTTTAAGCACGAATGGCGAATTATCACGCCCTCCGGCAAGCTGAAATGGCTACAGGGCAACTCTCGCCCAAAACGGCGCGAAAATGGAGATATTGCTTGGTATGGCATTGTGATGGATGTCAGCGAAGCCAAGCGCGATGAAGCGGTTCGCAAACAAGTTGAAGCGGCAGGTGATTGATGCGGTGCCTTCTGCCATTTTTGTGAAAGATCGAGAGGGGCGCTATCTCATGGCAAATCAAGCCTTTGCCGATATATACGGTGTTGCGATCGCGGCTATTCTAGGCAAGCAAGATGCCGATTTTAATCCAGCGAGTGCCCAAGTTAAGCACTTCTTAGCCATAGACCAGCAAGTCATGCAAACTCGCCAACCCCAGTTCATTTCACCCAAAGCAATTTCCACACCCGAAGGTAAATTGCGCTGGCATCAAGTCAATCTTCGCCCTTTGATTGATGCAGATAATCAGGTGCAAGGCATTATTGGCTCATTGATCGACATCACCAATCTGGTGCGGCTTGAGATGATGCTAACCAACGCAAGCGACACCCTTGATCAAGTGAAAAGCGCGAAAAATCAGGTTTTCATAGACCTGAATGCTTCACTACTGCCGCCAGTGGCGGTTGTTAGGAATACTGAATATCAGCAGGATTAGACCTGCTTAGGAAAAGAGGCTGGGAAATAAGGACAGGTTGGCGCGTTAAGTATATGAGTGCCAAGCAGCCTCTATTAAAGCCATCTAAATTAAAAGCCATTTAATTAAAGTCTCTCGAATTTAGGCGAGGTGATGACGTTGGTGATGGCAACCGCGATCGCCAGCGAAACGACCTGAAATGGACTGAAGTTGAGATCAATTGGTTGATTAAAAATAAACTGCCCCACAAACACCAGCACCGGGGCGACAAATAATGCAACCAGCAGGCTATCGCCTGTTGCCGTGGCGACGGTCAGATCCATTTTATTTTTAATCGCCATGCGGATGACGGTGACAAATGCCGCCACGTCGCTAATCAACGGCAGCAAAATTACTCCAGTAAATAGCGGCGTGAGTCCCAAGCGCTCAGTTTCAGTATCTACTACGCCCACAAACAGTTCCGATTCAAATGCTACGGCGATCGTGGAGGCTAATAGCACAACAATCCAACCAATCAGTTTTGAGCGTTGCTCAGTGGGCGAAATTTCTGCCAAAATCGGCTCTTCATCCGCAACGCCGACATCGTATAAAAAGCGGTGGGTGCCAAGAGAAAATAGTAGCGTTAGCCCATAGACAATAATCAAAATGGTGGCAGTAATCAGCGAAAGATTACGAATGGCAACTTCATCCACCACGTTGGATGTGTAAATAACTAGGGTAGGCAGGGCGATCGCGGCAACTGCTAGGGTCATCGACGACCCATTCACCCGCGTCAAAATTGGCTGAAACGTTTGTTCTTTATAACGGATTCCTCCCATCAACATTGCCAGACCCATCAACAGCAGTAAGTCGCTGAGCAAAGTGCCTGTAATACTAGCTTTGACAATATCTACCAGCCCTTCCTTAAGGGCAACCAGAGCAATGATTAATTCCGTAGCATTGCCGAAAAAAGCATTGACCAATCCGCCGAGGGTCGGTCCGGTGACCACTGCCACCTTTTCAGTTGCCGTACTCAGCCAAATGGAAAGGGGAATGATGGCGAAGGCGGAGGTAAAAAAAACGGCAGTTTCGCCCCACTCCAACCAGTCTGCGGCGATCGAAATCGGCACAAAAATCAGCAGAATCAGCGGAATCAGATTTTTAATTAGCATTGCGATCAAGCAGGGAAGAGGGAAGACTAGACGGCTGCCAGTCCAAAGGACTTACGACACTCGACATTCTTCAAGGACTAGCTGGAACTTGATAAAAGCTTGGATCACTCAATGGAATGCTGTTGTTGGGCGGCAGTTCTTGAGAATATTGGCGATCGTAGAGTTGACGTACTTGCGCTGACCATTGATCAATGTTGGCTTGTGCTTCACGATAGAGTGCCCTGCCAAAATAAATTCTGTTGGCTTCAGTAATGGCGGCTTCAAGGGAAGCAATGCCGCCTTTGCGGGCGAGTGCGGTTGCTCGATTAAGGGAGGGGCGGTCTTCGGCGGTTTCGATTTGGGTACTCCAGTCTTTGATTAATTGCTGGGCTTGAGTATATTGAGCGCTGCCCGACAAAACCATTTGGGCTTCGGCGATCGCATCTCGTAGGCGGCTGACTTCATCTGTTGCGGCAAGCGATCGCGCTTTTTGTAAGTGGATGGCTGCTTCTTGATCCTGTTCTTTTTGCCAGCCAGACATTAATTCATCGGTGGTTAGAGGACGCATTTTTTCAAAAGGGGCACTGGCGATTCCCTTTTTACGATCTGCGGCTGCCTGGGCGATTTTTCTTTCTTTCGCCGTTTGAATTTGGTTGACAACGTCTTGAAAACGTGTGGTTCGCCAGTATTCATTGTTAATTTTCAAAAGAGTTCTGGCTTCAGCAAATGCGATCAATAAATTGTCAGCCGCGATCGCATCTTGCACTTTTTGAACAATGTCCTCAGCTTGTTTCCAGGTTTCACGCCATTGCTCTATTTGTTGAGTTGTAGACGCAGACAACGGCGCACCGTCTGGAATGGATTGCAGCATGATAATGGCATCATCCAGCTTGCCGTTTTGGAACGCCATGTCGCCTAGTTCTAGCAATCGATTAGACCACTGTTGAATCAGGCGATCGCCATCTTGCCGCAGGGGATGGCTGAGGGAAATTGAGTCTGCCAGCTTAATTGCTTCCGCTAAGTCGGTTGCCGTCTGGCGATCGGCGGTTATTTGGGCACAATATAGCCGCGTTGATTCCGTTGCCAAGGGCGACAGCCAAACGGTTTGACATTCCACATCATCCATTTTGCTCAGCAGCCAAACCCCAAGCACCCCAGTTCCGAGAGGCAACAAAATGATCAGCCCAATCCAAAGCTGTACTGGAAGCTTTCGCACTTGGGTACACAGGTGATCAATCCAGAGAGAAAATTGCATGATTATATGGACAGTGGCGATCTCAAGCGTTTAAAAAATCTAGTGGAAAAACGTCTTGATATTGAGACAGCGTATCAGATCAGTCGGGGGCTGCGATGGCAGGAAGCAACAGCGAGTTGGCATTCTGTAGAGGGAATGGGGGAAACTATAGGAATGACCATTCAACAGCGCCGTATGAATCAGGAATTGCCTATGCAGGCGATCTCAGTGCCCAATATAGATGGAAAGCAAGCTCCAGGGTTAATCAAAATTGCTGTGATTGGCGATGTTCACGATCAGTGGGAAGCCGTTGATGGCTTAGCGCTACAGCAGCTTGGGATTGATTTAGCCTTGTTTGTGGGTGACTTTGGCAATGAGTCTGTTGAGATCGTCAGGGCGATCGCGGCTTTAGACATTCCTAAAGCAGTCATTTTTGGCAACCACGATGCCTGGTACAGCGCTTCCCATTGGGGCAAGCAAAAATGTCCTTATGATCGCTCCAAGGAAGACCGCGTTCAGCAACAGTTTGATTTGTTGGGCGATTTGCACGTCGGCTATGGCAAACGAGATTTTCCTGATTTGAACTTAACCGTGGTCGGGGCGCGTCCTTTTAGCTGGGGCGGCTCGGAGTGGAAAAACCCCGAATTTTATCAGGCGCACTACGGCATTCACAATTTTGCTGAATCGACTGCTCAAATTGTGGCAGCAGCAGACCAAGCAGCCTACAACACAATTATTTTTTTGGGACATTGCGGACCGTCTGGATTGGGCGATCGCCCAGATGATCCCTGTGGCAAAGATTGGCAGCCGATTGGCGGCGATCATGGCGATCCCGATTTTGCAGCGGCGATCGATCAGGTGCGTCAACAGGGCAAAACCATTCCTCTGGTTGCCTTTGGGCATATGCATCACCACTTGCGCCATACCAAACAATCCCTCCGGACACCGCTCCTGGTTAGCCCAGAAGCAACTGTTTACCTCAACGCGGCGGCTGTTCCCCGCATTATTCAAACCGATCAGACGCGCCAATGCAATTTTTCTCTGGTTTATCTACTCAACGGCACTGTCTTGCAATCGTCCCTCATCTGGGTAGACCAAAACTTCACCGTAACCACCGAGCAGATTCTCTACAGTCAACCTGCTTTAGCGATCGAGGGATGACTGATTGAGAAATGTTTCAGCAATAAACAATTCATCAGCAATCCACTTAAAACTGAAGCAGTCTAGCATTTCAACTCTAAGTGGCAGGAAGGCGCGTAGAATAAACCTTGTGCTAATTAAATTCAGGAGCGTTGAATGCCACTTGCCGTGGGCGTGATTCAGACAGATGGGTTTCCTCCAGCACTCGCCGCTGCGGATGCACTGGTAAAGTCTGCAAGTGTGACATTGGTCTACTTTGGCTTGGCTGAACGGGCGGAATTTTTGGTTGCAGTACGCGGACGAACGGCGGAAGTGCGTCGGGCAATGGAGGCAGGGATTGCAGCGGCTGACACAACTCCGCCGGGTGGCAGGCTAGTGTCTCACTACATTATTCCCAACCCGCCTGAAAATGTAGAGTCGGTGCTGCCGATTGACTTTACAGCGCAGGTTGAGCGGTTCCGGATGTAACAACTCAGCTAAAACTTAGGATGGTGCTGAGATATAAAAGATAAGTCGGTAAATCACTCGTTTTCGGTTTTACATATTATTGAATTTGCATTAGGAGATTTGGAATGCCGCAAGCGGTTGGATCGATTGAAACAAAGGGATTTCCGGCTGTGTTGGCTGCTGCCGATGCCATGGTCAAAGCGGGACGGATTACATTAGTGGGCTATCTCCGGGCAGGAAGTGCGCGGTTTACAGTGAATATTCGGGGCGATGTGTCGGAAGTGAAGCGGGCAGTGGAAGCGGGTTTAGAAGCTGCAAGCAAGGTGCAGGGCGGCACGGTAGAAACCTGGGTAATTATTCCCAACCCGCATGAAAATGTGGAAACGGTGCTGCCGATCGGTTTTAGTGATGAAGTGGAGCGGTTTCGCATGGCGGTAGAAGGACGACCGCTTTTAGGATCTTAAGGCGCTCCGAGGTGGTTTTAGTTCTCAAATGGCTTGAGCAACGATGACCAGATTCATAATGTTGACTCAGACCCAGTTAGATAGCTGGGTGGCTGAGGCAAAGGCGATCGCACACACAGGGCACATTCCTGACTATATTCCGCAGTTGGCGCAAGTGAATCGCGATCGCATTGCGGTATCTATTCAAGCGAACAACGGGCAATTTTTCTCGGCAGGTGAACCAACGCATCGTTTTGCTTTAATGAGCGTGATCAAGCCATTTGTGCTGCTGTTTTTACTTCACCATTTGGGACAGCAAACGTTTCACCATGTGGGAAAACAGCCATCGGATCAGGCGTTTCATTCGCTAACACAGCTAACCGAGGATGGCGGCTTTCCGCGCAACCCGATGATTAATAGTGGCGCGATCGCCCTTGCCGATCTCCTGCCTGGAGTAGATGGCAGGTCTCGCTGTGAGGCGTTGCGGCACTGGCTCAATTATTCATCGGGGGCACAATTAGTGCTAGATCAGGCAATGCTGGCATCGGTGCGATCGGTGGGCAATGAAACCAATCGGGCGATCGCGCAGTTGCTCAAACAGTCCGGCTACTTA
>ENA-OFCE01001324-OFCE01001324.1-metagenomes-genome-assembly--contig:-NODE-1324-length-12981-cov-6.458843_pt1 | contig 12981 bp, 11 predicted proteins | sample MGYA00153388_OFCE01 | MGnify analysis MGYA00153388
GAGTCAAGCTCGAGCCCACGGCCCAGGTGGGCGGCGCGGCGTTGCAGCTCAACGGTGCGGGCTTGCGCACACGCGCAATTTTCAAGGTCTATGTGGCCGGCCTTTACGTGCCGCAGAAGTCGGCCGACGCCGGCGCGCTGCTGGCACAGAAAGGCCCGCGCCGCATCTCGATCACGATGCTGCGCAATGTCGACGCCGATTCGTTCTCCGGCGCTCTGAACGACGGCCTGCGCGCCAATCACACCGAGGCCCAGGTGGCGGCGTTGAAGTCGCAGATCGACACGCTCAATGCCAACCTGAAGGCCGTGGGCGAAGCTAAGAAGGGCGACGTGATCCACTTCGAGTACCTGCCCGATTCGGGCACGCGCGTCACCGTCAACGGCCAGGCCCGCGGCGCCGCCATTCCGGGCGAAGACTTCTTCACTGCGGTGATGAGGGTCTGGATCGGCGACAAGCCGGTCGACGGCGACCTGAAGAAGGGCTTAACCCGCGGCTGAGTTTCGCGGAGTCGAAAGACGTCGTGATCCCGTTCCGGCCCGACCCGCCTGAGCGGCCTAATGGGGCTGAGGCATGGTGCTTGACCGCGTCCCTCCCCTCGGAGGCTGGGTTGCATGAGCGAACCGACCTCGACTGTCGAACTATTGAAGGGCGATCTCTCGCGCCCTTCCTCCATGATGGCCCAGTGCCTCGGCATCAAGGCCAAGTTCCCCTCCAGGCTCAGTTTTTTTCATGGGCGATTTCTACGAGCTTTTCTTCGACGATCAGCGCAAGGCCAGCCGGCTGCTAGACATCACGCTGACCCAGCTCGGCCAGATCGCCGCGCAGCCGGTGGTTATGGCCGGCGTGCCGGTGGATTCGGCCGGCACGCCATGCCCGGGGAGATGCCGGCGGTTAGCGAGGGGCGCTTCTTCCGAGCACCCAGCATTTATCCGAGCTTCAGCTAGTTGAAAACTAGGATGGCGCCACGCGCGGAAAAGACTACCGGCGCCGGACGCGCAGACCAACCCGGTGCACCGTCTCAGCCCCGACGGTGACGCACGGCCGCAACAACGCCCAGGCCAAACAGCATCAGCAGCCAGACCGATGGCTCGGGGACAGCGCTGATGGGGAACTGCTCTCCACTGTCGAATTCAAGAAAGGCCGGCCCAGGGAGCCACAGCTCGCTAGGCACCGTGATCGACACCAGGCGAAGGCTGTAGCTCGCGTCCAGAGTGCCTGACATGCCGATCCCGGAACGCAGTGTGATGGTCCCCGTCGCACCGGGATTCGCTGTCCACAGCGACTGCACGTTCATCAGACCTTGGCCATTCCAGGGGCTTGGCAGTCCCGTGGTCAGCGGCAGGTTTCCTCCTGCCTCCGCCACCAGCAGTTCCGCCTGCAAGACGCCGGCAAAGTCGCCAAAGGCCGGCGGGCCGTCGATGTAGCTGATGCCCCATCCGAAGTTGTGGATGAAGCCGGCGCCGCTCCACTCCACCTTGAGCCCGCCGCCAAAACCGGCATTGTCGACGTCCCAGGAACGGCTTCCTATAAAGGCCCAGTTGAAGGTCAGCGGCGTGCCGACCGCGATGCCCACCACCGTGTAGTCGGACGTGGCGACGGCATCGGCGCGAACCTCGGCGTCGCGAAAGTAGTTGCCGCTGATGCCCGTGACGGTTTGCGAGAACCGAAGCGTCGAGGCCGAGTAGCCGCCGCTGGACTGGCCGGCGAAAATTGCGGTTGGACCGGTGAACTCCTGCGTCGCCCCGTTTGCCGTGGCCATCACCCTGCCGGTGGCCTGGGATGACATCGGCACCCACAAAGCCGTACAGATCAGGAATATCGAAGAACGGACAATCACCATCTGACGCTCCCTCGTTGCCCACTTAGTGTGTCAGGACAACTTGGCAGGCACATCACCCGGAATGAAGGATGGGTTTTCCCTCGTGCATTGGTCAGGGCAGAGGGCGGCAATCGCTCGGAATGGCGCCCGGAATGGCGCCCGCGACAGCGCTCCCACCACCGCCCACATCCGTCCGGCTCGCGCCGAGTGCGAAACGAACTGCGCGCGTCACCGCCCGGTGCGGCTGAACTGGGGAGAATAGGTTTTTTAAACGCACAAACGCCCAACGGATCTCCGCCTGCATAAAACGACAGATTCACGCGCATCGGGCGCCGTGTAACGCCGTGGTCATGGTGCCTTGGGGACGGAAAAAGAGCGTTTGAGAATCCTGTGCCCTGCGCGCCGCCTGCTCGCGCTGAGTTCCAGCAAGGCGGGTGAAGCCAAGTCAGGCAGACCGAAATTTAAAGGCAAGAGGATACGGGGGTGAAGGTGGTTGAGGAAACCGTCTCGACATTCAATGTCGGTGATTCGATGCGGGGTAGCGGCTTCAGACTTGATCTGAGGTGTTTCGCCCCCGCCAGACCGTGCCATTGCAGTTCCGCGTCGAGCCCGAGTTGCGCGCTCAACTCGAATCAGTGCTCAGGCAGGGCGAAATCCTGACCGACTTCGGCGAGGCCACGGTGCGAAACGCCATCGCTTTCCGGCGCGTCCAAACCTCGTTTCATGCCCATGTGCATGCAAAAAGCAAGATCTGACTGAATACCGTTAGTTCAAGATCCAACCTCGCCCGTCGGCCTGTTCGCCGATTTAGGTCTCATGCCCGTGGGCTTGGTCCTGCGAGGATGGGTGATTCGCCCCGGTGCAAGCAGCACGGGCAAACATTCCATGGGCTGGTGCCTCCGTGCATGCCAGTCATGCGATGAGTACGGGGCGTTGCGCCGCTTGACCATGCGCGGGTTACGCCGCGGCTTCGTGCGCGATGCCCTCAGGCCTGCGCCTTCTCGCAGCACGAGCTCGAAGTGGCGGCGTCGCAGTTTGGGCCGCGCTGGGGGGAAAGGTCCCGGACTGGGCCGGTTGGCGGTGCATCAATTGCACATGAGCTGCGAAGGACAGCTCCGCGTGCGGTATTCGGTGCCGAGTGGCGCCCTCGTGCAGCAACCAGCGCACCGCGTAGTGCGCCAGTACCCAGCCGCAGAACTCCTGGCGCACGAGCTCGGCCGTCTTGCTGCGCAGCACGCGGCGGCTCTTCAGCAGATGCGTCTTGAGTTCGTCGAACACCTCCTCGACCTGCCAGCGGCGGTGGTACAGCACCGCCAACTCCAGCGCCGGGGCCGCGTCGGGATCAAGCAGCGTCGTCAACAGCCTGTAGCGCGGCTGCGCGTCGGGCACTCCCGGCAGCGCGTACTCGATCACGCGCACGGGGATGGCTTGCTCGAAAGCTTGCGCCTTGCACACCCGCGTGGGCACGATGGTGCTCAGGTACGAGCCATCGGGCAAGTGTTTCTGGGGCGGCAGCAGTCGGTTGGCCGCGCAGCGCCACAGCAGTTGCGCCCCCGTGGCGCGCGCGGCCGCCCAGTGTGTGTAGCCATCGAAGCCGCGGTCGGCCAGGCACAGCATGCCGGCGGACAAGCGCTGCATCAGCGGCTCGCACACCGCCCACTCGCTGGCCCGGTAGGCGCCCAGATTGGCCCCGATGATGACGTGTGTGGTGCACTCCACGAGCACCGCACACTGCGCCTGGGGGTAGCCCGCCACCCCGGTGCGGCTGCCGGGTCGGCCGAAAGCTGCGACGTTGTCGGGCGTGTCGGCCAACTCAAAGTTGCTGCCGTCGATGGCCACCAGCCGCAGACCGCGAAAGAACGCCTCGGGATGGGTCCGCTCCTGCGCCAGCGGCTGGCAGACCTCGCGAATGAGATCCTGCAGCGGCTCGGGTCCGATCTTGGCCGGTGCATTGCTGATGGAGACCTTGGAGATCCGAGTCGGCTCGCGCGAGCGCGCGGCCCAGGCCAGGCCCTGGGCGATGGCCGCAAAGACCTCCTCGTAGGAGGCCTCGGGGTACCGGCTCAGGGCCACCGTGTGGTACACGGCCACGATCGCCGGGGCACCTGGTGCGCAGGAGTGCCCGGCGCGGCGTGTATTCACGCCCATCGAGCGGGGTTTTTGAACCACATCCACCCCCTCTTTGCGGGGTTGCCCATGCAGTGACAGTGTGTTCCCATACATCCACCGCGGCATGTTTGGCGAGTGCTACGTCTCATCGGTCGACGGCCAAAAATCTCTAAGGATCCCAGGAAATGAACAACCCAAATTGCCTCGCGGTGCTGTCGAGCGCCGTGATCGGCGCACTTTTCGGCGTATTGCCAGCATTCGCTGCACCCGTGCTGGCACCGGCACTAGGAAGCTTTGCGGTCTTGGCGGCCACGGGGGTGACCAATGTCCCGGTGAGCACCATTGGCGGAAATTTAGGTTCAGCCGCCAATCCGTCGGTCGGCGGGGGCTACATTTTCACGTCTGGATCGTTTCAACAAAATACCGCATTGGCGCAGCAGGCTCAGCTTGATCTCGACGCCGCAATTGTTGCTGTGAATGCCGGTGCGGCCCCTGCAACCAACGTCATTGCCGCCGGGAATGGGAACCTGGACGCGTTCAATGGCGGTGTTTTCGCTCCGGGCACCTATGACGTTGGCGCCGGGATATCCAATTTGCTGAATACCATCACTCTCAACGGGGGAGGCAGCAACACAGCGGTATGGCGTTTTCGGTTTTCGAGCACGTTCATCATGTCGGAGGGTTCTGACGTCCTTGTGACCAATGTCGGTGACGGTTCAGGTGTCGGGATTTATTGGTCTGTCGAGAGCGCCGCAACTCTCGATGGCGATACCCTCGTAGGAAATGTCCTTGCCAGACAACTCATCAGCAGTAACGGCGGTCTGACACTCGGTTGCGGCCGACTCGCGTCAGCTGAGGCACAAGTGACTTTGATCAAGGACACCATCTCCCTTGGCTGCGGAGTCCTTGGCAGCACCGGGTTCGGTAGCGGCGGTTATGACCAAGGCGGCCCTACGGGATCGGGGGGCACTGGTGGCTCGGGTGGCCAGGTCGTGAACGGGGTCCCGGAGCCCGGCACACTTCTGCTCGCCGGCTTTGCTCTGGCAGGTTTGTTGGCCTCCAGGAAGAGGTAGATTCCTGTCGTTTGAGCGTTTGCGCAGGCACCCGTTGCGGGCCTCCCTTTCGAGCGGCCCGGAGCCCCTGGTCGATGGGCGGGCAGCGTCCAGGAGGTCCTCGGATGCCTCGATGATGTTGGGTCGTCTGGGTAGACACGTTCACCACCCCAACGAGAGGCGTTCTTTGGTCCTGCTCACCGGCTGTTTACCGTCGGTTGCAAGGCCGACCAACAAGTCCCCCCGCCTTGGGGCAAACAGCCGGCAAGAAGTCCGGCAGGGTCTGCAGCGTGGGTTCACAACCCCAGCAGACAGCAAATGAACACCTTGACGGCGCGGCTTCTGCCCGCATCGGCCGTGACGGTCGCCGCCATGTGGTGGCTCAAGCGCAGATGGTGGAGCTCGAAGGAGTCAAGCTCGAGCCCACGGCCCAGGTGGGCGGCGCGGCGTTGCAGCTCAACGGCGCGGGCTTGCGCACTCGCGCCATCTTCAAGGTCCACGTGGCCGGCCTTTACGTGCCGCAAAAATCGGCCGACGCCGGCGCGCTGCTGGCGCAGAAGGGCCCGCGAGGCCCAGGTGGCGGCGTTGAAGTCGCAGACCGACACGCTCAATGCCAACCTGAAGGCCGTGGGTGAAGCTAGGAAGGGCGACGTGATCCACTTCAAGTACCTGCCCGAATCCGGCACGCGCGTCACCGTCAACGGCCAGGCCCGCGGGACCGCCATCCCGGGCGAAGACTTCTTCACTGCGGTGATGAGGGTCTGGATCGGCGGCAAGCCGGTCGACGGCGACCTGAAGAAGGGCTTGACGCGCGGTTGAATGCCTAATTAGCTCGGATTCCGGTCGTCACCGGAATACCGGCGCGGCAGTCCGGTGGTCCGAGGCAGACCGTGGTTTGACTTTGCCGGGCATCTGGCGCCGGGCAAAGAGCCGGCTCAGCTGCGTTTGGGGACGGCAGGGGCCTTGGTGACCCGCACCTTGGCGCCTGTGGTGACCAGGATCACGGCGTCGCCGGCGGCCAGCGTCTCGCCGGCCTTGGCTTGAACGACGGAGCGGCGTTCGCCGTTTCTCAACTGCACCAGCACCTCGACGGCCTCTTCGCGGGTGGTGTTGCGTTCGACGGCGTTGCCGATCACGCCGCCAACCACCGCGCCCAGGACGCCGATGACGATGGCCTCTCGGCTGCCGCCGACCGATGAGCCCGCCACGCCGCCGGCCACGCTGCCGACGGCCGCGCCGACGCCCGACTGCGTGCCGTCCACCACCACCGGGCGCGTGGACAGGACCACGGCGTCGACCACGGTGGACATGCGCTGCGCGTCATTGCGGCTGATGACATCGGGGCTGGTGGTGGTGCAACCGGCCAGCAAGGTCAAGACGGCAGCGGCGACAAGGAGATTTTTCATGGATATTCCTGATGTGGTGGGCGATGGAGCCCCGAACGCGGATTTTGTTCCCTGTGCGATTGCCGTGGCGCGCCGGATGCCGGTTGCCCTGACGCCGCGTGCAATCTGCATCAATCGTGCAACCGGCTGCTTCGTGGCACCGAGGCCAGCAGGAAGTCCATTTGGTCGGCCAGTATTCGTCGGCCGCGCAAGATCATGTCCTCGTGCAGGCTGGGCACGTAGGGCATGTACAGCAGCGTCATGCGCGCTTCTTCGGGCAGGCGGTTGCCTTTCTGGCCGTTGCAGTTGCGGCAGGCGGTGATGCAGTTCATCCAGCTGTCCTGCCCGCCGCGTGACACGGGCACGATGTGCTCGCGGGTCAGGTGGTCGAGATGGAAGGGGCCGCCGCAGTAGGCGCAAACCTGCCGGTCGCGCACGAAGAGCTTGTGGTTGTTGATCGCCGGCGCCTGGCGCCAGGCCCGGCTGGGGATGGCACCGCGCACCGCGATGATTGGTTGCACTTCGATGCGCGATTGCAAACCCGTGCTTCGCTGCATGCCGCCGCGCAGGACATGAAAAGTGTCCCCCAGCGTCCAGGCGACGCTGTCGCATGCGTACAGAACGGCCGCCTCGCGAGGGCTGATCCACGCCTGTGGGCGGCCCGAAATGTCGAGCTGCAGTACGTCCATTCCCTTAGGGTAGCCGATTGCGCAGCGCACGGGGTCGGCCCCGAGCAAATCAGGGCACGGCGTGGGCCGTTTCGGGGACGTGGCAATCGGTCGCGCCAGCAAGCCGGATTAGGAAGGCTTACCTAGAAAAAGCCGCTCTCAGCAGGCCCGTTCACAAAGCGAAGTCTGCAAAATAGAACGATCGTGCGATTCTGTAGACCAAGCCCATGAACCCGTACTCCGAAGCCGCGGCCAGCGCTGTAGGCAAGCCCCTGCACAAGGGGCAGCAGACCCGTACGGCGATTCTGGACGCTGCCCTGGGCCTGGCTTCGCACACGGGGCTCGAGGGCCTGTCCATTGGCGCCCTGGCCGAGGTGACGCAGATGAGCAAGTCCGGCGTCTTCGCGCACTTCGGCTCGCGCGAGGAACTTCAGATCTCGGTCATCCGCCACTACCACGCGCGCTTCGCGGAAGAAGTGTTCTACCCCGCCATCCGCGAAGCGCGCGGCTTGCCCCGGCTGCGGGCGCTGTTCGAGCGCTGGATACGCCGCGTCTCGGTCGAACTCGATTCCGGCTGCATCTACATCAGCGGCGCGGTTGAATTCGACGACCGGCCCGGCCCCGTGCGCGACGCGTTGGCCGCCATGGTGCGTGACTGGCACTTGGCGTTGGAGCGCGCCATCCGCATCGCCATCGACGAGGGCGCACTGCGCGCCGACACCGACCCCCTGCAGATGCTCTTCGAGTTGCACGGCCTGATCCTGGCCCTGCACCACGACGCCCGCTTCCTGCGCATCCCCGGCGCACTCGAGAGGGCCCACGTCGGCTTCGAGCGAGCGTTGTCACATTACAGCGCGCCCCCCCCACGGGCTGCGACGCTGCCTCTGCAGGCCGTGCGCGCCGCCAAGCGCTGAGCACGGCTTCGACTTTTCATTTTCGAACTTACCGGAGTAAATATGGCCACCTACACCCCGCCGCTGCGCGACATGCATTTCGTTCTGCACGAGCTCTTGAACGTAGCCGACGAGTTGCGGCAGTTGCCGCGCTACGCCGACATCGATGTCGACACCATCAACGCCGTGCTGGAAGAGGGCGGCAAGTTTGCCTCCGAGATCGCGTTCCCGCTGAACATAAGCGGTGACGAGCAGGGTTGCAGCCTGGACCAGCAGACCCACGCCGTCACGACCCCGCAGGGCTTCAAGGGCGCTTACACCCAGTACGTGCAGGGCGGCTGGCCGGCACTGAGCTGCGATGTGGAGTTCGGCGGCCAGGGCCTGCCCATCGTCGTCAACCACTGCTTCTACGAGATGCTGAACTCGGCCAACCAGGCCTGGACGATGTATCCCGGCCTGACCCATGCCGCCTACGCCTGCCTGCACGAACATGGCACGGCCGATCAGAAGGCGACTTTCCTGCCGCGCCTGACCAGCGGCGAGTGGACCGGCACCATGTGCCTGACCGAGCCGCACTGCGGCACCGACCTGGGCCTGATGCGCACCAAGGCCGAAGCCGTGGCGGGCGCGCCCGAAGGCACTTACCGCATCACCGGCCAGAAGATTTTCATCTCCGCCGGCGAGCACGACCTGGCCAGCAACATCCTGCACCTGGTGCTGGCCCGATTGCCCGATGCGCCGGCGGGCAGCAAGGGCATCTCGTTGTTCGCCGTTACGAAGTTCCTGGTGAATGCCGACGGCACGTTGGGCGAGCGCAACCCCATCTTCTGCACCGGGCTGGAGCACAAGATGGGGATCCGCGCCAACGCCACCTGCCAGATCAACCTGGACGGCGCGCTGGGCACGCTGGTGGGTCAGCCGCACAGGGGCCTGGCGGCCATGTTCGTGATGATGAACGCGGCCCGCCTGGGCGTGGGCAACCAGTCCATCGGCCTGACCGAAGTGGCTTACCAGAACGCCGCCGCCTACGCCCGCGACCGCCTGCAGATGCGCAGCCTGTCAGGCCCCAAGGCGCCTGATCGGCCGGCCGACCCGATCATCGTGCACCCCGACGTGCGCAAGATGCTGCTGACCGCGCGCGCCTATGCCGAGGGCGGCCGCGCGCTGGCCATCTACATCGCCTTGCTGATCGACAAGGAGATCGCCTCCGTTGACGACGACGAGCGCAAAGAATGCGCCGACCTCGTGGCGCTGCTCACCCCCGTCTGCAAGGCCTTCATCACCGACAACGCGTGGATCGCCACGTCCAGCTGCATGCAGGTGCTGGGCGGGCACGGCTACATCCACGAATGGGGCATGGAGCAGTACGTGCGCGATTCGCGCATCAACATGATCTACGAGGGCACCAACACCATCCAGTCGCTGGACTTGTTGGGTCGCAAGGTGCTGGGCGACAACGGCGCCAAATTGAAGAAGTTCGGCCGCCTGATCCAGGAATTTGTCGAGGAAGAGGGCGTCAATGAAGCCATGCAGGAATTCATCAACCCGCTGGCCGACTTGGGCGACAAAGTCACCAAATTGACCACCGAGCTGGGATTCAAGGCCATGGGCAACGCCGACGAGGTGGGTGCTGCGGCGGTGGACTACTTGCGCGTGGTCGGCCATCTGACGTTCGCCTTCTTCTGGGCGCGCATGGCCAAGGTGGCGCTCGAGAAGCAGAATTCCGGCGACCCCTTCTACACCGCCAAGCTGCACACGGCGCGCTTCTACTTCGCCAAGCTGTTGCCCGAGACAGCCGGCCTCATCGGTACCGCGCGCAGCGGCATGGCGCCGCTGATGGCCATGGACGAGGCCGCGTTCTAAAGTTCGTTCCTGCCACGCAGTTCTTGATCGCCCGCACGGGCCCCTGGAGTTCCCCCATGAGTCGATTCACCGTTCGCAAGGTCGCCGTCCTCGGCGCCGGCGTGATGGGCGCGCAGATTGCCGCCCACCTCGTCAACTGCAAGGTTCCCGTCATTCTGTTCGACCTCCCCGCGAAGGAGGGCGCCAAGAACGGCATCGTCACCAAGGCCGTCGAAGGCCTGAAGAAGCTCAAGCCCGCGCCGCTGGGCGTGCCGGACGACGCGATGTTGATCCAGGCCGCCAACTACGACGAGCACCTGGCACTGCTGGGCGAATGCGACCTGGTCATCGAAGCCATCGCCGAGCGCATGGACTGGAAGCTTGCGCTGTACGAGAAGATCGCGCCCGCCCTGGCGCCGCATGCCATCGTCGCCAGCAACACATCGGGCCTGAGCATCACCAAGCTCAGCGAGGTGCTGCCCGACAGCATCAAGCCGCGCTTCTGCGGCATCCACTTCTTCAACCCGCCGCGCTACATGGCGCTGGTGGAGCTGATCAACACCCCCACCACTGAAAGCCGGGTGCTCGACGACCTGGAAGCCTTTGTCACCACCTACCTTGGCAAGAGCGTGGTGCGCGCGAAGGACACGCCGAACTTCATCGCCAACCGCGTCGGCATCGCCGGCATGCTGGCCACCATCAAGGAAGCCGAAACCTTCGGCTTGACATACGACGTAGTTGACGACCTCACCGGCAAGAAGCTGGGCCGCGCCAGCAGCGGCACCTTCCGCACCGCCGACGTGGTGGGCCTGGACACCATGGCGCATGTCATCAAGACGCTGCAGGACAACCTGGGGGATGACCCGTTCTTCGCCAGCTACGCCACGCCGCCGGTGCTGGAAGGGTTGATCAAGGCCGGCGCGTTGGGCCAGAAGGCCGGTGCCGGTTTTTACAAAAAGGTGGGAAAGGACATCCTGCGCCTGGACCCGGCAATGCAAAACTATGTGCCGGCGGGCGGCAAGGCCGACGAGATCGTCGGCCGCATCCTGAAGAAGCCGCCGGCCGAACGACTGAAGCTTTTGCGCGAAAGCAAGAACCCGCAAGCGCAGTTCCTGTGGGCGATCCTGCGCGACGCCTTCCACTATGCGGCCGTGCACCTGGCCGATATCGCCGACAGCTCGCGCGACGTCGACTTCGCGATGCGCTGGGGCTTCGGCATGCAGCAGGGCCCGTTCGAACTGTGGCAGGCCGCCGGCTGGCTGCAGGTGGCCAACTGGGTCAAGGAAGACATCGAAGCCGGCAAGGCGCTGAGCAACGCCCCGCTGCCCAGCTGGGTCTTCGAAGGGCCGGTCGCCAGCCATGGCGGCGTGCACCAGCCCGCTGGTTCCTGGAGCGCGGCGCACGCCCGCTTCGTGGCGCCCAGCACCCTGCCGGTGTACCAGCGCCAGCACTTCCGCGAAAGCGTGTTCGGCGCCGGCGTGGTGGAGCCATTAAGGTCGGGTACCGAGCTGTTCAGGAACGACGAAGCGCGGGTCTGGACGCTGGACGGCGAGGTTGCCATCCTCAGCATCAGCGCCAAGCTGCAGGCGCAACTGCGCGGCCTGGGCTGCGGTTTTCTGCCGGAAGCCATGGTGCAGCCCTACCTGGAATCAGGCCGCCTGGTCCGCAAAACAGTGAGGCGGCAAAACCGCCTGTCGCGGGTTTGCTATGCCTGGGCGAGCCAACCGGCAGCGGCGCAAGGCAAGGCGCTGGGTTGGTGGCTCAAAGCGCTGGAAAGTCCCAAGACAAGACAGGCGTTGTTGGGCGGGTGAACATCAGATTCAGGCTGCGATTTCAAGGCACTCTTCAAGGCGCTCGATGCGCTCAGTCATCTTGTCAAACGCCACTTGCTGCTGGGCCAGCATGGACGAAAGATGACCAATATGCTGCAAGGTCGTGCCTTGCGTGGCTTCCAGGTTGGCCAGCCGGTTCTTCACCTCACGCACATCGTCGGCCGTTTGGTCAATCTTGCCGCGCACGTACCTCAGGTGTTCGAGGATGATGTTTTCAACGTTTTCCTGAGGGAGTTTCGAGCGGGTTTGCCCTGCATTGCCGCCGCATATCATCCCCGCCATGCTTGCCAAACTCATGGGATGGTTTCTCTTAGGCCTCATCCGCCTGCTCACCGGCGCGCAGGCCCGCTGGTACGGCTGCCCGCCCAAAGCCGAGCAGCGCATTTACTTTGCCAACCACCAAAGCCATGCCGACCTGCTGATGATGTGGGCGGCGTTGCCTGAAGAGTTGCGCGGCATCACGCGGCCGATTGCGGCCAAAGACTATTGGACGTCTTCGCCATTCAAAAAATGGGTGACGACCGCGGTGTTCAACGCGGTGTATGTGGAGCGCGAAAAAAAGGGTGATGAAGACCCGCTGCAGCCGCTGATTGACGCGTTGGCACAGGGCGACTCCATCATTATTTTTCCGGAAGGCACGCGCGGCCATGCCGACGATCCCATGCCGTTCAAAGCCGGTCTGTACAACCTGGCGACCCGGTTTCCCAACGTGGTGTTGGTGCCGGCGTGGATCAACAACGTGCAGCGCGTCATGCCCAAGGGCGAGGTGGTGCCGGTGCCGATTTTGTGTTCGGTGACGTTTGGTGAGCCGGTGAAACTGGGCGCGCAAGAAGAGCGGCGCGCGTTTCTGGACAGGGCGCGTCTGGCCATCATGGCCTTGAGGGAGATTTAATGGACTGGTCACCGCAATTGCCTTTTCAGGCGCAGAACTTCATGCGCTACCTCACACCGGGGCAGCAAGTGGGTGCCTTGTTTGCGCTGGTGTTTGGCTTTTTGCTGATTTCCACCATCACTGTGTTTTTCCTGTCGCTGCGCGAGCGTGACGGCGATGCGGCCAGTGTGGCGCGCCACAACGAGTTGCGGCACTACGGCAAGCTGCTGAACACCACCTGGTTGATGGTGGGCGTTTTCTGGCTGGGTTGGGCGGCAGGAAATACGGTAGCCACCATCTTGTTTGCGCTGGTGGCGTTTTTGGCGCTGCGTGAGTTCATCACGCTGTCGCCCACCCGGCGTGGCGACCACCGCAGCCTGGTGCTGGCGTTTTTTGTGGTGCTGCCCATTCAGTTCTGGCTGGTGGCGACAAAGCACTTTGATTTGTTCACGGTGTTCATTCCGGTGTATGTGTTTTTGTTGATTCCCGTGGTCAGCGCGCTGGCCGACG
>ENA-OFCE01001325-OFCE01001325.1-metagenomes-genome-assembly--contig:-NODE-1325-length-12961-cov-25.368356_pt1 | contig 12961 bp, 10 predicted proteins | sample MGYA00153388_OFCE01 | MGnify analysis MGYA00153388
AAAATTCTTAAAGAATTTGGAAATAATTATGTAATTAATTTTGCTTAACTACTTAGGAAACTCTGGGATGGCCTCTTTCCCCCACGTACACGTCACTTTTCGCTATCAAGGCAAGCCCGTAGATCCGTTTGTCGGGCCCGAGGCGAAGTTAGGCTGCAACATCGCCCGCAATCCAATTTGGGACAAGCCTCTAGACTATATTTCCACAGGTTTAATTCGCGCAGGTTTTGCCAATAAGCCACCGGACGAAAACGCTGTTTGGGCAGGGCAATTTTCCGAGACGAAACTACCTGTAAATATCCCTGCTTTGTTGTTTTGGGTGCAAAGTTATGGAGTGCTCAAGGGCGATCGGGAACAATACAAATTATTTGCACCCAACGGTGACACGATCGCCAACGACAGCAAGGAAATTCAAGCCCCCAGCCGCACTTGGTTGCGTTATGTCGGCAAAAGAAACAGTACAAATTCTCCTCTGACTCCCGGAGTGTGGCGTGCCGAGTACCGATTGACCAGGGGCGATCGGGTTTTAGTAGAAGTCAAGCGAGAAGTTGAGTTGCGTTAGTTAGTTAGTTAACTGTTGACTGTTGACTGTTGGCAGTATTTAATCCGTGTATCCGTGTCAAAATCACTCTTTTCCTTCTTCCAACTTCGGTCTTCCTTCCCGGCGTTACATCCGTTAAATCCGTTACAGAATCCGTTCCCGAACTTCCTTCTTCCTGCCGAAAATTATTTCAGCAGCCAGCTAAACAATTCTCCGACACTCAACCGCAGTTCGCTAGCGAAGGACGGCACAGGTAGCAGCATTTCAGGTTCATCAAATACTGCTGTCTGTTGCTGGGGAAGATAAACAAAAACACATTGTTCGTCGGGATCGATCAGCCAGCCCATTTGAGTTTGATGATTTAAGCAGTGCAGAATATTTTTAGTAACTTTAGTTTGACTTTGGTCTGGCGACAAAATCTCAATTGTCCAATCAGGAGCTAGGGGAAAGACATTAGCAATTTCGCCGTTATCATCGGCGGGAATTCTGTTCCAGACAAATACTGAAACATCAGGCACTGTTGACCTTCCGCCAAAGGTACACCGGAGTTCGGGAAATGCTCGTGCAACTTTTTTGGGTTTCAATATAGCGTTAATGAAAATAATGAGTTCGCATTGAGTGGCACTGTGTTTTCCTTGTGGCATTGGCTTCTGAATAATTTGATGATCAATGTATTCGCTGGCAGGTTTGGTTTCTGGGAGTTGAAGAAACTCTTCTATAGTTAAAGATTTTAATGTTGTTTGTACCATTTTAAGTTCACCTATAATTAGGTAAATATTTTAGCAGCAGTCTAGTCTAAGACCAATTTTCCCAAGCTTCAGCCACAATCTCGCTCAGCCAGCGCCTTTGAGCCAAATCGAGCAGGTTGTCGTCGGCGAGCACCTCAGCCTTTAGCTCATCCAAAGACTGAGATCGCGATCGAGCTATTTGAATCACACCCGCGATCGCCGACGCCACCAATTCTTCATTCAGCGGCTGTTGTCGCAAAGCAATCATTTCTTGAGGATTTGTCGGAATGGGATAATTCATGAGATTGCATACCGAAGGGAGTAGATATTCAGCCGCTGTGGGCCAACCGAAAGCAAGAGCGATCGAAAAACTAAAAATCTGAGAACAATGTAAACTTATTAAAACTCAATAAGTATTCGGGAGTATAGCGCAGTTTGCTCCCTTGTCAACTCCGCCATCTTCATAAATTTATAGAGAACCTCAAATGCAAGAAATTCTTTATCTAGAAGTCCCAACACCTGATACCGCAGCCGTCAGTACCTGGTTACAGCACGAATTTGACCCCGGAATCGGAAAAAAAATTATTACTCCTGACGGCTTTCGCCTGCTTTCCAACGCAACAGCAGCCGAGGTTCTGTTGTCTGGAACTAAGAATGCCAATCCAAAACCCGCATTCGCTGACGCCAATTCAGGAAATCACAATTGTCGATCGACTGAACTTTCCACCTTTGTCTGGTCAGTCCAGCGCACAACTTATTTAAAAGTTTTTCGTTTAGAAGACGCGCCCGCAGGAGAAACAAAGTTCCTAGAAGCTCTGAATCTGGCTGTAAGAAACAAGTTTCCCGATCGCTACCCGGAACCCCCTGTCATAGACCTCTCCAAACAGTCAATTTTTGACGCTCTTGCCCCCTATTACCCCCTGACCGTCAAATACTTCAAAAAAATGCCTAAAGGCGAATACGACCTCACCCGTGTCTACTGGTGGGAGCAGCGCTGGCGCGAAGGCACTCGCAATCCTCAAACGCCAAAACAAGTCGTGTTTTTGAAGCAAGAAGGAAGAGGGAAGAAGTCAACCCCCCCCTGCCCCCCCCAAGGGGGGAAAGAAAGAGGGGAGAAGGAAGAAGGCACTATTTTGGGGTCTGATTCTGAGTCGGCTGTTTATGACTTAATTTATATCGGCGGGGCGCTGGGAGTGATTCACGCCGCAGTCATGGCGAGATTGGGCTACCGAGTGCTGCTGGTGGAACGAATGCCTTTCGGGCGGATGAATCGTGAGTGGAATATTTCGCGGGATGAAATTCAAAGCTTAATTGATTTGGGTTTATTTACTGCTGCGGAAATCGAAACTTTGATCGCCAGAGAATATAAAGATGGCTACAACAAATTTTTTGATGCTAACAATCCAACCGTTGCTAAATCGCCAGTTCTGCACACGCCGAAGGTGCTGAATGTAGCTTTGGATGGGGAGAAACTGCTGTATTTGGCGGGAGTTAAGCTGACAGAAGCTGGCGGGGAAATCTGGGACGAAACTGAGTTTGTCAGAGCAGATGTTGAAGCAGAAAAAGTAGTAGTTCAGGGCTGTCACTTGCCGACAAAAGCCGATCGCACTGCATTAGGACGGCTGCTAGTGGACGCAATGGGTTCGGCTTCTCCCATCGCTTGGCAATTGAACGGAGGGCGGGCTTTTGATAGTGTTTGCCCGACGGTGGGAGCAGTCATCGACGGAGGATTTGAGCCTGGGGTTTGGGATTCCGAGTACGGGGATGTTCTCTACAGTCACGGCGACATTTCCCGGGGACGACAGCTCCTTTGGGAGCTGTTTCCGAGCGCCGGCACAGAACTTACAGTTTATCTATTTCACTACCACCAAGTACATCCCGAGAATCCCGGTTCTTTGCTGGAATTGTACGAGGATTTTTTTACTATTTTGCCGGAGTACCGCCGCTGTGATGTCGATAAATTGGTGTGGAAAAAACCGACTTTTGGTTATATTCCCGGACATTTTAGCAGCAATAGTAGCGATCGGGCTGTGGCGATCGATCGCCTAATCTCGATCGGCGACGCAGCATCCCTGCAATCTCCGTTAGTTTTCACCGGCTTCGGTTCTCTCGTCCGCAATCTTTTCCGCTTAACAGACCTTTTGGATACAGCATTAAAGCACAATTTATTGACTGTAAATCACTTAAACCAAATTCGCGCCTACCAGAGCAATGTTTCAGTAACTTGGCTGTTTTCTAAAGGGATGATGGTTCCCACTGGGAGAAGTTTACCGCCCCAAAGAATCAATTCAATTCTCAATACCTTTTTCGGTATTTTGGCAGGAGAAGAACTCGACGTAGCCGAAACTTTTATCAAAGACAGAATTGACTGGCTAACTTTCAATCGACTGGCGATCCAAGCAGCCGGAAAAAACCCTTCTCTGCTGCTGTGGATTTTAGATTTTGTCACCTTCAGGGATATTTGGCGCTGGCTGGGAAGTTACTTGAGTTTTACTCTGCTAGCTTTAGCCAGTTGGATGTTCGGCGGATGGCTCCCCAGTTTCGCCCGCAGGGTACAACCTTGGTTGGAACCCCGATATCCAGGTGTTTGGCTGTGGCTATTGGCTACCAGTTATGCTCTCACCTACGGCATGGGAAAGGGGAGAAAATAGTCTTTTTGGTAATTGGTAAATCTGAGCGATTACCAATTCCCAATTCCCAATTCCATCACCCGTAGGTCAAAACTAGCAACTTGAATTCACCGAAAACTCGGCAATTCAATTTCAGCTAGCGATCGACGTTTTTTAGCAGCCCGCAGCGGACTAGCAATCGAGGCCAGCCAGTCGGGTTGTCCGACTGCTGTAGATTTGGAAAGAGTCGATCGCACTTCTTGAATGCCAAAGGTTTCAACTGAATTCAAAATTTCAAAAGCCCTCGCCAATTCTTGACTGCCTAATGTAGCAGCAGTTTCGGGTACAGACTCAGCTACTGGCAGTTGAGGTTCGACAACCACTTGGGTTCCTTCTGTTTCCGGTTCCTGAGTCGGATAGGTTTCGCTCTCCTGCAACTGAATGCCCGATACTTGGGCTAATTTGTTGAGTTCCAGATTAGCTGTGGATTCGTGGTCGATCGCCTCTAAAGCAGTCGCTGGATGCTCTTCGGGCTCCGACCAAGGTTTGACAGGAGAAGGGTTGAAAGCTGGCGACAGCGGAACCTGAGATTTTTTGACCGCCAGCAAGGATTCTAATTGTGCGTTGGCAGTATCCTCGGCATTGTTAAGCGGCTCGACAATCGGCGACTTGACGTGTGGCATCTCCAGACTTCTTTCCAAAGCAGCTTTGAATTGCAAGGTATGGCGTTGCTGGCGGTGCAAGCGCGATCGGAGTTCCCTACAAACATTTTCTGTTGCTACTAGCTTGTGAAACTGTTCGTTGTAGCGCTGCACAGTAGACGCACATTCTCGCTCAAGGGCCGCTAACCTGGTTTGGCTGCTGGCTAACTGACTACCTAAACTCTCGACAAAAATTTCTTGACCCTGAAGGGTTTGATGAGAAACTTCCACTTTACCAAACAACCGTGTCAATTGTTCTTGAGCGTTTTCGAGTGCAGCAGTTCGTTGTTCTAGCAAAGTTTCGCGATTCTGCAAGGTATTTTGGGACTGTTCGAGAGCTATTTCTAGTTGGGCGATGCGCTGCAAAAGATCGCGGTTGCATTCGTGCAGCGCTTGCATGAGGGTGACTGGGGTCGATCCTCTGTCCTTAGCCTGTTCGGCATTCCCAAGCAGATTTTTGAAATTATCTGAAATCGGGGGCGAGCTCGCCTCGATGGGCTGTGTCTGAGATGGCGAATTTTTTGTCTCAGATTTTGTGGGAATTGCATCTACGCCGATCGCATTAGGAAAATCGACTGTTTGCCAGTCTTCTTCTGGCGGTCGATCGGCGGGGGCGATCGTCTCAAAGCCCCCTTTAGCATTAAAACTTGGCTGAAATGATTCGATATCGGATCTTACAGCAGGATGCGGTTGGTGCTGACTAGCTCGAAGATCAGCTTCTGACATGGCTTTTTATCCCAATAGTCACAGGGTCTCAAATACAGTCTATCCCGATAAATTCTCTAGAAGGAAGCCCCTAAGTCATAGTTTTTGTCATTTTTCGCCTTTTTTTGGGAAAGTGGACTGAAACGGGAATTGGAAATTGGGCCTTGGGGCGTTGCTGAATCGAGGTACGATCAGTCCATCTTTTCTCTGACTTCAATTTGTAAAATTACAGCACAACTCGATCGCAGAAACAGCACTCAAAGCGCCATTAACGAAGTCATAACCAGGGCGACAGCATTTGGAAACAGGCAAATTCAGCAAATTACCAACAGCCGCGATCGCACTTTCCAAACAATTAACTAAAACCACAGGACTTTGCGCCAAACCCGCCTCATAACTTGCAGAAGCCAAATGCACCCTAAGCCGCTGGCGATCGTATAATCTCTGCCAAGCAAACGCCACCAAAGGAACTCCTAAAGCTTGACACTCATAGATAGTATTATATCCCCCGCCGCCCACAACCACATCAGCAACCTGCAAACACTCCATCGCCGGCCAGTGAAACACCCACAAACTTTCGGGACAATTATCTGGTTTTTCCACTGATAAACAGCGCACTACAACATTTGTCAAACACTGAGATAAAATCCTAGTAAGCTCACCATAAAAAGATAACTCTTCAGCCATTCCTGATGCTAGAATCAGAATAATTTTCGAGTTGCGCTCGAACAAATTCAGCCGTAAAATTGACTCTACGTCTTCCCTGACTGGTAACTCCCAAGCACTGCGAATCAGCCAAGGATTTGTATGTTCAACACAAGGAAGATTTGCCATAGCTACCTCAAAACCTTCTCCAGGAACCAATACTAAATCAAAGCAATCGGCAACAAATTGATGCAATTTTTTTACTTTTACATACTCAGAATTGATATCGCGGTGGATCAACACTCGCCAACTAATCTTTAACTCCGTCAAGATAGCCGCTAATTCGCCGCCTAACCCTCTAGGAAAAGTATCAACGATTAAACATTGATAGTCAGTGTCTCGCAATATTTTCTGAACTTCAGTACAGGTAGTTTCAAAATCGGCCGTTGGCGAAATGGCGAAAAATTCACAGTTAGTTTCAGGTAAGAACTTTTCGATATAAGGGAAATAGGGAGTATTAATTAAAATTTTGACATGACGGTGGCGGGAGGCAGTTCTACCTAAAGCGATTGCCCGATTGAGATGTCTAAAACCACCGCCTAACGCATAAATTAACCAAGTATTAGATGAAGTATTCAATTGTCTCATTGAGTAAATTATACCTCTCCCATAATTATTGTGGAACAGGCATCTTGCCTGTTCTTCACAGGCTTTTTCGGAGATACCTTTATATCAAAAAATTATTTTGCAAGATGTATATTATACCAAACAGAAAGATTAACAGCATAAGCAAGAGCCGCTTTTTGTTCGCGACTGAGGGCATCAAAACCAAAACAGGCGATCGCGATCGGTGTCAATCCTGACTTTACATATAAAACTGTTTTGCCTGATGGATTCTTTAGAGATATTTTACCATCTTTCGACTTGATTTTATAGAGCGACTGCTTGGCTGGTGTTTCTATTTCAAAGCCATATTTTCGTTTCTTAATCCGGTAAATCTCTTGATTAGCACTAGATTTTAGTTTATAATCTCCATCGCTTTGTCGCTGCAAAACATACAATTCTTGATTTTGACTCGCATTTTTGATTTTCCAAGATTGTGCGTCAGTTACCACATAGCCAATAGCGCGATCGGCAGAATCCTTAATTTTCACCTTTTCGCGACTATCAACGGTTAATCTTGCTAATTCGCGATCGTTTTCATCGACCAGTTTAGCACCATCTGACTCATATTTAAGCGAAAAAGCAGGTTTACCACCCTCAGATTTAAGTTCAATTTTTCCACTCTTGCTACTAACCGCAGGTGTCGTTTGAGTTTGAGTTGCAGGTGGTGTCTGAGTCTCAGGAGTTGGCGTGTTAGCTGGATTGCTGCTGCAATTCGTCAGTAGTAAGGTTAAAAGTGCGTTAGCGAAGCCCTCGAAGAGGATCGTACTATAAATTTTCAGCTTCATAATTTTTTGAGTTTAAGATAATATCTGTATCATTTCCCCTCGCACTCACCACGCTTTTAATACCTTTGATTTGTGTAAACTAGACTGCTAAAAACCCTACCGGAAATAGGTAATGACCCCAAACAGCATCGTAGGGTTTTTGTTGATGCAACCAATCTAAAAAATTGAGGGTATGAGTCATCGTCATATCCTAGTAGCGGTATAATCCAATCCGATAAACTGAGAAAGGAAAAGTATCTGTTAATGGCTGAACTTCTCCGGGTTGTAAATAGCGACTCCAGACAAGAACATCGAGTTCAATTCCTAGTTTGAAAAGGCTGCTAGCAATGCGGGCTCCACTGGTTGCTAATCCGCCAATATCCGGTGGAAACCGTTCGGCAATTAATAAAATCCTGGGCATAATTATTAATTATGAGTAAACTATCTCTGTTTAACGGCGATTATTTTCTAGAAACATATCACATTTTTGGCAACTTTAAAACATTAGTGAATTTTGAGTTTGGCGTAAAGCAGCGAAGTTTTCGCCAGTCCAAATTTTTTTGAATGACTGCTGCCTTAAATCATCGATGATATCAATTCCGGCTGCGCCGGAATGATAGAGGACACGGCAGTGCCGTTTCCCTACCGCGATCGATTGTAGGGACACGGCACTGCCGTGTCCTGATTTCGGGTTATATTAATTTCGATGCAACCGGAATCGATATGACTGGTTTATTCGGCATCATGCAGCAGATGCTAACTCTACCAACGCGATCAATTCAAGCATGAGTCCAAGGAGCAAAACAAGGGCAATTTCACCAGTTTCCGCGCTCCAACTGGTATAAAATAGATCTAGAAGCAGTTTGAAAAAAAAATCACTGTTAGAGATTTATGTAACGATGATGAAATGTTTTTGCTGGTTGTTGCTATTAATATCTTTTTTCTGGGTGGCGCTTCCTGCTGAGGCATCTGTATGTCACAATTATCAACGGCGCGAGATTTGCATTGTCGATATCAAACGCAGTGCAAAAAACTATTGGGAATACAGGGTAATTCTTAGTGTTGATGGAGTGAAACAGCCTCTTGAAGTTTACGATTGCCGCGATCGCACTACAGTTAAGAAGGATGGAACTGTTTTGCAGTTTGGACAAAATAACCCTGGTGAAATTGTCTGCCGTTTTTTTCATAAAAAATAGTTTTGGCAATCGATTTTAGAACTTGTATATTTATGGTGTATACTAGGCACTGATTGAGTTTTTAGGGTGTGGACTGCGCACCAGTTGAAGATAAGTTATGTTAGGGCGCGTCAGGGTCGAATATTTCGATCGCCTACTCAAGAATCTTTCCCCTGACGCACCCTACAGTTAGTTAGCTACGGTGGGACATTAGCGGTGCGCGTTAGGATTCGCGGTCATATCCTAAACATAGGCTTCTGAGGGAGAAGTTTGTTTGTGTTTGAGTTAAATTGCGATCGCGATTGATGCCAAAATCCATCTGATTGTTCGTCAATCGATTTGATATTTGAGATTTGATATTTGTCAGATTAATTGTGTAGCGATCGCCAATGTCTCGCGTTCTAATGACTGTCTGTCTATTTATTTCCTCCTTCTTCTTTTATGTGTTTTACGTGCGGTACTGGAAATGGCGCGATTGTATCGAGGCGGCTGCATCTAGCTGCATCACACCAGAAGGCGATATTTTGATTGGAGGCGGTGCTTTTTGGATAGTTCCAGCAATTGTATTTTTACTGCTTTTTGCTGTAATTTTCGGATGGAATTTCTGGAGGAAGCGTAGAGTTACAGAAACCAAGGACAAAAATTAAATTGGTATTATGCAGTCTCGACGCTTTTCCTGGAGTTTGAGATTCTTCACGACGCTTGCGAATGACAGAATTAAGTTGTTAGTGCGTAAGTTCTGTATTAAATCTTTTCGTTCCTTGTTCTCTTCACTTAATAAACTGATTATAAGTAATTGGACAGAATTAATTACACACTGATTCTTTGCTGATTTTTTACTAGACAAGGCTTGTAGCCCAGAATTTTGTGTAATTAATTGTGTTTTACTACTTAATATCCGCAATTGGCAAAAAAATTAAATAAGCGGCGCATGAGTGACATCAAATTTTGAAAACCAGCTCGTCAACTATTCAGACATGATGAGCCGTTAATGAATGAGGAGTTACAAGACTTCTACGTCCGCCGAGAAGATAGTCCGGTGGATGCTTTGGTAAATTTGCTGGAAATGGATGATGATCCAGCTCAGTATCTCGTCGCCGGACATCGCGGAGGCGGTAAGACGACGGAGTTGCGACGGCTAGAACAAAAGTGCGCGCAGGATTACACTGTTGTTTGGGTGGATACGGATACGGCACTTGACAAGTTCAACATCGGTCATGCGGAAGTGGCTGTGCTGATTGGGATGCAAGTCGTGCAGCGACTGGGAGATGTCGGTTGGAAGTTGCCCCAAAAGTTAGAAAAGGAACTTTTGGAAAGTCTCAATAAAATAACTTACCAGGATAAAGCTAAGGCTGGGGGCGAACTTCAGTTACCGAAGCTATTTCAAGACTTGGGAATGCTGCTCAAAGTGGGATTTGGGCGCGAAACGACTCGGACGCTGGAAGTTAGACCCGTTTTGGGTGAAATTATTAATAAGGTGAATGAGATTATTGTTGCCGCTCAACGGGAGAAACCAAAGTTATTAGTGATTGTGGATGGTTTAGATCGAAAGGAATATTCGATCGCCCTGGAGATGTTTTCCAGTTCGTTATTGACGGATCTTCAGTGTCATATTATTTATGCCATTCCGATCGCCTTGCGCTACTCTCCATCTTTTAAGCAGCCGATGGAGAGCTTTACCAAATGTCTAGATTTATCCAATATTGCCGTTTTTAAATGCGATGAGATGGCTCGTCCGACTACAAATCCCGATCGAGTGGGACGGCATATTTTGATGGAAGTGGTTCAGAAACGGTTAGCCACATTGGGAGATGCCTACGCAAATTTGTTTGAACCCCAGGCGCTGGATCTGCTGTGCGAGAAAAGTGGTGGCGTACTCCGGGATTTGGTTCGGTTGGCGCGGATGGCTTGCCAAGTCGCATTGAGTCAGAAGGTGAGTCGGATCGATCGCACGATTGCGGAAGAAGCGGTTAAACAGGAACATCGAATGTACACGATCGAAGATTACCATTTTCCTGAACTGGAAACGGTGCATCGCACGGGCAAGTTGAGCAGCAATGAGTTTGATTCGTCAAGGCACCGTGGCAAAATTGTCATTTGCAATGAGTTACTCCACAACAAGTTTGTGTTGGGATACTACGACAAGAAATATGAGCAGTGGTTTGATGTGAATCCGATGTTGTGGGCCGATTTGGAACGCTGGCAGAAAACCAAGGAGTAACTTATGATCCAGGCACTAGAGCCGATCGATCGCTCAGAATTAACTAAATTAGTCAATGCCGTGGAGTTGAGCGATCGCAGTCTCAGTATATTTGCGATCGCACCGGATAGCGCTCCGAATCATCCGGTGGTGGAACAATTTAAAGCACAATTGCGCGAGTTGGATGAGCCGTTTGTGTTCGACAATCTATACTACAGTGACGATTCGTTGTTCAATTTCCTGCATCGTCTCGATGGAGAGGAGACATCCGGGCGCAGGGTGGTGATGGCATTTGGGCTGGAGTACCTGCCCCGATATCGATTGCAACAGGAAATGCAGCAGTTAAATTTGGGGCGAGAACGGATTTTTGATCGCAATATCGTTCTCGTCTTTTGGCTGAATCGGGAGACGTTTCTGAATGAGTTTCGCCAGCAGGCTGCGGATTTTTGGGACTGGCGGGGAAACTTGGCCGTGTTTACAACTCGCCCCCCGTCGAATCCGCTGCTGTATCCATATTTAGAGTGGCTGATTGCCGAAAACTCTTATCTGAAAGTGGCTGGGGTGATGCAAGTTAACCGTCAAGTCGATATTTTGCTCGATCGCATTTATATATCGCTTCAAGCGGAATCGGTGGAAGAACGAAGTCAATCGTTTCGAGAACGAGTTACCAGGGGGGAAGGGCGAGTCACATCCAGTCGCGCCAGCAAAATGGGTGAACCCGATTTCCCAGACATGGAGTTTATGGATGAACCGATGCTGACGATGAGTGCGGAACCTACCAGCAGTCAGCGGGTGACTAAAATCGTCGATCTCGCGGAGGCATTGCGGAAACACACCTACAGTGCGATTTTAGGGGAACCTGGAGCCGGGAAAACGACGTTGCTGCGCTACCTGGCGCGACATTTTGCGATCGCCTATCGCGGCATGGAAGCTAACGAGAGTTCCGTAGGGAGGGTGCGGGGAGGCATGGGTGAGGATTTAGGAGAGATGCGGTTGCCGGTGTTGTTTCGGATTGCTGATTTTGCCGAACGCCTTGCCCAACAGCCCGATCTCAGTTTGGTGGAATACCTGAAGCAATTTTATCGCCAGTGGGAGTCCGATCGCGATCGAGGCAATGGCGATGCGGTTGCTGACTTGTTGCTAAACAAGATGGCGGCGGGGGATTGTTTGGTGCTGATGGATGGGTTGGATGAGGTTTTCGATCGCGCAAATCGAGTGCAGGTGGTGCAGCAGATCGATCGATTGGTGAAGGAATACAGCGAGAATAAGTTTGTGATCACCAGCCGGATTGCCGGATATCAGGAAGCTTCCCTGGGGAGTCGGTTTCGAGAGCTCACGATTACGCGGATGGGCAAGCCCCAAATTAAGGAGTTTCTGAAACGGTGGTGTCGGGCAATTGAAGAGGCGCAACGTCCCGAAGCCGATGTTAGTTTACACGAACGGGATGCGGAACGGGAAGCGCGGGGAATTTTGCAGGCGATCGAAACCAAGCCGGGAGTGAGTCGATTTGCCACGAATCCGCTGCTGCTGACGATTTTGGCCCTGATTCATCGCAACGGCACTCAAATGCCCCAGCGACGGGTGGAATTGTATCAATTGGCAACCAAAACGCTGATTGAGGATTGGCAGTCTGGGCGGAACATTGCCTATGGGGTACAGCACAAGCAACTGTCGCTGATGGAAGAAGATGTGACCGCACTTTTGGCTCCTCTGGCGTTCCAGATGCACGAGGAGAAGCCGTCGGGGTTGGTGACGCAGGGGGAGGTGGAAGCCTGGTTAACGCCCAGAATGGCGGAATTACAGGGGGTGGAGGAACCGGAAGCGCTGGAGTTGGTGCGACAGTTTTTGCGGAAGGTGCGGGAGACGACGGGGCTATTTGTAGAACGGGCTCCGGCGGTGTATGGGTTCATGCACCTGACGTTTGAGGAATATTATGCGGCGCGGTACATTGCCGACAATGAGATTCCCGATATTTTGAAAATTATCAACACCTATCGCTATCAGGCACGGTGGAACGAGCCGCTTTTGCTGGCATTGGGCTATTTGAGTGCGGATCGCCAACGAGTGAATCGGTTGTTGGCACAGTTGTTTGGCAATTTAGCCGACTATCAACCCGATATTGCTGACAAGGAGATTCGGCTGAAAGAGGCGGGGGCTAATCGAGTGCTGGTGTGGTAAGTAGTTAAGCAAAATTAATTACATAATTATTTCCAAATTCTTTAAGAAT
>ENA-OFCE01001327-OFCE01001327.1-metagenomes-genome-assembly--contig:-NODE-1327-length-12942-cov-3.233026_pt1 | contig 12942 bp, 13 predicted proteins | sample MGYA00153388_OFCE01 | MGnify analysis MGYA00153388
TTGGTAAAACAACATAAATCAAATCTATATCTTTATTTTCTGCGATTCTGTCGAAACTCTCGTAGTTGTAGATATTCTTTTCAGGAATATTATATTTTCTTTTCCAAGTTTCTGCTTTCCCGGGTGTACCAGTAATTATACCCGAAAGTTGGCAAAATTCAGATTCAGCTAAACCATTAGCTAGAATATTGGCATAACGACCTAAACCGCAGATAGCAACATTCAATTTTTTTCTGAAATGAGGTTTTTCTTTGTTTGATAAGTGGCTTTCGAAGGAAACGAGCGATGGCAGAATGATCGCAGAACCAGCTCCTAATCCAATGTTCTTCACGAAAGAACGTCTTGATACTTTTTTCATGTCCAGTTTTTCTAGATTCGATACTAATTTTTTGTTCTATCGGAGTTGATTTAATTTTCCAGTATTTCTCTTTTTAGGTGGCAGCTAATCTTTACTAGTTTTTGTGCTTAATTTTTGTCAGAACAAGATTTTAAGGATTGATTTGATTTACAGGATGCCCGGTCGGGCTAACTAGTTTTTTATTGTAAAGCCTCTTGAAATCAAGACTTAAACCACCAAAATTAATGAGTAATCCATCAGCAATATGGTATGCTTCTAAGTAATTAATTGCTTGAGCTTTATGAACATCCTCAATTTTTTCCACTGCCTTTAATTCTACCATTACACAATTTTCAACAAAGAAATCAACTCGTCTGGTTCCAATATGTTCTTCACGATAAAAAATGGACATTTCCATTTCTCTTTGAAAGGATATACCCGCATAGTTCATTTCAATTGCTAGCGCTCGTTGATAAATAACTTCCTGAAAACCATTACCCAATGTCCGATGAACCTGCATCGCACAGCCGATTATTTTATGTGTTAGTTCATTTATGTTTTTCTCCACCCTTATTATCCCTTTATCTTGTAAATCATTAAATCCTATTAATCGTGTTCAGACAATTTCTCTTGTAAATCATTAAATCCTATTAATCGTGTTCAGACAATTAATCGTGTTAAAAAATACACCGCATCGTCGCGTGCCTCTTACCAAACTTTGCACCCGTTGCTTCGTGTATGGCAATCATCTTACTGTTAAAATCGCCCACCCATGAAAGTTCCAATTCATCGTATTGGTTCATCGGAATAACATATTCTTTTAGTTTGATGAAAATGGCTGATTCTATTCCGTGTTTCTGATATTTTTCTTTTGTTCCCATTACAATGGCTCGCATACGGTTAACGCCTTTCCATTTTTTGTAAAGGAATATTAATTTGCCAATCAGGTTTAGCTTACCTTTTAATGGTTTAAGCATGATGTTGGCATCGGGCAATATCACCACAAAAGAAACCGGTTCGTTGTTGATGTACGCAAACCATAATAATTTGGGGTCCATTATGGCTTTCATTTTACGGAAGCTATCTTTTACAGTCTCAATTTTTATGGGCGTAAAATTGGGGAAGTTCTTCCAAGCATCATTGTAAATTTCCATAAAGTCGGCAGCGTACTTATCAAATTTATCGCTGCTGAAATGCTCGAAAGTATAACCTTCTTTATTGGCTACCCAATTGGCGATTTTTGTAAAACGCTCTGGGAATGGGATGTTTAGGTTTAGATGATTGGTTATCTGCTCATACTCGGTTTTAAATCCATAATCTTCGAACTGCTTTTTATAGTAGGGGAAATTATAATTCATCCCGTACGAGGGTTGCGTAAAACCTTCTATCAGTAATCCCCAAAAATTATCATTCTCGCCAAAGTTTATGGGTCCATCCATAGCCAACATGCCAAAATTTCTCAACCAATATTTTGCGGTATCAAATAATAGGGTAGAGGCATCCTCATCATCAATACATTCATAAAATCCAATACCGCCAGTGGGTTGCTCATAGTTATAGGCTTTTTTATCATTGATAAATGCTGCAATTCTACCTATGACCTCATCGTCATCGTCGGTTAAAATCCAACGAGTTATCCTGCCAAAGCTGTGAAAATTGTTTTTTTTCGGATTAAATACAGCTTCCACATCTATATCTAGCGGACACACCCAGTTACTGTCTTTTGCGTATAATTTACGCGGAAAATCCAGAAAACTTTCAATCGCACTCTTTTTCTCTACTTCCTGTATCTGCATTATTGTGATTGGTAATTGCGTAAAAAAAGCATTCTGTTTATCTCAGAATGCTCCAATATAAATTTCAACTGTATTTGTTAATACTCGTCGTCATCGTCAAAATCATCATCCATATCATCTAAGATGATAAAGTCATCATCTTCAATCGAAACATCCATATCATAATCATCCTCATCTTTCGGTTTGGGTAATTCGTCATCTAGTGGTAAATCAACTTCCTCTTCAATCAATTTCTTTATAGGTTTTTTTGCCACAGCCTTAAATTTATTTTATCTACGAAAGGAAAATTAAAGGTACTAAGTTTTTAAACCCTGAGAAAAATAAACTTATTTTTTTACGATACTAGAAATGACTTATTCTTAAATAAATTTAATTGGAGCTTATTCTTGCTGCTCTCCAATCTGTGCCTCTTCTCGGTTTTCTAAATCTTTTAATTGCGGTAAATCGGCGATGGAATTGAGTCCAAAATGATCTAAAAAACTTTTGCTAACGCAGTATAAAATAGGTTTCCCCGGTAAATTAGACTTGCCCGCAATCTGTATCAATTCCTTTTCCAATAATTTCTGAACGGTATAATCACTGTTTACGCCACGGATATGCTCGATGTCTAATTTTGTAGCGGCTTGCTTGCTGGCAATTATCGCCAGTGTTTCCAGCCCGGCCTGACTCAACTTTCGTTTTGATCTTTGTGCTTGCAACTGGTTTACAATAGGGTAAAAAATAGGTTTTGTCAAAAATTGATAACCACCACCACTTTTTACCAGCTCAATGGCAAAATCAGAATCTTGGTAACGTATGGATATTTGGTCTAAAAAGCTTTCAATTTCTTTAGGACTAAAAATATGGTTAAACGTACTTTGTAAACAAAAGCCGATTTCTTCAACGGTAGCACTTTGATCAGATGCGAAGATTAGGGCTTCTATAAATTGTTCTACTTTCTCCAAAATACAAGATTAATAAGTAATTTCTTGTTGAAGTAATTCCTGGTGGTTGCGCCATTCGTACAATTGGTTACGAAGTTGAGGCTTAAAACCTGCATCTTTTATTGCTTCCTGTATCCCGTTGGAAGTAAAACGATGTGGAGCTCCGGCAGCACTAACTACGTTTTCTTCTATCATGATGGAGCCAAAGTCATTTGCGCCAGCATGTAAACACAATTTTGCTACTTCTTTGCCCACTGTTAACCAAGAAGCTTGTATATTTTTAATGTTGGGCAACATAATCCTGCTCAAAGCAATCATCCGTATATATTCGTCGCCCGTAACGTTATTAGTGATTCCTCTTATTTTTTTAAGTAAGGTTCCATCGTCCTGAAAAGGCCAAGGAATAAAAGCCATAAAACCATAGTTACCTTCCGGTTTTTCCGCCTGCACTTCACGTATCCAAATCAAATGTTCAAAACGCTCTTCGATGGTTTCTATATGTCCAAACATCATGGTTGCCGATGTGGCAATATTAAGTTTGTGGCAAGCCCGCATCACATCCAACCATTCTTGCCCTCCACATTTTCCTTTAGATATCAGTCTGCGCACACGGTCGTTTAAAATTTCTGCACCAGCACCCGGTAACGAATCCAAACCAGCAGCCTGTAATGTTTCCAAGGCATCGTAATGACTAATGCCTTCTAATTTGCAAATATGCGCCACCTCGGGCGGCCCTAAAGAGTGCAGACGTATTTGTGGGTAAAGTTGTTTGAGTTGTTTAAATAGATCTACGTAAAATTGTAAGCCCAAATCGGGATGATGGCCACCCTGCAACAATAACTGATCGCCACCTAATTGTATGGTTTCTTCGATTTTTTGCTTGTAGGTTTCAATATCGGTGATGTATGCCTCGGCGTGTCCCGGTCTTCTAAAAAAATTGCAAAACTTACAATTAGCAATACAAACATTAGTGGTATTTACATTTCTGTCTACCTGCCAAGTTACTTTTCCGTGGGGCACTTGTTTCTTCCTCAATTCATTGGCCACATACATCAGCTCGGGAGTGGTGGCATTGTGGTATAAATGCACACCTTCTTGTAAAGTTAAAAACTCAAAGTTTTGTGCTTTGAACAAAATTTCGGAAACATCCATAAAGTATATTATTTATCAAAAATACGGATAAAGCCCATAATTGTTTGCAGGATTAATTTATTAGGGCATATCTATTCAATGAGTTGGTCGTAAAGTTTGTTGTGGCATAGGGAAAATCTTTCTATTTATTATAGAGATTTGGGCTAACCGTTTCAACCCTACGCATTGCTGCTGAATCACAATATTTTATAGTATTGAATTTTTCAGAAAAAATATTTAGAATTATTGCAATCAAGTTTTAACAAAATTGAGCAAAGATTTAACATTAATTATCCCACTATATTTTTAGTTTTGTGAAAAAAAACTACCCGTGGAAATACTTAAAAGCATACTTGATTTTGTTCTTCATATAGATGTACACTTGAGTGAAATCATCAGCAACTACAAAGTGTGGACTTATCTTATTTTATTCCTTATCATTTTTGCTGAAACAGGTTTTGTTATAACACCGTTTTTACCTGGCGATTCGCTTTTGTTTGCTGCTGGTGCATTAATTGCCAAAGGCGATACTGGTTTGGATATTTATATATTAAGCATTTTGCTCTGTATTGCCGCCATATTGGGTAATACAACCAATTATTATTTAGGAAACTATTTTGGTCCAAAGGTTTTTAAGGAAGGTAATAAAATACTGAAGCTAGAATATTATGAGAAAACCAATATATTTTTTAGCAAACATGGTGGCAAGGCGATAATATTCAGTCGTTTTATGCCTATTTTTAGGACGATAGCACCTTTTGTTGCAGGTATTGGCAAAATGCCTTTGGGAAGATTTACCTACTTTAATATAGTTGGTGGCTTAGCGTGGATTATTAGTTTCCTTTTCATTGGCTATTTTTTTGGTGGCATACCCATCATTAAACAAAACTTTACGATTGTGATAATAGTAATTTTAATTCTTACCGCATTGCCTGCTGTTTTTGCTGCAATAAGCGTAAGTAAACACAGGGATTAATTTTCTGGTCGCCCTAATACTTTTCCTGCCTGATATAGTTTTTCTTCTTGGTCTAACAATTTTTTATCGGCTTTGCTTTGCCCTTTGTTAACCAGTTTTTTCATATTGGGTTGGCCAGCATCTACCCAGGCCGAAAACCAAAAACTACCGATTTCTAAAATCGCACTGCGCATTTGTTTTTCTACCATACCATTCAACGCAGTATGGTAAGCGGTAGAATATTCAACCGAATATTCCTTGATAACTTTATGATTCCTTTCGCTGAAGGTATACTTTTTATCCGCCAAAAAATTGTTGCTCAAGTCTTTTTCCAATTTTAGTGTTGAATCCAATTTGCTGTAACTATGCTCAATAATTTTCCAAGCTTCATTTAAAGGGTTGTCTATATATTGGGCTTTCCCTACAAAATAATCGTAATCGTCAGAAAAAAGCTCAGGTAACCTACTTTCCCAAAAAGCATGAATTCCTACTTGGTTGGTTAATTGCCCATTGTAATTCTCGGTTGTGTGCAAGGGTACGTGCGCATCTCCTAAATAATGACCCAAGTCTGCAGAATATTTTAATATCATTGCAGAATCTTGAAGCGTGAATGCTTTAACCAATTGGTTATAAGTACGCTGTATTTGCCAAGGTAAGATGCCATAGGCTTTCAATGAGTCTTCTGAATATTTTGTAACAGCATCGTTCCATTTTTTGGGAATACTATCAAATGGCGATTGTCCATAATGGTCTGCATCTAAATAATGTCTGGCAGCTTCTAGTGAATCGGCATATCTTCTTTTGTCAGGGTCAACTGCATGTGTGGTAATGTAATTGATATTACTTTTATAAAAGCCGATCAAGTTTTCGGGTAAGGTAAATACCGCTAAACGATTTATTCTTTGGTGAGCAAAAAAGCCCCAAGAACAAAGTGTTAGAAGAATACATAGGAAAAGTATGGGGAGCAGTGTCTTTTTTTGCATATATAAAAGTAGGTTTTTAATTGAGAGTTGCGTTAGGGATTAAATTCCTCTAGCAACCGGACGGAGAACAAGACCGTCACATCCCTTTGGGGTTTGGGGAAAAGCTCGAACTTGTTCGGGAAACTGCCCAACAAAACACCTCTTTTACGTATCAATGGTATAAGGAAGATTTCAATAAAAATATTTGATAATCCATTTGTATTTAAAGTTTTTCGGTTTATATTTGCAAACCGTTAAAACGGGATAAATAATAGAGGAATAAGGATCTAAACATGGCAAATCATAAATCATCATTAAAAAGAATCAGATCAAACGTAGCTAAACGCTTACGTAACCGTTACCAAGCAAAAACTACCAGAACCTTTATAAAAAGGTTGCGTGCCGCTGTAACAAAAGAAGAAGGTTTGGCTTTATTGCCTAAAGTAAGCTCGATGCTAGACCGTTTGGCTAAGAAAAACGTAATACACAAAAATAAGGCTGCAAACAACAAATCAAAATTAGCGAAGTTTGTAAACTCTTTATAAAATTTAAATACTAAAAGGAGCGGAGCTTGATAAATTTCAAGTTCCGCTTTTTTGTGCTAAAGTTTTTTCAAGATATTCCGCATTAAATGCAAGCCTTCATCAATATGCTGTTTTTCAATTATCAAAGCAGGGCGGAAGCGTATGGTTTTAGTTCCGCACCCCAAAAACATTACATTTTGTTTCATCCCCTCACTAATGAAAAGGTTACGGGTAGCGTTGTCTTCAAAATCAAAAGCCGTAATTAAGCCCTTGCCCCGCACATTGGTAATTCTATCATCTACCAAGGAAATTGCCTTTAAATTATCTTGAAGATATTGGCCAACTTCTTCTGCATTTTGGCAAAGATTATCTTCATCAATGATTTCTAGTATTTTTGAGGAACGAACCATATCCACTAAATTTCCTCCCCATGTAGAATTTATTCGGGATGATGTTCTAAACACATTGTTCTCAATTTCATCCAAACGGCGACTTGCTAAAATTCCGCACACCTGCATTTTCTTGCCAAAAGCTAAAATATCTGGCCGAGCTTTTTCTCCAAAATGTTGATGACACCAAAATTTACCGCTCAAAGCTACTCCAGTTTGCACTTCATCATAAATCAAAAGCGCCTCATTTTCATCACAGATTATTCTCAACTGCTCCAAAAACTCTTGCCTTACGTGGTTGTCGCCGCCTTCGGATTGTATGGGTTCGATGATTATCGCACAAATGTCATCTGGATTTTGAGCAAAAGCATTTTTGATTTGAGCAATGGAAATTTCCTCTCTTTTCAATAATTCATCTAAATTTTCACCGTTTAAGGGAAACTTGATTTTCGGGATGGAAACTCTAGGCCAATCAAACTTTGCAAACCATTTAGTTTTATTTGGAAGAGTGTTGGTTAAACTCAAGGTATAACCCGTACGGCCATGAAAAGCTTGGTCGAAATGTACAACTTGGAATCCTTTTTCCGATTTATGGCCTTTTGCAAAATTCTTTTGAACTTTCCAGTCCATTGCTGCTTTTAATGCATTTTCTATGGCCAAGCCACCGCCTGCGATAAAAAAAGCGTGGGGCAAATATTCTGGAATGCCTACTTTACCAAAAGTTTCTACAAACTGGGCATATTGTGTCGTATAAATATCGGAGTTTGATGGGTTTCCCATTGCCGCCAACATCAGGTTTTTTTTAAATTCCTCGTCTCCCAGCATCTTGGGGTGGTTGTATCCGAGAGGTACTGAAGCAAAACAGGTAAAAAAATCCAATAGCTTACGCTGATGTTTTGAATCATAAATAAACATGCCATTACTTTTTTCGAGATCAAAAGTAAGGTCATAACCATCTGTTAATAAATGTTTGCTTAAAGATTTTTGAACGTCAATTGGGGAAGTGGAAATCTTGTACATACTTGTAGGATTGTGAAATCTAAGCTAGTAATAAAACCACTAAACGAATACTTTACAGGCGTATTTTCTGGAAATTTTTAAACTTAGTTTAGTCCATTTAAACTTGGTTTTTATACTCTTATTGGAAATGGAAATTCAAAAGATATGATGGAGCTGGTAAGAAACAATATTATAGACCGTAAAATTCTGCTTAAAATTTTTCTTTCATCCCCAGCAGGCCAAATAATCCTCCAGTATGAATCATCAGAATTCTGGCATCTTTTTTAAAATAATTCATTGATGTTAAATCTTTTATACAGAATAAGGTTTTAGCCGTATAAACCGGATCTATCAATATACCTGTTGATGATGAGAAATCTTTTATGAAATCTATCAATTCAGGTTCTGATTTGGCATAGCCTCCAAAATGGTGATTCGTATGAAGTGTGTAAAAAATGGGCTTTATTAGTAAGTTATCAATATCATTTCTTAAAAATGAGCCATTTTTCAAAGCAGAAACAGCGTGTACTTGAGTATTTAGTTTTTGAGTAGTTGCGCCGTTTATAATGCCTGCAACGGTAGTTCCGGTGCCAACTGAGCAAAAGATATGGTCATAGGTATTTTGCAATTCCGAGATTATTTCTCGGCACCCCAATTCCGCTTCCAATCCAGCTCCGCCCTCACCTATAAAGTAAGTGCTCAAGTTATTTGCGTAGTGTTGTTCGTAAAGTTCCGACTTATTTTTATAGGTATCTCTATCAACAAAAATCAATTCCATTCCAAAAACTTTACAGATAGATAGAACTTCATTGCACATATTTTCGCCTCGCACAAAAGCTGTGGTCTTAAAACCGAATCTGGCTCCCGCAGCCGCGGTTGCCAATAAATGGTTGGAGTAAGCACCACCAAAGGTCACCAAATGGGTTTTAGCCTCTTTTTGAGCCTTAATTAAATTAAATTTTAACTTTCGCCATTTGTTACCCGAAATAAAGGGATGAATAAGGTCGTCGCGTTTAAAAAAAAGCCTTATACCAAAATCCCGAAAAGGAGGGTAAAAAACCTCTTCTTCGGGACTGTTAAAATTAAGTTCAAACATATTACTTGCCTATTCCAAAACCGATACCGCCTGTTACAGCTTGGTATTCGGCAATGCTGTAAGCGCCATAAAGTCTAAAGAATGCGAATCGCAATTCAAAACCTATGTTTCCGCGGAAGCCAGAAATGTCATTTTGATTGTATTTTACAGGATCGGTAAGGGTTAAATACTGTTCAGTTGAACCACCCACTACAAATGTTGGATTTTCTATTTTATAGTCACCCAATAATCCCAAATCCGTTTTAGAAGTATTATAGCTTATACTTGCAAATGGTGTAAATACGGATAGTTTTTTGGAAACTATTAAATCTGCTGTAACACCCGAAAATTTACCTTCAATTCTTTGATTTAAATCTTTACCGCTGTTACTGTCATCTTGTTGATCAGCACCATCAAAATCTTTTTGGAATTTGATTTGATTGTAAGCTAAAGCAACAGCTATATCAATCGGAACAAGTTTGCCAATTTTTCCAGGAAATAGCAGTGGCGTAATTTCATGTTTTGCACCAATGCCTAAAACTTGCATTTTGCCAAATTCATAATTGCCGATTTTAGGAGTGTATCTTACAGATACATCAGTATTTTTTATTACCCCAACCGTAACTTGCAATTGTGGACTTGGTATAAATGATAAACCAGACCCCCCTGGTAGAACAAATGAGGTACTATTACCATTATTATCAGAAAACTTTACAGACGGACCATCAACATTTTTACCCACCACGGTTGGAGCAATAGACAAGTTGGGATTTGTTGGGCGTGTATTGGTTAAGCCTAAGCTATTAATGTCAAAAGTTCTATCGCTTTGAGGAGCTATAGCTGCTGTGCCCACAAATCTGACATCAAATTTACCTAGGTTTTTAGCTTTGGCAGAATTATACCATCCGCTGTTTATTCCTACCCCAACTCCTTTAAACAAAGGATTAAGATAAGCTTCGCCCAATTTTGTGGCATCTGCCAAATTAGTTTTAACAATTTCCGTAAAACTGTTTTGGGCAATGGAACCTAAACTTAAGCTTAACAATAAAACGGTAAAATAAAATTTGATTAATTTTTCCATATAATTTAAATTTACTCAAACTTAGTTTTTACGGTAGATGTTTTAAAATAAAAATTAAAAAAATTTACAATTAAGATAATTCTGCTTAAAAATGTGTCTAAAACCGTATGTATTTTTTTACGTATAGAATTTATGTTTCAAGCTATTTTAAAATTTAATGCCTTCGTTTCAAACAATTATTTTTTCTGCAAAATCAATTGAATCGGATAATCACGTGCTACAGGTAGCCTAAATAAAAAGCATAGCTCAACATTTGGTTAAGGTTACTAAATTAAAACATATTTTTGTTTTATGGTAGAGGATGATTTACTGGATCAGGAAGACGTAGACCTTTTTGAACATTATAACATTAAGGTTGATAAGGGCCAATCGCTTTTACGGATAGATAAGTTTTTGATGCTGCGGGTAGAGCATGCTTCACGTAATCGCATCCAAAATGCTATCGATGCAGGTAATGTCTTGGTTAACCATAAAATTATCAAAGCCAGTTATAGGGTAAAACCTGCCGACGAAATTAGTATCGTACTACCACACCCGCCTCGGGATGTAACGGTTTACCCGGAAAATATCCCCTTAAATATAATTTATGAGGACGCTGATGTATTGTTGGTAAACAAAAATGCGGGCATAGTGGTACACCCCGGTTTCGGCAATTGGAGCGGAACTTTGGTAAATGCTTTGGCCTATCATCTCAACAACGATGCATTGCCGCAACTGCCCGGAAACATAAACCGGCCGGGCTTGGTCCATAGGATTGATAAGGACACATCGGGCTTATTGCTCATCAGCAAAAATGAACGTGCAATGACTTATTTGGCCAAGCAATTTTATGATCATACCATTATCCGGAAATACATTGCTTTGGTATGGGGAGATTTGCAAAGCGACGGTACCGTAAGTGGATACATTGGCAGAAGTGCCAAAGACAGGCGTGTGATGGATGTTTATGAGGACGAAGAAAAAGGCAAATGGAGCGTCACACATTATAAAGTGTTGGAGAGATTTAATTATGTAACCCTAATTGCCTGTGAATTGGAAACGGGAAGAACGCACCAAATACGTGCACATTTGCAACATTTAGGGCATCCTTTGTTTTCTGATGCTACTTATGGTGGCGATAAAATTAGAAAAGGAACCGTTTTTGCCAAGTACAAATCTTTTGTTGAAAATTGTTTTGAACTGATGCCACGTCAAGCACTGCATGCAAAATCATTGGGTTTTTCGCATCCCACAACCAAAGAAAAAATTTATTTTGAAACAGATTTGCCCGATGATTTTTTGGCCGTTTTAGATAAATGGAGAAATTATATTGCGTACGTAGGTTAACCTTCTGCTACTCTGATTAATATTTTAAATGAATAAACAATTTATAAATTACAACGGAAATTTTTTTTTTACCGATGAAGCCATAATGACGGCTGGCAATCGTGGTCTTAAATATGCCGATGGCCTTTTCGAATCTATGCGTTTCAGTAAAGGGAAACTGAAATTTGCAGATTTTCATTCAAACCGATTACAAAAAGGTATGAAAGCCCTTCGTTTAGAAGGATATTCGCAATTAGACAGTTATTTTTTGCAAGAAAAAGCTGAGGAACTATGCCGCCGAAATAAATTTCCACAAAATGCTCGTCTTCGCTTAACCGTGTTTAGAGATGGAGGAGGACTATACACACCTACGGAAAATAAATATGCTTATGTGTTGGAAGCAACGCCTCTTACCTGCTCTAATTATGAATTAAATGTAAAGGGTTTAATAATGGATGTGTTTGAAGATATTCCGAAAGCAATAAATATACTCTCCAATTACAAAACCTGCAACGCTTTATTGTACGTTATGGCTGGTATTTTCAAAGAACAACGTAAATTGGATGAAGCTTTCATACTTAACCAAAACGGTTTTTTGTGCGAAAGCGTGAGTGCAAATGTTTTCGTAGTTTACCAAAAAAAATTATACACACCTGCATTAAGCGAAGGTTGTATTGCAGGCGTTATGCGGCAGGTAATTATGGATATTGCCAAAAGTAATAACATAGAAATGATAGAAGCCCAAATAAATCCTGCCTTGCTAAACGAGGCTGATGAAGTTTTTTTGACCAATGCATCCAAAGGGATACAGTGGGTAATGGGCATAAACCGGAAGCGCTATTTTAATGAAATGAGCAGGTTTTTAATAGAAAAATTAAACCAACTTTAATTTTTAAGTGCCAAATTGTTGCAAATGATGGTCTAAATGTTTGTAAAACATATTGTTCCATTCATTTTTATTGAGCACGCCAAAAGAATGTGAAGCTTTACCATCGAAATGATCTTCTCCAAGTTCTTGAGTTTTGATAATATGTTCAATTAAACGTTTTTTCTCAATATCAAAACTTTTATCTTCCTTAATAATGAAAACAGGTGCAGTTTTAGAATTGTGTGCATAAGGCTTTTCACTCACCACCATATTTTTTACAATTGCTTTTAAAATAAAGCGCATAAAAAAATTTGGTTTGGGATGTTTGTTTTCGTAAACCATTTCATAAGTTACGTTGCAGTGTGCCAGCATTTGCGCCACGCTCATTTTCCCCCACAGCTGTTTCGTAGATGGAGTTAGTTGGTTTATGCGGTTTACAATTTCTTGAGAATCGTTTGCAGAAAAAACATTTTTCATAACCTGAATTCGATTGTTATTTTGTTTTAAGTATTTGATAATGATGATTTTATCCGACTGATAAGGCGTTAACGATGGCAGCGGCATCCTTTTTGGCTTTTCTGCCAAAAAGATATAGCG
>ENA-OFCE01001330-OFCE01001330.1-metagenomes-genome-assembly--contig:-NODE-1330-length-12921-cov-19.441085_pt1 | contig 12921 bp, 9 predicted proteins | sample MGYA00153388_OFCE01 | MGnify analysis MGYA00153388
CTAGACAAGGCTTGTAGCCCAGAGTTTTGTGTAATTAATTGTGTTCTACTACTTATGTCCCTACCGAATCGCGTCCTTCCCGAATTGTGTCTAGAAAAAATTATGACTTACACTCAACAACCAATTAAACCGCAAGACGTAAAAGTCAAAATCCTGCTCACTGGCGGACATCAGTGCACGATCGTCCTTAAATCCGACACACCATTATTGCACAGCCTTGTCAAGACATTAGTCGATCGCACACAACAAACACCCGGTTTTCCCACCTTATTTCAAATCCCCATAGACGACGGGCGTTCCGCCCTTTCTTTTCCGAGCGAACACCTAGTCGGATTAGTCACAGAACCCCCAATTTACTTGCAGCAACTGCAACCGCAGCAGCCAGCAATTCCCCTAGAAATTCCCGCAGAAATTCCCGCAGAAATCACCACTCCTGCGCCTGTAAATGACGACTTAATATCTCGCTACGCCCAAATTGACAACTTTTTGACACCCGCAGAAAAGAACAAACTGATTAAATATGTCTTAGCAAAAGAATCACAATTTGTAACTACCAGCACATCAACGAATGCCGACGACTACCGCCGTTCGATGGTACTCCACTCGTTTCCCGAATTTTCCGAACTGATGGTTAATCGCATCAAAGGAATTCTCCCCGACGTGCTGCAAAAACTAAATATTCCCTCATTTTCGCTTGGTGAAATAGAAGCTCAGCTAACCATGCACAATGACAACAACTTTTATAAAGTTCATAACGACAGCGGCTCACCAGATACCGCCACCAGATTTTTTACTTACGTTTACTATTTCAATCGAGAACCCAAAGCTTTTTCAGGAGGTGAATTGCAAATTTACGACAGCAAAATCGAGAACAATTTTTATGTAGCTGCTGACTCTTTTAGAACAGTTGAACCGCGCAATAACAGCATCGTATTTTTTCTTAGTCGGTATATGCACGAAGTTTTGCGAGTTAGCTGTCCCTCGAAAGCTTTTGCTGATAGCCGCTTTACGATTAACGGCTGGGTGCGCCAAGCAAATTGAGGTTAATTCAGTTGTTAATTATGAGTCTTGAGATAGTAAGGTGCGCAATGCGCACCCTACAAATAGGGTTGATGCGTGAATTTTACTCCTGTGCTCCAGCACTTTTGAGCAATTTCACCACACTAGAATAACCTTTAAACTCAGCCAGCATTAAAGCTGTATAATTGCCCGGATTTTTGTGATTTAGCTCTGCACCAGCAGCGATTAAAATCTTGACTAAATCAGCATAACCCCGATGTGCGGCCCACATGACAGCAGTTGCGCCAGAATCATCCAGCAAGTTGACATCCGCGCCTTTTTCGACTAATAATTGGACGATCGCCAAATAACCGCGATCGCACGCCTTCATTAAAGCCGTTTTCCCCAAATCCGCAGGGACATTCGGATCGGCACCAACCTCAAGCAAAGCTTTCACCGTCTCAGTATGTCCGTGAAAAACCGCCAGCGTTAAAGCCGTCTCCCCAAAGTTTTTAGCATTCAGAAAATCAGCGCGATTTTGATTTACTTTTTGCAGCAAAGCCGATACGATCGCACTGTGACCGTGAACAGCCGCCACCAGCAAAGGCGTATCGCCCAACCGATTTCTCGAACCGACACTAGCACCTCGGTTTAAGAGCAATTCCACCACATCTTCGCAGCCTTCAACCACCGCAAAATTCAAAGCAGTTTCATCATCTTTGTCCTTAGCGTTGATATCCGCGCCAGCATCAAGTAAGATATGGGCGATCGGCAAATTGCCCCCAGCAGCCGCCGCCATCAAAGCCGTGCCCCCATCTCCATTTTTCACATTCGCATCAGCGCCCGCACCAAGCAAAGCCCGCACTGCATCAATATTGCCAAAATCCGCAGCCAAAGTTAAAGCAGTTTCGCCGTCTTTGTCGCGAATTTCCACATCAGCACCAGCGGCCAACAGCGCCTCAACCACAGGCAAATTGCCCGCCATTACAGCCTGCATCAAAGCAGTTTTACTCGCTTGATTTTTAACATTAGCATCCGCGCCGCGATCGAGCAAAATTCGGACAATTTCAGCACTACCTTGACTAACAGCTAAAAACAGCATAGAATTGTCAGCAACAGCTCCCGCATCAGCCAAAGCTTTAACAACAGCTTCGTGACCAGATGAAGCAGCTATTTTCAGAGCAGAATCTCCATCTTTGTCACACACATTCACATCAGCCTGAGCATCAAGTAACAGCCGCACAACATTGATATCGCCTTTGAGTGAAGCAGCCATCAAAGCCGTACTTCCATCATCATTTTTAGCATCAACATCAGCACCCGCAGCCAACAACAGCCGCATCACGTCAGCCTGCTTGTAAGCCGCCGCCAGCATCAAAGCCGTTAGCCCAAAACGCCTGCTGGCAAGGTTGACATTAGCGTCATTGTTTAGTAAGATACGCACGATTTCCGTATAGCCCTTTTGGGCAGCAAACATCAAAGCCGTCGTCCCCTCAGAGTCTTTGGCATTAGCGTCAACACCCTTAGCGAGTAAAGCTTGGACGTGAATAATGTTGCCAGTCTTAGCGGCTTGAATGAATACAGCGTCTTGTTTAGTGGCAGGCATAAATAGTCTCTCATCCCGTATATTTTTACCATCACATGAGACGGTCTGACTGGTATGCTAAGTTTTATGAAGTATGTTTACTAATCCTGAGAACACTATGAATCTGGAAATTCCGCAGTCAGTTAAAGTTTGGAGCCAATTCTTCCACCCAGTTTTAATGTGGGTATTGCTGGCCATCTCATTTTATGCTTTGTATCTCGGCGTTCAAATCCGGCGCACCAGAAGTGCCGAAGGCGAAGCCAAAAAAGAGTTAATTAAGGGTAAATTCAACATCAAGCACCACCAGATGGGATCTTTGCTGCTAGCCTTGATGGTAACAGGGGCGATCGGCGGAATGGCCGTCACCTACATCAACAACGGCAAACTATTTGTCGCCCCGCACTTAGTAGCAGGGTTGGGAATGACCGCAATAATTGCCATTTCAGCCTCCCTGACTCCTTTGATGCAAAAAGGCAACAATGTTGCCAGATACACTCACATCTTTCTGAATGTGGCGCTCTTAGGGCTGTTTGGCTGGCAAGCGGTAACAGGCGTAGAAATCGTGCAGAGAATTATCAGTAAAATGTGATGATTTGGTAAGATTGCTAATTGCTAATTGCCTTGGGGCGATTAGCAATTTAATAGTTATATCTTCATGAGATAAATTAAGTGTTAATTATATTAAATCAAACATCTTAGATATCACAAAACAAATAGATAAAAATTACTATTTTTAGTGTTGACTTTTTATTAAAAATAAACTATATTTAAATAAGTAAGGTATGTGGACTATTAAACTCCTCTTGCAAGATATGGCGCGTGGCGAAACCCTCAGAAAACTCTTCAGAAGCTTTTCTCACAACGAGAGAGATGAGTTTTTGGCTGCCGCTATGGAAATTATTCAAGAAGAAAGAAATAAAAACCATGTATTACTTGCTAGAGATCTAGAAAAGCTGCTTCAAAACGGGACTGAATATACCAAACCTCTAGCCGCTAATTTGGCACCTTGGAATCAGTTTCCTGAACCGCCTAAAGATAAGGATACTGGACTTTACTTGCTTAGTGTACAAAGATTCGATATTACCTGGGATCGTATCGTCCTCAGTGAAAAAATTATCGATCTTCTTCAAGAAATCGTCCTTGAAAATCGCAAGCAAGACATCCTTGTAGCCTATAATCTAAAGCCCAAAAATAAATTGCTTTTCTGCGGCCCACCAGGTTGTGGCAAAACTCAAACCGCCAAAATCCTCTCCAGCGCCTTGAGCCTACCGCTTGTTTATGTGAATTTAACAGCAGTATTCTCTTCTTACTTGGGTCAAACTGCAACTAATCTTCAGAAAATTTTCACCTACATTGAAAATGGTGAGTGGGTTGTTTTGTTCGATGAGTTTGATGCTATTGCCCGCGATCGCGATAACTTAAATGAACACGGTGAAGTTAAACGCCTAGTGAATAGCTTACTACAGCTTATAGATAATGCAACCAATCAAAGTATATTTGTTGCAGCTACTAATCACGAGAAACTACTAGACAGTGCTGTTTGGCGACGCTTTGATGAAGTTATTTTCTTCGATCATCCAACAGTTGAACTGCGGACGGCTCTTTTGAGTCGCTATCTGTGTGCGATCCGTTATACTATCGATCTATCTAGTTTTGCAGCTCGCCTTGAGAATGCTACTGGAGCAGATATAGAACGGATCTGCTCTGATGCGATTAAAGCTGTGGTTCTCCGAGGAGAACGCACCTTGACTGCTGACGATCTAGAATTTGCGATCGGGCGTTTTTTAGAAAGACAAACTATCATAGCCAACTCAAAATAATTATTTATCTCTCAACCTAATGGTAAGTAAGTTTGAACATTTGAAATTACCTAGAATAAACATCGAACTACCTAGGCGATCGAACCCTGGCTTTGGCGGTAACAAACGCAATAATATTACTGAACATAGTAAGCATTTATTGGGTCAAATTTCCATATTGACTGAGCCTACAAAGGAAAAAGCTAATCCATTTCGTCTAAATCCAAAATTAATTTTTAAGCTAAAAATTGGTAAAGAAGGTTATATTTCAGATGACTTGGTGACTCTAACAGGGCTTAATTGTTTAGCGCGTGAACCTAACAAAGCCATTGTTGTTTTCTCGTCCGATCATCAGCTAACAGAATTCAAAAAAAGGTTAGAAAATTACAGTCAAATTAAAGATGGGCCTAAATATGAATATTTAGGAGCAATTGATGACGTAGTTCCTATAGAACGTGAGGATCGCATTGGTCGTCTGTTGGAGCTAAAGCCTGTAGAATCAGATGAACTAGCAGCCTTAGATTTGGAACTTTGGCACACAGGCGATCGCAAAGAAATGAAAAAGTATTTAGATGATATTACCGAAACGCTAGAATACTTGTCCAGTGATACTGCTCCTATGAGAATGAGCGATCGCTACATAGGTGAATACCTATGTATAGCTCGAATTAAAGTCACTCACGAAGTTTTAGAGCTTTTGCTAGAAGAGGAAATTGTCAAAGAAATCGATCGCCCTCCTCAACCTGCATTTGAAAGAACTGCTGACTATAATTTACCAATTTCCGATTTTCCCGAAATTGTTTCCCCACCTGAAGATAATTGTGGCATTCTTGTCATTGACTCTGGCGTACAGCGCGGTCATCCTTTGATTGCTCCAGTTTTGGGTGAAGCTGAAGTATTTCCTGATGAAAAACGGCAATTCATCAAAGGTAGTGCTGATGATGTAAATGGACATGGTACTAATGTCGCTGGAATTGCTATCTATGGAGATATTGAAAATTGCATTAAACAGCGTTTATTCGACCCAAAAGTTTGGCTATTTTCTGCCCGCGTGACAAACGATGATAACAAATATGATGAAGATATTCTCGTAGAAACTCAACTCGATCAAGCCATTCGTGCTTTTGTTGAACAGTATCCCAATTGCAAAGTAATCAATATCTCACTCGGTAACGCTGACCAAATTTACCGAGATGGTCTAAAGCAGTTTCGATTAGCTGCGAAAATAGATGAAATTGCTTATGAATATCAACATAAAAATATTGTGTTTGTGATTTCAGCAGGAAATGCTTTTTATGAAGAAGCAAAATCAGATGAACAACTACGGACTGATTACCCAAATTATCTACTGAACGATAGCGCTCGAATTATCGATCCAGCGACTTCAGCGATTGCACTAACCGTTGGTTCTTTATCATTTGGTCGCGGTAGCATCACGGAACCTTCTGATGTCCGTCGTCAGGCGATCGCAAAACTACCAGGATATCCTTCTCCATTTACAAGAACTGGCTTTGGAGTAGATGGAATGATTAAACCTGATGTTGTAGATTTTGGTGGAGATTTAGTATTAGACCTCAGTTATCGAGAAAATCTGAGTCTACCTAAAACCAATGTACTGTCAGATAATGTAGCTGGTGTCTCTGTTCTGACTTTATCCAAAGATTACTATAGTTCTTTGTTTCATATCTGTAGCGGTACAAGCTTTGCTGCTCCTCGTGTTGCTAACCTTGCTGCTCAACTATTCACAAAATACCCCGATGCCAGTTCTAATCTAATTAGGGCGCTGATTGTGAGTTCTGCGGTTCTTCCTAAAGAAATTCCGCCCGAATTTCAAGGTAAAGGTAAGAATTCTTCAAGTGAACAACTAAAAAAGCAGTTAGCAATCTATGGTTATGGTCAGCCTGAACTGCAACGTGCAATGTATTCCGCCGAGAACTATGTTGTTTTGTCAGAAGATAATATTTCGATAAAAGTAGGCAATTTTCATATTTACGAAATTCCGCAGTTGCCACCTGATTTTTTTGAAGTAAAAGGAACTCGTATATTGTCCATTACCTTGGCATTTGACCCGCCAACTCGACCAACTCGTGGAGACTCATATTTAGGAGTCACAATGGAATTTGATCTTTTTAAAGGCATCGATCGTGAAATTGTTAAAAATGCTTATGAAGCTGCTAGCAAGACAAGTTTTCCTGATGAATCTACAGACAATACAAAAACAAAGTTAAAGAAAAAATATGGCGCTGGTATTGAAGTCACATTGTCTCCAGGTTCCACTGTTCGGAAAAAAGGAACTATACAAAGGGGGCAAGTAGAAATAACGTCGAGAGCCAAAAAATATGATAAAGGAAACATGACCCTGGTTGTGAGCTGTAACCGTAAGTGGGCAAAACAAGATGAAATCGAAATACAACGTTATGCCTTAGTCGCTTGCATTAGTCATTCCAATCCTAAAGTTGATTTATATAATCGTATGAAAATCCAGATAGAACAGAGAGAGAGAATTCGAGGAAGAGTTTAATTGGCGATCGAGTAGTGAGAGTTGCCATGAAAAAATAGCATAGACCACAGGAAGTACATTTCGCCACAACGATCGAAATATTTACCGCCCCCCACATCTCACAAAAATTAAAAAAGGCGGCGCCCAGATTTGAACTGGGGGTGGAGGTTTTGCAGACCTCTGCCTTACCACTTGGCTATGCCGCCGTTACGCCTGAAATTTGACGTTTTCTTATATTACACCAAATCTCGACTATTTTAACATACCTGTCCAAAATTTCCCTCGCCCTTTGTTCCCACACCCCCAAAACCCCAAGGTGAGGGTACTCTAGAACTTGTAACAACCGCCCGCAACATCAGCCATGACAGCAGTTTCTCCCTTACTCGTCGCCCAAATCACCGACACTCACTTGTTTGCAGAGGTCGATCGAACTTGGAAAGGCCTCTCAACCGCCCACACTCTCCAAAAGGTTCTCGATCGCCTGCAACAGATCCAGCCGCCGCCCGACTTACTGCTGCTGACAGGCGACTTGTCCCAAGACGAAACACCAGAATCCTACCAGCGCCTCGTCTCCCTCATCGCCCCCCTAGGAATTCCCGCCTATTGGATACCTGGAAATCACGACAACATCCCAGTCATGGCAGAAATCTTAAATCAGCCGCCCATTTCCCCAGAAAAATCATGGATGCTGGGAAACTGGCAGTTTCTCTTGCTTTCGAGTGTGGAAGCGGGATGCGACGGCGGGCGACTTTCCCCAGAAAGCTTGCAGTGGCTCGACTCTCAACTGCAACAAACGAGCGATCGACCTGTTATGATTGCTTTGCACCATCATGCTTTGCCGATCGACTGTGAAATCATGGATGGAATGATGCTGCACAATGCTAATGAATTTTTGGCAATTGTCGATCGACATCCTCAAATAAAAATCGTCCTTTACGGGCACATTCACCAAGAATTCCACCAACAGAGAGGCTCAGTTACTTACTTGGGGACACCCAGTACCTGCATCCAACTTTTACCCAAAAGCCATCCGATTATCCTTGACGAAATCCCGCCCGGATTTAGATTGCTCAATTTGGCGATCGACGGTACTTGGAATACCAGAGTTGAACGAGTTGCCGCAGCACTGCCATTCGATCCCCAATTTGCGATCGACCCCAAGTAATTTCTATCAAATTTACATTCTGTTGTCAATCTATCTGTTGATGGATTGCTTCGATCGATCCCATCTTTTATGATATTTGTTGACCATAGATTGCAGGCATACGTAAACTAGCAAGTTACGAGCATAAATCTCGATCGCAATTTTACAAAACAGGAAAAACTAAATTTATGTCTGAAGTCAATGGCGTCATGATGCAGTATTTCCACTGGTACAACCCCGCAGACGGCAACCTGTGGAATCAGCTAGCAGAATCTGCAAAAGATTTAGCCAAGATAGGCGTTACATCTCTGTGGTTGCCGCCCGCCTATAAAGGAACGGGCGGCGGTATGGACGTGGGTTACGGCGTCTACGATATATTCGATTTAGGCGAGTTCGACCAAAAAGGGTCGGTACGCACCAAATACGGCACAAAAGATGAATATTTGCGCGCGATAAAAGCTGCCCAAGATGCCGGAATTCGGATTTATGCCGATGTTGTATTCAACCACAAATTAGGTGCCGATGCAGAAGAAGAAGCCGAAGCTACACCCTTCAATCCCGACAACCGGAATGACACCGTAGGCGAATATCAAAAAATCAAAGCTTGGACTCATTTTACATTCCCCGGGCGCAACAAAAAATATTCCAGCATGGAGTGGCATTGGTGGCATTTCGACGCCATTGACTACAACGCTTACGACACAAATGCCAATGCCGTTTACCTGCTAAAAGGCAAAGAATTTGATCGAGGAGTAGACTTAGAAAAAGGTAATTTTGACTACCTCATGGGTTGCGATTTAGATATGGACAACCCAGAAGTCACCGGCGAGTTAAAATACTGGGGTGAGTGGTATGTCGATACCACAAACGTTGACGGCTTTCGCTTTGATGCCGTCAAACACGTATCAGCAGAATTTTTCCAAGAATGGTTGGAACACGTCCGCAACCATGCCAAACGCGACCTATTTGCTGTCGGCGAATATTGGTCTTACGAAGTGGAAGCTTTGCACTACTTCATCGAAGCAACGGACGGTAAAGTATCCTTATTTGACGCACCCCTCCACTACAATTTCCACGCTGCTAGTAAGGCAGGCAATAGCTACGACTTGCGAACAATTTTTGATAACACCCTCGTCCAACAGCAACCAAGCCTCGCCGTTACCTTGGTTGACAACCATGATTCCCAACCCTTACAATCCCTAGAATCAGTTGTAGAGGCTTGGTTTAAACCCCTTGCCTACGCTTTAATTCTGCTGCGAAACGAAGGATATCCGTGCATTTTTTACCCAGATTATTACGGCGCTAACTACAAGGATACAGCAAATGATGGCAATGAATACGAGATTTGGTTGGAAAAACATCAGTTTATTATCGATAAATTCTTGTTCGCGCGCCAAACTTATTCCTACGGCAATCAGTACGATTATTTCGACCACGCCAACACCCTTGGCTGGACGCGACTTGGAGATGAAGAACATCCAGGAGGCATGGCTGTGGTACTAAGTAATGGGGGTGATGGTACTAAGTTTATGGAAGTCGGACAGCCGAATCGAACCTACATTGACATCACCGAACATATCAAAGAATCAATCAAAACTAATCAGGATGGTTGGGCTGATTTTAGGTGTAACGCCGGTTCAGTTTCTGTTTGGGTTCCGCAGCCCTAAACACCGTCTAACAAGTAACAAGAAATATATCTTGTTACTTGGATTACTCGCCGGTTGAAACCGCTTTTTGTCAAACAATGTCCGCCTCCGCGGACTAAGAAATAAGGGGTATTTAAGGCAATTTGATAAGCTGTCGCGCATTTAAATTGTATATTCAGGGCGGGACGCCCACCCCACAAGAGTTAGATTGTTTTTTGACATTCAATTTAAATGCAGAACAACTTATTACTTGTTACTTGAATATTTTTAATCTATCAAATATTTTATACATAAAAACTTATGAAACTTTCAGGAAAAGTTGCCGTGATCACCGGCGGTGGGTCGGGAATTGGTCATGCAGCAGCAATTTTAATGGCCAAGGAAGGTGCAAAAGTTGCTATTGTCGATCGCATCTTAGAAACAGGGCAAGAAACCGTCCGCCAGTTGGTCAGTGAAGGAGGCTGCGGCCTGGCTATCGCAGCAGACGTGGGGGACTCTCAGCAGATGCAGCAGGCATTTGAAAAAATTTTTGACGAATATCAAAAAATTGATATTGTGTTTGCCAATGCGGGTATTAACGGTGTATGGTCGCCGATAGAGGAGATAGAACCCGATGAGTGGGATCGGACAATTAACACCAACCTCAGAGGAACATTTTTGACTGTTAAGTATGCTGTTCCTCATCTAAAAAAACAAGGAGGTTCGATCGTCATTACATCATCAATTAATGGCACTAGAAGTTTCAGGAAAGTTGGCGCCACCGCCTACGCTTGTTCAAAAGCGGCGCAAGTAGCATTTGCCAAAATGCTGGCGCTAGAACTCGCAGCCAGCCAAATCAGAGTCAATGTTATCTGTCCGGGCGGCGTGCTGACTGCCATTGAAGAAAGCACCATTAAGCGCCATCTCGATCGCATTCCAGTCGCGCCTGATTCGATTCAAGACATGATTCCTTTGACTGATAATACCGCCGGTTCCAGCGAAGAAGTCGCCCAATTAGTCTTATTTTTAGTATCAGATGACTCTAGCTTTGTCACAGGTACTGAAGTCTGGATTGATGGGGGCGGTTCTTTGATTTGAAATCTGATATGGCAATCCTAAATGAGTCGTAAAATTTTTACCCCACCCCAACCCTCCCCTGACCAAGGGGAGGGAGTAAGAAATTCACAAATGATTTGGGATTACTATATAGCGGTTATTAGTCACATGAGGTAGATATTTGAATCTGAAAATCTTACCACTAAAGGAATTCAACATACCTCACTATAGCGAGAAAGGTTATAGGTTGCGATTAATTCTTTGAATCGGTCGGACGTAATTTGTATTAGCTCTGACCCAGCAGCGAAATCGACTGAATGAAGTACCAACCCATAGCCAAGGTTTTCCCCGTCGGTCAAGAGAAATTCCAACAGTATCAAATCTTTCTCCAGGTGGCATAATCCTATCAACGGGCAAATCAAGCTGATCCAATCGGTTACTTTGACCAGTCCTATCTTGGCAGCGAACATTCAAACCTTCTGGATCTACGGCTTCCCACACCCAAGGCATGACTCCACTATTTCCGTTGACAATGCGGTAGTCTCCATTTTTGTCAGCCTCCGGATATGCGTTGGGATTTTGAACTTGGAGCAACGGAGTAGCGACGCTCCCACCAGAAAAAGAAGGAAATAAAACTGCCGCAGTGAAGATTAGACCACTCACAAGATTTTTGAACATAAGATTGCCCGCAAACTGATAAATTCTATTTACATATAGCCTTTCTCACCCTAGTGAGGTATGCTGAATCCCTCGATTGTCCAGCTTTTGATCTTCAACGATATACCTCACCTGACCAAGAACCCCTATATGATAAGTAGTAGGACACAATTAATTACACAAAACTCTGGGCTACAAGCCTTGTCTAGTAAAGAATCAGCAAAAAATCAGTGTGTAATTAATTCTGTTAAATTACTTGTCTCAACAAATAAGTGAGGTAAACGCCTTATATTTAATAAATATTCCCAACTCTCCATTTTTTGACAGCACTTTGTAATGTCTGCGGCAGCCAATTATCGTACTGAGAGTAAACAGGCAAACGCTGTACGAGTTGCCATCCTGCGACTGATAAAATTTTGGTTAAAGCTTGGTGTTGCAGGTGAGGATAATCGGGATTGACTTCATCCAGCGGCCCGATTCCTCCTAAATCTGTCGCACCTGCTTCTAAACAAGCCAGCAATATGTCTGGCTGTGCAACTAAATTTGGCGGAATTTGTAGGGCGATTTCAGGAGGTAATATGCTGCGGGCGATCGCAATTACTTGTGGCATTTTTGTAGCATCAAAAACTTCGCCGTCCCAACTTTGCTGATTTCCCGGACTGTGAGGCTGGAGGATAACTTCTTGAATGTGATTGTAACGCAAATGAATCCGGGCGATCGCCTCTAAAGTCTCAATCCAATCTGCCTCACTTTCCCCAATTCCCAGCAGCAAACCAGTGGTAAACGGAATTTTTAATTCGCCAGCCCATTCTAACTGTTGCAGCCGCAACGTCGGCACTTTACTCGGTGCGTGTTTGTGAACAGTTTTGAGCAAAGTTGGTGTCAACTGTTCTACCATCAGCCCCATTGAGACATTCACCTGTTTTAATTCGGCCATCTCTGCAAAACTGAGCGGCCCCACATTAGTATGGGGCAAAAATCCTAAATTAAGTGCCAGTTCACAAAGTTCGTAAATCCGCTGAAACCAAGCTGTGCGCCGTTGACTCTGAGGATGTACCTCCCCGCTGAGGATCAGAATTTCAATTACACCTTGAGGAAGCAGCAATTTGAGCCGTTTTTCGGCTTGTGCGAGTGTCAGCCAAGGACTTTGCAGCGGTTCTGCCCGAAAATTGCAATAGGTGCAGCGGTTGAAACACTCGTAAGTCGGAACCAGAGTATAAGCAGGGCTGTAGGTGACGGTGCGGGACATTGGTTGGGATTTTTATCGATCGAACTTGGGCAAAATATATATGTCAGTACGAGTTTTGCGCTTGACGATCGCAATCCTTCATCTATCTTAACACTGACAGCAGTCCCGAATCTCGTCCCCAGCTAAATTATGAGCATTCTGCTTCTGATTCGATCGCCCATAAATTCCGCACTTTGCTTTTGAAATCCCTATACAGCAACGTTTTTAGCTTTTTATTAACTATAATTATGACACTCATCAGAAAAGTTGTGCTTAAAACCCCTTTACAAACTGAAATAAAAGGTTTATGTTATTTACATGGCGGAAC
>ENA-OFCE01001332-OFCE01001332.1-metagenomes-genome-assembly--contig:-NODE-1332-length-12912-cov-2.472116_pt1 | contig 12912 bp, 10 predicted proteins | sample MGYA00153388_OFCE01 | MGnify analysis MGYA00153388
CATTAATCGCGCCGACGACATCGTTTGTCCAGTTGTCGCCAACGAATACGGCGTCCTGCGGGCGTGCGCCAATACGCGTAAGTGCAATGGAAAAAATTTTCGGATCGGGCTTGGTGATGCCGACATCTTCCGAGATGACGACCGTGTCGAAATAGCTGGCGATATTCAGCGCGCGCAGTTTCTCGATTTGCTCCGCTGTGCTGTTGTTGGTCACCACGCCCAGCCGACAATGTTCGCGCACTGTATCGAGCAATTCGATTGTCCCCGGCACGAGATGCCGATTGGCCTGGTGGCTTTCGCGATAGCGCTGCGCGGCTTCAATCGCTGTCGCTGCGTCAATGTCGCGTTCAAACGCCGCAAACAGCGATCGCATCCGCGCGACGCGCGCTTGATCCAACGTAAATTCGCCGGCAAGAAAGCGTGCGTGAAAGATCTCCAGTACCTCGGCGTGCTTGTTTGCGAATGGTTCGAACGGCAGGTCTGGCGCATGCGCCGCATGCATCGCGCCTAGTGCGAGCGTTGACGCACGCCGATGATCGAACAGCGTATCGTCAAGATCAAACAGGATTGCGCGCGGCCACATATCCGTCAGTCGCGGACGCTAACTACAGGTTTCATGTCTCAAGCTGAAAGCTCAGGCGCGTTCGAGCAACATCGCGCCGCCCTGCCCGCCGCCGATGCAAAGTGACGCCGCAGCATACTTGCCGCCGGTACGCTCCAAGGTTTTCAAAGCATGGAGGACGACACGCGTACCTGACGCACCAATCGGATGGCCCAGCGCAATTGCGCCGCCGTCGATATTGAATTTCGCACGATCCATTTTGCCGAATGCGCCATTGAGGCCGAGCTTCTCTTTGCAATAGGCGTCCGACTCCCACGCCGCCAGACAGCCCAAAGCTTGTGCTGCAAAAGCTTCGTTGATTTCCAGCGCATCCAGATCATCCAGGCCCAAGCCGTGGCGTTGCAGCATCGGCGTGATGGCATGCACGGGGCCGAGACCCATTTCGGAAGGGTCGAGCGCGCTCCACTGTGAATCAATAATGGCGCCTAGCGGCTTGAAACCGAATTTATCTACTGCCGCCTCGGAAGCAAGGATCAACATGGCGGCGCCGTCCGTTACCTGCGATGAGTTTCCCGCCGTCACGTTGCCATATGTCTTGTCAAAAACCGGGCGCAGCTTAGCCAAGCGTTCAGGCGTGGAATCGGTCCGAACACCGTCGTCGTCTTTGTAGACATTACCTTTGGCGTCGATTAGTGGCTCTATCTCGCGGTAGTGTCCCGCCTCCCGCGCGGCCAGCACTTTCTTGTGCGACTCAGCAGCGAATGCATCCATCATTTGCCGCGTTATGCCAAAGCGCTTGGCGACGATTTCGGCAGTCTGCCCCATGGAAAGCTTGACGATGGGATCGGTCAAGCCTTTAAGAATGGCGATGACTGGCGCAAGATAGGCAGGACGAAATTTCACCGCCACACCGGCGCGTTGGCCGAACGATTTGGCACCGTACCAATCTGCCAGCCAGTTGACCATCGCGGGCCCGAATAGCAACGGTGCGTGGCTCATCGCGTCAGTGCCGCCTGCCAAAACGAGATTCGCCTTGCCTGCGAGGATATTCATGCACGCCGAATCGAGCGCCTGCATACCCGAGGCGCAGTTTCGCATCACCGTCCATGCGGGTACTTTGTCGCCGCAACCGAGGCGCAGTGACACCACCCGTCCGATATTGGCTTCATCGGCTGACGGCATTGCGGCACCAACGATGACTTCATCAAACTGTGTCGGCGAGAATTTTTGGCGAGCCAACAACGGCCGGGAACAGCCGACCGCCAAGTCGCCTCCCGAGAATGGACCAGGCTTACTTTTAGCTTTCAGAAATGGTGTGCGTGCACCATCGACGACGTAAACTTTTCCGCTCATTCCGCAGCCTCGGCCTGCTGCCAGATTTCCGGCTTGCTATCTGCTTCCTTGCCGAAGTGCTTATCGAAATCATCGACCATAATGATTTCGTGCTGCAATGCGCGAGCGCGTTTCCACAGTGCCAGTTCTGTTTCGGAGATCACGGACAGCTTCATGGCTTCCTCATACTGCGCATCGGTACCATGGCCTGTAAGTCGGCCCGCTTTTTTTGCAGCGCGCACTTTCGCGTCGATTGGCTCAGCCGCAATCACGGCGTGCATCGCGGCTTCGAGCTTGCCCAGCAAGTCGGTATCGCTCTTGGGCAGATACATGCCGGCGATCAAACGACTGCGGGCTGCCGATGGCTGGATGAGTAGATCGGCAACTTCGTGCCCCATTTTGTCGCTCGGTTGAATGAGTGTGAGCCCGCGCGGGAATACCAGCCTGCGCAGAACAAACGCGACAAAGCGATTCGGGAAATTTTCAATGACACCGTCCATCGCCACCTGAATCTTGAACGCAGAATCGTACAAAGCCCAGCGCAAGAAAGGAAGTTCATCGGTTTGACGGCCACGCTGATCATAGAACTTCAACGCGCACGACGAGAGATACAAGAGAGAAAGCACGTCGCCCAGACGCGCGGATAATTTCTCCTTACGCTTTAGCGAGCCACCGATGACAAACATGCTGACGTCGGCGAGGAGTGCAAAGGCGGTGGAGAACCGTGTCAATTGCTGGTAGTAGCGCTTGGTGTCATCGCAAGCTGGTGCTGACAATCCCCGCGCACCGGTAATTCCAGTCCACATGGCACGAGCGGCGTTCGATAGCGTAAAGGCGATATGACTCCAGAACGCCTCGTCAAATTTTTCAACCGAATCTTCTTTCGCGGCGTGCATTTCCTTCAACACCCAGGGGTGGCAACGTATCGCGCCCTGGCCGAAAATCATTAATGAGCGCGTGAGGATATTGGCGCCTTCGACTGTAATCGCGATCGGTACGGACTGATATGCAGCGCCAAGATAATTGTTCGGCCCCATACAAATACCTTTACCACCGTGCACGTCCATCGCATCGTTCAACACTATCCGCATGCGCTCAGTCATGTGGTACTTGGAAATAGCGCCGATCACCGAGGGCTTTTCCCCCATGTCGAGCGCACCCGCCGTGACGGTGCGGCATGCGTCCATCAGGTAGGTGTAGCCGCCGATGCGCGCCAAGGGCTCTTCGATGCCTTCAAATTTGCCGATTGGCGTTTTGAATTGCTGGCGTACGCGTGAATACGCACCCGTTGCCATCGATGTAAATTTTCCCGCGGCGATCGACTGCGCGGGTAACGAAATGGAGCGGCCTGCGGCCAGACATTCCATCAACATGCTCCAGCCTTTGCCGATCATTGGCTGACCGCCAATCAGCCAATCCATCGGGATGAACACGTCTTTTCCGGAGTTCGGGCCGTTCATAAACGACGCATTCAGCGGGAAGTGGCGGCGGCCGATGTTCACGCCCTTGTGCGACGTGGGGATCAATGCGCAAGTAATGCCGAGATCTGTTTGTTCACCGATTAATTTGTCCGGATCAAAACATTTGAACGCGAGGCCAAGAATGGTGGCGATCGGCCCAAGGGTGATGTAGCGCTTTTCCCAGGTAATACGAATCCCTAACGTTTCTTTGCCTTCCCATAGCTGCTTACAAACAATGCCGACGTCTGGCATCGAGGCTGCGTCCGAGCCTGCGTCAGGCGCGGTCAGGGCAAAACACGGTATCTCCAAGCCCCGGGCTAAGCGCGGCAAGTAGTAATTTTTCTGTTCATCCGTCCCATAGTGCATTAGTAGTTCCCCGGGTCCCAGGGAGTTTGGCACCATCACGGAAACCGCGGCGGTACTGCTGCGCGTGGAGATTTTCATCACGACTTGCGAGTGCCCGTATGCCGAAAAACCCAAGCCGCCGTACTCCTTGGGAATGATCATTCCAAGGAATCCCTTGTCCTTGATGAACTTCCACACGTTTGGCGGCAAGTCGTGAAGTTCGTGGGAGACTTCCCATTCGTTCACCATCGCACATAGTTGTTCGGTTGGGCCATCGATGAAGGCCTGCTCTTCCGCTGTAATTTTCGGTGCGGGGTAATCCAGAAGTTTGTTCCAGTCTGGCTTGCCGCTAAAAAGGTCACCGTCCCACCATACTGTCCCCGCTTCCAATGCTTCGCGCTCGGTCTGCGACATCTGTGGGAGGAGCTTTTTGTATATCTTGAATATCGGAGCGGTGACAAGACTTTGACGTAGTGATCTGAGATTGCCAACCACAGCGAGGACGATAAATGCGACCCAGACCAATGCAGCAAAGATCCCGGTCATTACGCCGCCGACTGTGAGCCCCAGAAGCCCAACGCCTATGACGACCGACCACATAGCCGCACTTGCTGCGTGATAGGCAAGCACCCAAACGATGGCGATGGCGACGAGAACAGAAAATAGAATTGTCATCATGATTTATCCTTTCTATGATTCTTGATACAAATGGTGCCCGCCGTCCTCCGCCGGGCTTGGTGAACGCAGTCCGGCTGCCAAAAAAGGAGCCAGACGCTTCAAGAGCAACTCATCGTTGGTTGCTTCTTCTGGGTGAATCTGCGAAATAATCTTCAACATGTCGGCACCGGCAAGCGTGTACGACAGGGCCCCCATCACGAAATGCAAACGCCACGACAGCTCTTCACGCGGAATATGCGGTAACGCGAAACTGAAAGCCGAACGAAACCGCGCGATCATCTCTCGATATTGGCTGGACAAGAATTCACGAATGAACGGCGCCGGATCGGCATAGGCACGACCGAGTAACCGCAAAAAATTCTTGCCGCCTTGCTTGTGGTCTCGCGCGAGCTTTAATGCAGGAATAAACATTGCTGCAAGAATTTTCTCGCACGTCAGCGGCTTGCCATTTGAGGCGGACTCATAGGCCGAAAGCAGCTGCATGCGGTCCTGATTCATTGGGTCTAGCCGTCGCGTGAGCACTGCTTGGAACAACTCTTCTTTCGAGCCAAAGTGGTAATTGACCGCCGCCAGATTCACGCCGGCTGCAGTCGTAATCAACCGCAACGAGGTGGCTTCAAAACCGTGTTCCATGAATAGCTCTTCGGCAGCGTCAAGTATCTTCGACTTGGTGTCGGTGGGATCAATCACTCTGTCTTGCGAGGAGTTGCCGTTTCGAGGCAGTCGTTGAAGGGAGGCTGTCGTCATTTATATTATCTATCAAGCAGTTAGCGGGAGATCGCGGCAAATTCAAACGATCGTTTCAATTGAGCGTATTACTGGCCTGTAGATGTGTCAATGACTTTCGATGCTGCGCCGCAGCAATGTCACGGCTTTTACACTTTAGGATTACATCGAAATCGGAAAGTCGAAAAAAAACCGCCGGACGAATCCGGCGGTTTTCAATTTTGAAATGCGAAACGACTTAGACCTTCTTGATCGTTTCGAGCATTTTGAATGTGGACTTGTTGGCGCCGATAAAAAGACGCTTGAAGTATTTACTCAAACACTTGCGCTCCAGTGTGTTGCGACGCGTGCGCTTTTTCTCTCCAGCCATGTTGACCTCTTCAGTTAATTGCGAATTCGGAAAGCCTTGAATTATAAACAAAAAGAGCTGCGGACGCAGCCCTTTTTATGTCTACTTACGTTTCCAGCCGGCTCACTTCGTTATGCGCCTGCCCGCTGCATCGGTGCTTTGAGCGACTCAGAAAGAATATTCAAGCTCTCTGCCAGATGCGCTTTAGACTCCTTGCTCATTGGCTTCGCCATCGCAGTCCGCATCGTGCCTTGAAGTTGAACCGCATTTTCGCGCTGCAAACTGCGCGCGTCAGCAGGTGAATTCCCGGATGGGCGCAACAAGGCGGCGGAAACACGCTTCACGTGTTCCCGTTGCAGGTTGCGACGCAAGGACGAGATCTCTCCGCCAGATTTGAGCTCGCTCCAGATCGCGTTTTGCAAGGTGTCGTAGACTTCTGAGAGCTTCAACAACTTGGACGGGTCGGCAACCTTATCCTGCGACTCAAGCAAGCGCTGCGCAACATTGTCATTCATCACCACATCCAGCACAGCCTTTTGTACATTCAGCACGCGGGTAGATATATTGGGATCGGTTGTGGCCGAGGTGCCGGAAAAATCGAGGCGGCGACCAAGGAAATCGACGCCAATTCGAGATACGAATTCCGGCTTGAATTTGAAGCTGTTAACCTTGAACAAGCCTTCGGTGGTCAGGTTTAGTGCTTCCCGTTGTCGGGGCGCAGGCGTCGGCTCGAACACCGGACGGTTGGTGCCGGCGTGATCTCGCACCATCTTCACCCCACCTACGTATTTCGCTGCGAGCGGCGCAACGCGCGCCAGCTGTGAGAAACCAGCATTGAAGCTGCGTGTCAGTCGGTCGTAACTTTCGCCGTCCTTCAACTTCATGTTCTGCAAGCGGTCCCACAATTCACGTGAGAGTTTCATACGTTTTTTGTAATATTCGAGCGGGTCGCCACCCAGATCGAATTGATTAACTTCCGGGTCCATGCCGCCGAACTGGGCGACTGCCTCCTCGTCGGTCGCAAACGCAAGCAACGGCTCGGTGGAACGCGATGCAATTCTTGCCAATTCATCTTTTTCGTTGGCCGCATCTATCGGCTTATAGGCGTACTCGATCGCCCAATAATCGTACGGCCCAAGCGTGGACATCACGTATTCGGCCTGCTTTTCACCGTTCGTTGCCAGGTTGAACGGTGTGTAATCCATAACTGACCCCGTTACGCCATTTTGTTTGGTGAATTCAGCGTCCTGAATTTGTTTCATTGAGTAAATCGTCGACGCCCGGAAGTTATGCCGAAGGCCGAGCGTGTGACCGACCTCGTGCATGATGACGTCTTTGACGTAGGCTTGCGCAACGGCTTCTGCATCAGGGCTATCCATATCCATGCCGCGTGCTTCGAGCAAGTCCATGGCGAAATGCATTTCATGTGCGCCTTCGGCAGCGTAATTGCAAGCTGGATAGTCTTTATGCGCAGTCAATGGATTCCCCATCGTGTAGGCATTAAACGCAGCCGATCCGCCCAAGTCCTCCGCAACTTGCCGACGGGCACCGCGAGCGAAAACATCTGACATGCCGATGTCTGCGTCCAGAATTTCGCCGGTGCGTGGATCTTTATGCGACGGGCCGATTGCGAAGCCTGCATCGGCGCCGACGAACCAGCGTATGGAAGCGTGACGCGCATCCATGGTGTCAAAATTGTCTTTATCGGTCTGCTGTTTCGCCACCACTGCATTTTTAAAACCTATTTTTTCATAAGCCTTGTTCCACTCCAAGATCCCTTCGGTTACCGCCTTACGGTATTTCTGTGGAATGTTTTTATCGAGCCAATAGGTGATGGGTTCTAAAGGTTCAGAAAGTGCGGCTGAAGGGTCCTTTTTCTCGAGGCGCCAACGATTCACGTAGTGTATTTTGTTTTTCGGTGACAAATCTTCGCTGTAGTCAGACCGCGAAGTAACAAAATGACCCAAACGATCGTCCGCGATGCGGGCCACCATTTCTGTTTCGGGTAATTTCGAAAAACTATAATAAAAGCTCACGAACAAACTACGTGGATCTGGCGTCGTCCGTGGCGGCGAGGGCTGTGGCACGGGGCTCGGCGTCAGTGGCGGCGCAGATAATTTCGGGACCGCAAAATGCGCCTTTACCTGCACGCCGGTAAGCTGTTCGCTATTGTTGACGCGCGAAAAACTAGAATTGCGTACATCCAGTGAAAACGGCATGCGGAAGGCTGTTTCCAATCGGGTGCTGTAGCCAGGAATATCAGCAAGCAGCATCGCGTTCAATTCCACCAATATTGCTTTGCTGTCAGGTTCTGGCGCCGATGCGGCGGCAGCACTGGCCGTCAAGCTATCGGAAAATGCTTCGGATACAAACTGTGACTGAGGGCTGCCAGGTTTTGCGAAGAATTCGACGTTTTTGGCGAGGAGCTGAATTTGGTTGCCAATCTTCTTGAAAACTACCAGCTCGGATCCGCCCATCTGGCTTCCGTAAAGACCGCGCTCACCGATGCTCTGTGGAATGTTGTAAGTAAAGAAAAAAGGTTTGTCGAATTGGTCCGGCTTGATGGCGATCCAGACTTTTTCGTCTTTTTCGTACACCGTGAAAAACCCGACGGTTTCCTTCGCCCCTTTCATGACCTCTTTGAATGGTCTCGGCGCGCCGGGCACAACAGGCGCGGGCGTCGCGGGCGGCACGGTGCCTGCTGGTACCGCACCCACTGGCGCTGCAGTTGGCGGCGTTGGTGCAGGTGCTGGTGCTTGGGCTACGACGACAACCGACAGTGACAGCAAGACGCTGCTGTAGAGCGTTTTCAAGGCATAAGAATGGCGTTGAGACATTGAGTTCTTTCCTTTTGGGAATGTGGCCGATGAGCTGCCCAGAACGCGCCAGATCATTTGCGCGCCCCGCACGACATCGCACGGTTTGATTAAACTGCTTGCTTCTAGAAAGGGAATTAGTTCCAGAGACGCCCGACGTACTCTTATATGTGACGCACGGCCTGCGACATCTTACTTAGCGAGTACCGGAGCAGACTATGTGATTCATGGTTTGCTCGGAATCAATGCAAAACGGGGACAATTGCCCCCGTTTTATAGATCTGCTGACAGTTAGACCGAGAATGAGGATCCGCAGCCGCAGGTACTCGTTGCACCGGGATTTTTGATTACAAACTGAGCACCTTCCAAGCCTTCGGTGTAGTCAATTTCAGCCCCAATCAAGTATTGGTAGCTCATCGGGTCAATCAGCAGATGAACGCCATTTTTCTCAAGGATAGTGTCGTCTTCGTTGGTGATTTCATCGAACGTAAAGCCATACTGTAGTCCAGAGCAGCCGCCGCCCGTGACGAACACGCGCAACTTCAGATCGTCGTTGCCTTCTTCAACAATCAACGCCTTTACCTTGTCCGCCGCGCTATCCGAAAACACCAACGGGGAAGGCATCATCGACATGTCATTCATTTTTTATCTCCTTGCAATGCAGTATAGATCAGGGCACACCGTCAAAAATCAATTCCCCAATGCTGGTTTGAACTCTATCACCTTATCCGCCAACAACCGAGTTTCGCCTTCGTGGATCATACGCCCCATGACGATGGCACCAACGTGGATCTCAATTGTTTTGTAGCTGACGTCACCTGTGACTCGCGCTTTGGGCAGGAGTTCGAGATATTCCTTGGCGCGTACCGGACCCGCGACCGTGCCGTTGATGACCACGTGGCCAACGTCGATTTCGCCTTCAACTTTCGCCATTTCCGAAAGAACCAACGTTCCCGGTTTGTCGCCAACGGCTTTGATATTGCCCTTCACTACGCCGTCTACTCTGAGCCCGCCTGTGAAATTCACGTCACCGTTTATCGTGGTGCCCGCGCCGATCAAGCTATCGATCGAACTTGCTTTGTTGGTTTTGTTGCCAAACATATCGTACTCCTTTAAAGATTGACGCTTTTCTGGCTTCGAACCTCAAAACCAGGCAGCGAGAGAACACGAACCTGTATGCTTTTCAACAATGCGCCTTGCGGAATTCTAAACCTGCCGTCTACTTTTTGATAATAGCGAAATTCGATTTCGCCGCCTTGGCTCCGCAACTCTGCATCCGGCGGAAAGTTCACGTTTGACTGTTGGGCGCCCGTCTGAATGCGCGCGACTATTTGTACCTTGCCTTTGAAGTCATGCTTGCGTTGGCCACCTTGCGTGAGCAGCATCCGATACCGAAATTCGTTTGGCAACGCATCTGCTTCAATTTTCAAGTTGGCGATTGAGAGGCCTTCTGGAACGTTTCCGGACGACATGATATTACGCAGAAAGGCGATGTCTTCTTTGAGACCCGCATTCTCGTCCTGAATCTGACTAAGGTTCTTTGCAAGTTCCGACTGCGCGGAACGCTCAATCTTGAGCTGACCTTCGCGTTCGTTCAATAACGTTTTCGTCAGGTCAAATTCGCGTTGTATCCGCGAATTCTCGCCGGTGAGCTTGGCGATTTGGGATGTCGCCTCGTCACGACTAAAGCCCGTTATTTTGTAGCTATTGTCTACCAGGTACCATGCAACTGCGCCCGCGACGCCCATCATCAAGCCATAACTGCCAAACTTTACATACCAGGGCATGTGGCTTTTGATTGCGACTTTCTTGGAGCGAATCCCGATTTTGGCGCGAATTTTTCGCCAAGCGCCGCGCAGTTTCATTTCGCTCAGCATTTAAGGGCTCGTACCTTTGATGTCCGTGAAACCACTAGAAAGCGCGCCGCTGAATGAGGAAAAAGCCGCGAAGGCGGCTTTTTCCTATCAAAAGACACGTTTCGCTTAGCGTTTCGAGAACTGTTTCCGACGACGCGCTTTGTGGAAACCAACTTTCTTACGTTCCACTTCTCGCGCATCCCGCGTGACCAGTCCAGCTTTGGAAAGTTGTGGCTTAAGATTTGCGTCGTAATCGATCAATGCACGAGTAATGCCGTGACGCACCGCTCCGGCTTGGCCGGATTCACCGCCGCCGAGTACTGTAACCATGATGTCGAACTTATCGATGCTGCCAACCAACTCCAGGGGTTGCCGAACCACCATGCGGCCCGTTTCGCGGGAAAAATATAAATCCAGCGGCTTGTCGTTAACGACGATGTCGCCCTTGCCAGGCTTCATGAATACACGTGCCACCGCGCTCTTGCGGCGGCCCGTTCCGTAATGATATTTACCGACCATAATCGCTATTCCTTAGGCTTGGAGCGTGAGTTCTTTGGGTTGCTGGGCGCTGTGAGGATGTGTGCTACCAGCGTACACCTTCAGCTTCTTGATCATTGCGTAGCCCAATGGGCCCTTCGGCAGCATCCCTTTGACTGCTTTTTCTAGGACGCGCTCAGGATGCTTTTGCTGCAACTTGTTGAAGTTGGTTTCGTAAATACCGCCGGGGTACCCTGTGTGGCGGAAATAGGTCTTTTGTTCACCTTTGTTGCCGGTAACACGCAACTTTTCCACGTTCGTCACAATAATAAAGTCGCCAGTGTCAACGTGCGGCGTGTATTCGGGTTTATGCTTGCCACGCAAACGTAGCGCGACAGCGGCTGCGAGACGGCCAAGCACCTTGTCGGTTGCATCTACGTGGAGCCAATCATGAACAACCTCATGTGGCTTGGCAGAAAATGTTTTCATTACAGTACTCACTTTAAATTTGTCGTCGTGCTCGTGTTCATAACTTGACAACGAACCGCATGCTTGTAAATGATTTGTTGTAATCCGTGCTGTTTGGACACCCTGTCGGGGACACCACGGCAACAATCCTGATCGCCAAGCAAACGGGGGGTACTTGGTCGAGCTCAAAATTATAATAAATTCGAGCACTCCCTGTCAATTGGGTTCGTCGCCCCCAAATTAACTCGCATTGGACGTTACAGCGCGGTCGCCGCGTAAAAACTGCCAAAACAGGCGCCTTTTGCTATAATTGAAGGTTCCCCTGCATTACTCTCGCTGTACTCCTTATTGACTTCCGTGGTGCTTGTCGGCCGCGGCAACGGACTCACTGATATGGCTCGCAAACCCAAAAGCGCACGCGTCACCGAAGAATTTCCCTTTCCAAATTTCAAGGCGCTCAAAGCTGAGGCCAAGGTAGTTGATGTCGAGGTGCAGCGCACGCGGCTGAAAACGCTAATCACCCTCGGCAAGGAGCGCGGCTTCCTTACTTATGCAGAAATCAACGATCACCTGCCGGACATGGTCGATGCGGAGCAGATCGAAGCGATCACGACCACGTTCAACGAGATGGGCATTCAGGTTTACGACGAAGCGCCTGATGCCGAAACACTTTTGCTCAATGAGGCCGCCCCAACGGTTGCTGATGACGAAGACGCGGCCGAAGAAGCCGCCCAGGCGCTCTCCACCGTCGATTCCGAGTTTGGGCGCACCACCGATCCCGTTCGTATGTATATGCGGGAAATGGGTTCGGTTGAATTGCTGACGCGTGAGGGCGAAATTGAAATCGCCAAGCGCATTGAAGACGGCCTGAAACACATGATTCATGCCATTTCTTCCTGCCCGACGACGATCCAGGACATCTTGAACTTGGCCGACATGGTCGAAAAAGATGAACTGCGCATAGACGAAGTCATCGATGGTTTGGTCGATCCAAATGAAGACGAAGTCGCCGAGGCCGAGCTCTCGGACGACGACATGGACGAGGAAGAGATCGAAGAGGAAGAAGACGAAGATGGCTCGATCGCTGCCGCGAACCTCGAACAGCTTAAACAGGATTCGTTGGCGCGCTTCAACGCCATCCGCAAGCTTTACAAGAAAATGCGCAAGGCGCTGACCGAAAAAGGACACCGTTCGCGTGCATACAAGGATTTGCAGGAAGAGCTTTCCGCGGAACTGATGCAGATTCGTTTCTCCGCCAAGCAGGTGGAGCGTCTCTGTAATGGTCTGCGGGCACTGGTTGATTCTGTCCGTCAGCGTGAACGTCACATTCAGGAATTGTGCGTCAAGAATTCAGCCATGCCGCGCGCGCATTTCATCAAATCGTTCCCTGGTAACGAAACCAATCTCAAGTGGATCACGGAAGAAATCACCAACGGTAAAGGCTATGCTGCAGCGCTGGTAAAGTTCAAGCCTTCGATCATCGAAGAGCAGGAATTTTTGATCAATTTACAAAAAGAAGTTGGTTTGCCTGTCAAGGACCTGAAAGAAATCGCGCGCCAAATGAGCACGGGTGAAGCCAAGGCCCGGCGTGCCAAGCGCGAGATGATCGAAGCCAACCTGCGCTTGGTGATTTCGATCGCCAAGAAGTACACCAATCGCGGTTTGCAATTCCTCGATCTGATTCAGGAAGGCAATATCGGTTTGATGAAAGCCGTGGACAAATTCGAATACCGTCGCGGTTACAAATTCTCGACTTACGCCACTTGGTGGATTCGCCAGGCAATTACTCGCAGCATTGCCGACCAGGCGCGCACCATCCGTATTCCGGTGCACATGATTGAAA
>ENA-OFCE01001334-OFCE01001334.1-metagenomes-genome-assembly--contig:-NODE-1334-length-12895-cov-5.705062_pt1 | contig 12895 bp, 10 predicted proteins | sample MGYA00153388_OFCE01 | MGnify analysis MGYA00153388
CGACTGCAAGCCCATCACGGGCGAAATCACTTACGGTCTGGAGCGCCTGGCGATGTACCTGCAAGGCGTGGACGACGTCTATGACCTGGTGTGGACGGGTGGCGCGCCGGCGCCGGGCCGCCCCCAAGGCGGCGCAGCCCCTTTGGGAGCTGGCGAGTCAAGCAATGGCGAGCCTGGGGGCCCATTGACGTATCGCGATGTCTACCACCAGAACGAGGTCGAGCAGAGCACCTATAACTTCGAGCACAGCGATGTCGACTTCCTGTTCGCCGCCTTCGCCGCGCACGAGCGCCAGAGCAAGCACCTGATGGACCAACACCTGGCCCTGCCGGCCTATGAACAGCTGCTGAAGGCCGGCCACAGTTTCAACCTGCTGGACGCGCGCGGCGCCATCAGCGTCACCGAGCGCGCGGCCTACATCGGGCGCATCCGCAACCTGGCGCGCAGCGTGGCCGCCAGCTACCTGGACAGCCGCGCGCGGCTGGGTTTCCCGATGGCGCCCAGGGCCTGGGCCGACGAGGTGTTGGCCCACATCGGCAAGAAAGCGGCTGCATGAAGCCCCCAAGCGCACTTCGTTCGCTGTCTCCCGAGGGGGCGCGCTGGGCCTTTCGGGTGGCCGGGCGGACTTAGCGATGACTGCCGCACAGAATTTGCTGGTCGAGCTGTTCGTTGAAGAGCTGCCGCCCAAGGCCTTGAAGAGGCTGGGGGAAGCGTTTGGCCGGGAGTTGTTGCGTGACTTGCGGGTGCAGGGATTGGCCGGTGACGCATCGGTGCTGACAGTGTTCGCGTCGCCGCGCCGCCTGGCCCCGCACATCAGTGCCGTACGGGCTGCCGCGCTCGACAAGCCGGTGTTGCACAAGCTGATGCCCGTGGCGGTGGGTCTGGGTGCCGACGGCGGCGCCACCCCGGTGCTGCTGAAGAAACTGGCCGCGCTGGGTGAAGACGCCAGCGCCGTGCCACGCCTGCGCCGTCAAGTCGACGGCAAAGCCGAAGCGCTGTTCCTGGACGGCGTGGCTGCCGGCGTGCAACTGGCGGCCGGCCTGCAGCGCGCACTGACGGCCGCGCTGGCCGACGGCTGGCGCAGCGTCAGCTTTGTGCGCCCGGCACATGGCCTGGTGGCGTTGCATGGCGACCAGGTGGTGAAGGTCAGCGCACTGGGTCTGGAATCTGGTCGCACCACCCAAGGCCACCGCTTCGAGGCCGCCACGCCGACGCTGACGATCGGGTCCGCCGACAGCTACGCGCAGCAATTGCGTGACGAGGGCGCGGTGATCGCCAGCTTCACCGAGCGCCGCGCTGAAGTTTTGCGCCAACTGCTTGCAGCGGCTGAATCGCAAGGCTTGAAATTTGCCGACGACGACGCGCTGCTCGACGAAGTCACGGCCCTTGTCGAGCGGCCCAACGTGCTGCTGGCGCAATTCGAGCCCGAGTTCCTGGCCGTGCCGCCCGAATGCCTGATCCTCACGATGAAAGCCAACCAGAAATACTTTCCGCTGCTGGATGCATCGGGCACGTTGACGCACCAGTTCCTCATCGTCAGCAACATCAGCCCAGCCGACACCAGCCGCGTGGTGCAAGGCAATGAACGCGTGGTGCGCCCGCGCCTGGCCGACGCCAAATTTTTCTACGACCAGGACCGCAAGCGCACGCTGGCATCGCGCGTGCCCGGCCTGGCGCGGGTGGTCTACCACGGCAAGCTGGGCACGCAAGGCGAGCGCGCCGAGCGCGTGCGCCATATCGCCCGCGCCATCGGCGAGCAGCTCGGTGGCTTGGCCCTGGCCGACCTGGCCGACGAGGCCGCCACGCTGGCCAAGGCCGACCTGCTGACCGACATGGTGGGCGAGTTCCCCGAGCTGCAAGGCGTGATGGGCGGCTACTACGCCCGCCACGACGGCCTGCGCGACGATGTGGCCGACGCCATCGAAGACCACTACCGGCCGCGCTTTTCCGGCGACAGCCTGCCGCGAGGCGAACTCGGCGTGGTGGTGGCCCTGGCCGACAAACTGGAGACGCTGGCCGGCCTGTTCGGCATCGGCCAGCTGCCCACCGGCGACAAGGACCCGTTCGCCCTGCGCCGGCATGCATTGGGGGTCGTGCGCATGCTGGTCGAGCGCGACCTGCCGCTGGCGCTGCCGCAGCTGGTGGCGTCGGCCTTCAAGGCTTTCCCCGAAGGCCACGGCCAGGCGCAGGCCGAGGTGGCGCACTTTTTGTACGAACGCCTGGTGGGCTACCTGCGCGACCAGGGCGCCAGCGCGCACGAGGTCGATGCCGTGGTCGCCCTGCGCCCGGCCCGCTGGGGCGAATTGCCGCAGCGGCTGGCAGCGGTGCGTGCCTTCGCCAGCCTGCCCGAGGCACTGGCGCTGGCCGCGGCCAACAAACGCGTGGGCAACATCCTGAGGAAGAGCGACGCGCCGATGGCTGCGGGCGTCGACGCGGCTCTGCTCGTCGAGCCTGCCGAAGCCGCGCTCGCCGCCGCGCTGGCCCAGGCCGCGCCGCGGGCCGATGCGGCCTTCGACGCGGGCGACTACACCGCGTCGCTGCAGGCTCTTGCCGTGCTGAAGGCGCCCGTCGACGCCTTCTTCGAGGCCGTGATGGTCAATGCCGAGGACCCGGCGCTGCGCGCCAACCGGCTGGCCCTGTTGTTGCAATTGCAGACGGCGATGAACCGCGTCGCCGATCTCTCGCGGCTGAGTTCATGAAACCCGACTGGCTCTGACATGCCCAACCACGCCGTCAAGATCGTCATCCTCGGCCGCGACGGGGTGCTCAACCAGTACCGCGAGGCGCATGTCGCGGCGCCCGAGGAATGGGTGCCGGTGCCCGGTGCGCTGGAGGCGGTGGCGCGCATCAACCACGCCGGCTGGCACACCGTGGTGGCCACCAACCAGGCCGGCATCGGCCGCGGCATGATCGACATGGCGGCGGTCAACGCCGTGCACGCGCGCATGAACGAGATGCTGCTGGCCCAGGGCGCGCGGCTGGACGCCGTGTTCTTCTGCCCGCACACGCCCGAGGACGGCTGCGATTGCCGCAAGCCCAAACCCGGCCTGTTGCACGAAATCGGCCGCCGCTACGGCGCCATCCTGACGCAGGTGCCCGTGGTGGGCGACACCTTGCGCGACTTGCAGGCCGCGCGGGCGGCGGGTTGCGAGCCGCACCTGGTGCTCAGCGGGCGTGCCGCCGGCTTGTCCGACGACGCGCTGCTCGCCATCACGTCGCAGGTGCCGGGCACGCGTGTGCACGCCGACCTCGGCGCCTTTGCCGACCATCTGCTGCGCCAGGCCCACGTGGTCGATTCCAGCAGCGGCGGTCTCGGCTGATGAAACTCTTCTGGGCCCTGCGTTCTGCGCTGTTCGTGCTGTGGATGGCCGTCACGGTGGTGCCCTGGGCGATCTTCGCGTTGATCTTGTCCATCTTCATCCGCGGTCAGCGCCTGTACTGGCCCACCATGGGCTGGTTGCGCGTGGCGGTCTGGGGCGCGCGCGTGATCTGCGGCGTGCGCTACCGCGTGCACGGGCTGGACCGCTTGCCCACGGCGGCCAACAAGAACGCTGCCGTGGTGCTGGCTGCCAAGCACCAGTCCACCTGGGAAACCTTCGCACTGCCGGCGCTGATGCCGCACCCGCTGGCCTACGTGTTCAAGCGCGAACTGCTCTACATCCCCTTCTTCGGCTGGGCCATGGGCCGGCTAGACATGATCCACATCGACCGCTCCAAGCGTGCCGAGGCCTGGAACAAGGTGGCGGCGCAGGGCAAGCGGCTGTTCGACCAAGGTGTGTGGGTGATCATGTTCCCCGAAGGCACACGCACGCCGCGCGGCAGCCAGGGCAGCTACAAGTCGGGCGCGTCGCGGTTGGCCATCTCGGCCGGCGTGCCTATCGTGCCCGTCGCCGCGTCGTCGGCCAAGTGCTGGCCGCGCAAGAGCTTCCTGCTGCGGCCGGGGCTCATCGACGTGTCCATCGGCCAACCCATCGCTACGCAGGGCCGCCAGCCCGAGGAGCTGATGCGCGAGGTCGAGGCCTGGATCGAGGCCGAGATGCGGCGCATCGACCCCGCGGCCTATGCGCCAGCGGGGCGCGGCGCGGCACCACAGCAAGCCCTGGGCAATTGACTCGCATGTCGAATGGGCCTGCCGATCTGAGCTGCCGCCAGCTGTCGCTCTTCGACGAATCCGCGCCGGCGGCGCAGGCACACCAGGATCGCCCGGCGCCGCCCCCAACGACGCCGCCGACGGCGACACCGTCGTTGTCGCCGCCCCCTACCGATTTCCGCCATCCGCGCTCGCAGCGCGAAATCCAGCTCGGCGCGCACCGCGTCGCCTACGAACTGCGCCGTGCGCGCCGGCGCAGCATCGGCTTCGTCGTCGGCGCCGAGGGCTTGAGCGTGAGCGCGCCGCGCTGGGTCGGCGTGGGCGAGGTCGAGTCGGCGCTGCGCGAGAAGGCCGCGTGGATCCTGCGCAAGCTGCACGAGCAGCGCGAACGCGGCCAGCGGTTGGCCGCTGCGCGCGTGGACTGGCGCGACGGCACGGCCATCCCCTTCCTGGGCGACACGGTGATCGTCGTGCTGGACCCGCGCACCACCGGCGCCGTGCTCAACACCGCCGCCGACGCGCTGCCGGGCGTGCCCCGGCTGACGCTGCACCTGGGCTTGCCGCAGCGCTCCGCCCCCGAGCAGATACGCGACGCTGTGCAAAGCTGGCTGCAACGCCAGGCGCGGCGCATCTTCGAGGAACGCTGCGCCGTCTTCACGGCACGTCTGGGCGTGCGCATGACACGGCTGAGCCTCAGTTCGGCCTCCACGCGCTGGGGCAGCGCCAGCGCCAGCGGCGCCATCCGGCTGAACTGGCGGCTGGTGCACTTCGGTCTGCCGGTGATCGACTACGTGGTCACGCACGAGCTGGCGCACCTGAAGCAGATGAACCACAGCCCGGCGTTCTGGGATGTCGTTCGTTCGGCGCTGCCGGAATTCGAGCAGGCTCGCGGAGCCTTGCGGACGGAATTGCTGCCGGCCTTCGACTGAGCATCCCCCCACTGGGGGTGTCGCCATCCCCCGCCTTGTCCACCTTTGGGTGGATGCGGCGAGCGTCGGCACTGGGCAGACTGAGGGCAGATCGCTGTCAAGACCGAGAGTCAAGAGTCGATTCGGGCTGGGAGGCCCGTTGAACGGGCGGCAGGTGGGGGGCAACCCCGGCCTGCCGCCTTTTCACTTTTCCAACCGCGTGTTTTCTAGACGTTGCTGAAGCGCTGCACCCCGTCGGCCCCCAGCTCGGCGCGCAGGCAACCCTGGTAGAGCAGGGCGTGCAGGTGGGCCAGCGATTCGCCCATCGCGAAGGTGGTCTGGTGCAGGTCCAGCGCCCGCTTGAAGAGCACCGGCAGCAGGTCTGCTGCGCTGTGCGGGCGATCAGTGCAGGCGGCCAGCGTTTCGGCCAGTCGATCGTCGTGGTGCTGATGCAACTGGTCGATGCGCACCTGCAAGCCCGTGAACGGCTTGCCGTGCGAGGGCAGCACCAGCGTGCTGGCAGGCAGGTCGCGAAAGCGCTCGATCGACTCCAGGTACAACCGCAGCGGGTCGGCTTCGGGTTCCACCTCGATGACGCTGACGTTGGTGGAAATGCGCGGCAGCACCATGTCGCCCGAGATCAGCACGTCCAGATTCGCGCAGTGCAGCGCCATGTGCTCCGGCGCGTGGCCATAACCGGCAATGCAGCGCCAGGCGCGGCCGTCAATCTGAAGTTCCGCGCCGTCCATCAGCCGGCGAAAGCGACCGGGCACCTGCGGCACCATGCGGCTGTAGTAGTCGCTGCGGGCGCGAACCTGGGCCAGCGAGTCGGGGTCCGTCAGCCCGTGCAGGGCGAAGAAGTTGGCCGAGGCATCGCCGCCGAAGCCGGTGGTGGACTGGCTGGCGATGCGGGCCACGTTCCAGTCGGTGCTGCTGATCCACAAGCGGCAGCCAAAGCGCTCGCACAGCCAATGCGCCAGGCCGATGTGGTCCGGGTGCATGTGGGTGCAGACCACCCGCAGCACCGGCAGGCCATGCAACTCGGGGCTGACGAAGATCTGTTCCCACGCCGCACGCGTGGTGTCGTCGTTGATGCCGCAGTCGACGATGGTCCAGCCCTGCACTTCACCCTGGGGCCCGTCCTGCCGGTCGCGTAGCAGCCACAGATTGATGTGGTTCAGCGCAAAGGGCAGTGGCATGCGCAGCCAGCGCACGCCTGGGCGCAGTTCCAGCGTGGTGCCGGGGGCCGGCAGGGTGTCGCCGAAGGGGTAGTGCAGGGCGGCTTCCAGGGCGTTGACCATCGGTGGGCAGGGGTTGTGCGTGGGTTGTTCGGGGGTGTGCGGGGGCAGGGTTCGAGCCAGTCTAACCACCGCTGGCGCTTACCATGGCTCCCTGAGCGAGTAGACAAAAGGAAGCATTCCCCATGAACCTGCCTGGCCTGAACTTCATGCTCGGCGCAGACATCGACGCGCTGCGCGACGCGGTGCGCGACTTTGCGCAAGCCGAGATCGCGCCCCGCGCGGCCGACATCGACGCGAGCGACCAGTTCCCCAAGGACCTGTGGCGCAAGATGGGCGAACTCGGCGTGCTGGGCATCACCGTGCCCGAGGAAGACGGCGGCGCGGGCATGGGCTACCTGGCGCACATGGTGGCGCTGGAGGAAATCAGCCGCGCCAGCGCCAGCGTGGGTCTGAGCTACGGCGCCCACAGCAATCTGTGCGTGAACCAGATCAAGCGCAACGGCACAGACGCGCAGAAGCAGAGATACCTCCCCAAGCTGATCAGCGGCGAACACGTCGGCGCACTGGCCATGAGCGAGCCGAATGCCGGCAGCGACGTCCTCAGCATGAAGCTGCGTGCCGTCGAACACGGCGGCGTCTACGTGCTCAACGGCACCAAGATGTGGATCACCAACGGCCCCGATGCCGACACCATGGTGGTCTACGCCAAGACCGACCCCGAGCTGGGTGCGCGCGGTGTGACGGCCTTCGTCGTCGAGAAGGGCATGAAGGGATTTAGCACCGCGCAGAAGCTCGACAAGCTGGGCATGCGCGGCTCGCACACGGGCGAGATGGTGTTCCACGATGTCGAAGTGCCCGCGGCCAACGTGCTCGGCAACGTGAACGGCGGCGCGAAGGTGCTGATGAGCGGTCTGGACTACGAGCGCGCCGTGCTGGCCGCCGGGCCACTGGGCATCATGCAGGCGGTGATGGACAACGTGGTGCCCTACATCCACGACCGCAAGCAGTTCGGCCAATCGATCGGCGAGTTCCAGCTCATCCAGGGCAAGGTGGCCGACATGTACACGGTGCTGCAGGCCGGCCGTGCCTTTTGCTACACGGTGGGCAAGAACCTGGACATGCTCGGCAGCGAACACGTGCGCCAGGTGCGCAAGGACTGCGCCAGCGTCATCCTGTGGTGCGCCGAAAAGGCCACCTGGATGGCCGGCGAGGGCATCCAGATTTTTGGCGGCAACGGCTACATCAACGACTACCCGCTAGGGCGCCTGTGGCGCGACGCCAAGCTCTACGAGATCGGCGCGGGCACCAGCGAAATCCGCCGCATGCTGATCGGGCGCGAGTTGTTTGCCGAGACGATGTGAGCACTCCGGCCCAAACGCCTGTCCGCCGCGTCGCTGCCATCGGTGGCGGAGGCTTCCTCATGGACGACAACAGCCTGCGTCAGGAACGCTGGCTGTTGTCGCTGACCGGCCGGCCGCGGCCTGCGGTGCTCTTCCTGGGCACGGCCGGGGGCGATGGCGTGGTCGACCAGGCGAAGTTCTTCCGCGCCTTCACGCAGCTGGACTGCCGGCCCTCGAGCCTGCTCTTCTTCCCCTACGACATGCAGCGCGATTACCGACGGGCCGTGCTGGACGCCGACCTGGTCTACGTGGGCGGCGGCAACACGCCGGCCATGCTGGCCGTGTGGCGGGAGTTCGGCTTCGACACCGCGTTGCGCGAAGCCTACGACGGCGGCACGGTGATGGCCGGCATCAGCGCCGGAGCCAACTGCTGGTTCGAACGCTACGTGACCGACAGCGTGCCCGGCGGCGGCGTGCGCCCCGGCCTGGGCTGGCTGCCGGGCTGCTTCTGCCCCCACCTGGACGGCCAGGCCTGGCGCCAGCCGGTGCTGGCGCAACAGCCCGCACCGTCGGCGGGGGCGGGCGACGGCGTGGTGGTCCTGTACGAGCAGGAAGCCTGGGCAGGTGCTGTGCACAGCTGCGCCGGCATGCCGTTGCTGTGGCGGCGCGGGCGCCACGACGCGGCACTCGTGCCTGTCGATGCTGACCCGTTGCCTATGCCGAGTGGCGACACCCCGCGCCAGCGTTGAACCAGTGGGCGACATGGGACACATGACTCCACGAGACCACCTGTTCGCTGCGCAAGGTTTGCGCGTCAGCGGTCAGTTCGGCGTGGCGCTGCGCTAGCTTTTCTCCCAAACAACGATGCCCTACCGCCTGCACGAACTGCTGAAGCAGAACCGGCAATGGGCAGAGAGCGTCGAGGCCAGCAAGCCCGGCTTCTTCACCGGCCTGCTGGCGCAACAGGCGCCGCAATATTTGTGGATCGGCTGCGCCGACAGCCGCGTGCCGGCCAACGAGATCCTGGGCCTGCTGCCGGGCGACGTGTTCGTGCACCGCAATGTCGCCAACGTGGTGGTGCACAGCGACCTGAACGCGCTGAGCGTGATGCAGTACGCCATCGACCAGCTGCACGTGCGGCACATCATGGTGGTGGGCCACTACGGCTGCGGCGGCGTGACGGCGGCCTTGCACAACCGGCGCGTGGGCCTGGCCGACAACTGGCTGCGCCACGTGCAGGACGTGCGCAACAAGCACCGTGCCTTCCTCGATGCACGCGCCGACGACGAGACCCGCCTGCAGGCCCTGTGCGAACTGAACGTGCTGGAGCAGGCCCTGAACGTGTGCGAGACCACGGTGGTGCAGGACGCCTGGGCGCGCGAACAAAGCGTGGTGGTGCATGGCTGGGTCTACGGCCTGCACAACGGCCTGCTCGAAGACCTGACGATGACGGTGCGCACCGCCGCCGATGTCGAGCCCGCCTACGACCGCGCGCTCGTGGCGTTGCAGGCGCGCTTCGCCGCGGCCCGTGCCGCGCCGCGGCTGCCGGTTGACCTGGCATGACGGCCGACGAGATTCCACTGCCCCTGTCTGTCTCCCAGCGATGTTCCCCAACCACCTCACCGACCGCACCGCCTTCGACATAGCGCGGGCCTTGCTCGACGGTTTCGATCGCCACTACCGGCTGTTTCGCGAGACCAGCGCGGCGGCCAAGGGGCGTTTCGAAGATGCCGACTGGCATGGCCAGCAGCGCGCGCAGCGTGAACGCATCGAGTTCTACGACCTGCGGGTGAACGAGGCCGTGGCCGACTTGCGTGGGCGTTTCAAGGTCGACCAGTTGTCGATGGACACGTGGCAGCAGGCCAAGCTGCATTACATCGGCCTGCTGACCAACCACCACCAGCCCGAACTGGCCGAGACGTTTTTCAACTCCGTCACCGCCAAGCTGCTGGACCGCAGCTATTTCCACAACGACTTCATCTTCGTGCGCCCGGCCGTCAGCACCGAATACATCGAGAACGACGCGCCCGCCAGTCTGCCCACTTACCGCGCCTATTACCCCAGCCCGGACAACCTGCACCGCACCTGGCTGCGCATCGTCGAAAGCTATCAGTTGACGGTGCCCTTTGCCGATTTGCCGCGCGACGTGGACCACGTGGTCAACGCCCTGACGCGCGAGCTGGGCCTCTTCAGGCCACGGGCCAATTTCCAGGTGCAGGTGCTGTCCAGCCTGTTCTACCGAAACAAGGGCGCCTACTTGGTGGGCAAGGTCATCAACGGCTTCAACGAACTGCCGTTTGCGCTGCCGATTCTGCACAGTGAGCCTGAGGGCGACGCGCTGCACGCCGAGTGCGGGCTGGTCATCGACGCGGCACTGTTCGGCGAAGACCCGCTGTTGATGCTGTTCAGTTTTGCGCGCGCGTACTTCATGATCGACATGGAGATCCCCAGCGCGTACGTGCAGTTTTTGCGATCGATGATGCCGCGCAAGCCGCGCGCGGAAATCTACAGCGCGCTGGGCCTGCAAAAGCACGGCAAGAATATCTTCTACCGCGATTTCCTGGCCCACCAGCGCCACAGCAGCGACCGCTTCCGCATCGCGCCCGGCATCAAGGGCATGGTCATGCTGGTGTTTGACTTGCCCAGTTTTCCGTATGTGTTCAAGGTCATCAAAGACTACTACCCGCCGCAAAAAGACACCACCCGCGATCAGATCAAGGGAAAGTATTTGCTCGTCAAGCAGCATGACCGCGTAGGCCGCATGGCCGACACGCAAGAGTACAGCGAGGTGGCTTTCCCACGTGCGCGGTTTGACGACGAACTGATTGCCGAAATTGAAAAGTTCGCCCCCAGCCAGCTTGAAATTTCTGACCGCGATGGCGACGGCAATGTAGAGGTGATCATCAAGCACGTCTACATTGAGCGCCGCATGATTCCGCTCAATATCTATTTGCAGGAGGCGTTTGATGTGGGCGTTGAAGAGCCCGCAGCCCAAGCGCAAATCGAACGTGCGGTAGTGGAATACGGAAATGCGATCAAAGATTTGGTAGCAGCCAACATCTTTCCGGGCGATATGTTGTGGAAGAACTTTGGCATCACGCGCCACGGCAAGGTCGTTTTTTACGATTACGACGAGATTGAATACATCACCGACTGCAAATTCAGAAAAGTGCCAGCACCGCGCAACGAAGAAGACGAGATGAGCGGCGAGATCTGGTATTCAGTCGGCCCGAAAGACGTGTTCCCTGAGACGTTTGGTCCGTTTTTGCTGGGTAATGATGCGGTGCGCGCCGTCTTCATGAAGCACCACGCCGAGCTGCTGGAAGCCAATTTTTGGCAAATGCACAAAGAGCGCATTCAGGCCGGGCACGTCTTTGACGTGTTTCCGTATGAGCAGGACAAGCGGTTTGCACAAGCCAAAAATATTACTGTTGCTTGAAAACGGTTTGATTAAGTAAGGAAAAAATCATGTCTGATTCAGTTGTTATTCTGGGCGCAGCCCGTACCCCGATGGGCGCATTTCAGGGCGACTTTGCATCACTTAGCGCACACGACCTGGGTGGCGCAGCTATCAGGGCCGCAGTCGAGCGCTCTGGCATTTCAGCCGACAAGGTCGATGAAGTGCTGTTTGGTAACTGCCTGATGGCTGGGCAGGGCCAGGCACCTGCGCGGCAAGCAGGTTTTAAAGGCGGTTTGCCAGCCAGCGCAGGCGCGGTCACGTTGTCAAAAATGTGCGGCTCGGGCATGGAGGCCACGTTGTTGGCGCATGACCAGCTCATGGCTGGCAGCCGCGACGTGATGGTGACAGGCGGCATGGAAAGCATGACCAATGCGCCGCACCTGCTCCTCAAAGGGCGCGGCGGCATTCGCATTGGGCATGACCGCATTTATGACCACATGATGCTTGATGGCCTGGAAGACGCTTACGAGCCAGGCCGCGCCATGGGCACATTTGGCGAGCAATGCGCTGAAAAATATAAATTCAGCCGTGAAGCACAAGACAAGTTTGCCATTACCAGCGTAGAACGGGCGCAAGCAGCTACTAAATCAGGAGCGTTTTCGGCAGAGATCACGCCTGTCACGGTTAAAACCCGCGCGGGCGAAGTCGTTATTTCCATTGACGAAGGCCCGGGCAAAGCCAAGCTCGACAAGATTGCCGGGCTCAAGCCCGCGTTCAAAAAAGACGGCACCATCACTGCTGCGTCCAGTTCGTCCATCAATGACGGCGCGGCTGCCCTGGTCCTGACCCGCGAATCGACCGCCAAAGAACTGGGCGCAAAACCGTTCGCCCGCATCGTCGGTCACGCCACCTTTGCGCAAGCACCCGAATGGTTTACCACCGCACCAGTGGGTGCCGTCAACAAGCTGCTCAAAAAAATTGGCTGGTCAGTCAAGGAGGTTGACCTCTGGGAAGTTAATGAAGCCTTTGCCGTGGTGCCCATGGCCGCCATGACCGAGCTGGGCATTAGCCACGACATCGTCAATGTCAACGGCGGCGCCTGCGCATTGGGCCACCCAGTGGGGGCCAGCGGTGCCCGCATTATCGTCACGCTGATGTACGCGCTCAAGGCCCGGGGCCTGAAGAAGGGCATCGCCACGCTGTGCATTGGCGGTGGCGAGGGCACGGCCATCGCCATTGAAATGCTATAAATTAAATAGCTGTAAAGATTGGTATTGGCCCGTATTCATTGGTCTGGAGGCCATTTTGATACTTAATAATGAGCAAAATCAGGTGCGTGAGGCGGTTCGCGACTTCTGCGTACAAGAACTCTGGCCCAATGCGGCGGCGTGGGACAAAGCGCACACCTTTCCGGTCGAGGCACACAAGGGCCTGGCGGCACTCGGCGCTTATGGCATTTGCGTGCCTGACGAGCTGGGTGGTGCGGGCCTGGACTACCTGACGCTGGCGGTGGTGCTTGAAGAAATCGCTGCTGGCGATGGCGGTACCAGCACGGCGATCGGTGTGACCAATTGCCCGGTCAACGCCATCCTGATGCGCTACGGCAATGCGCAGCAACAAAAGCAGTGGCTCATGCCGCTGGCGCAGGGCCACATGCTGGGCGCGTTTTGCCTGACGGAGCCGCATGCGGGCAGCGATGCGTCGTCACTTAAAACCACTGCCGTCAAAGACACTGATGGCTATGTCATCAACGGCGTCAAGCAGTTCATCACCAGCGGTAAAAATGGCCATGTGGCCATTGTCATTGCCGTGACGGACAAAGGAGCAGGCAAAAAAGGCATGAGCGCCTTCATCGTGCCGACCGGCTCCCCCGGCTACAGCGCCAGCAGACTTGAAGACAAGCTGGGTCAGCATTC
>ENA-OFCE01001335-OFCE01001335.1-metagenomes-genome-assembly--contig:-NODE-1335-length-12894-cov-3.333359_pt1 | contig 12894 bp, 8 predicted proteins | sample MGYA00153388_OFCE01 | MGnify analysis MGYA00153388
CCCCTTCCTGCGAATCCTGCTCGGTAACTTTACAACCATTCTTTTCGCCCCACATGGTGTACATGCGCATCAGCATGGCTGCCCAATCGCAACTTTCTGTTCCTCCCGCCCCGGCGGTAATCTGTAAAACCGCATCCAGTTGATCTTCATCTGCGGAAAGCATATTCTTAAACTCCAACTCTTCAATGGTTTTTACAGCCTCAGCATAAGCCAGCTCAACATCTTCCTCAGTTGAATCGCCTGATTGGAAAAATTCAAGCATAATTCCGGCGTCTTCAACAGCCGAAACGGCTTTTTGATGACCGTCTGTCCAAACTTTTTTGTTGTTTATGGCGTGGAGAACCTTTTGAGCTTCTTTTGGATTATCCCAGAAACCAGGTTGTATGGTTAAATCTTGTTCACGATGGAGCTGTTCTAATTTGGTATCGAGGTCAAAGATGCCTCCTCAGAGAAGTTACCCTATCTCTCAAATCCTGCAAGTTTTCTTTTGTCATAAGGTTGCAAATGTAGTATTAGAAATCATAAAAACAACCAGCGATAAAACAGTTTATTTACCTTTTTCCAAATCTAAAACTACCTTATTGCTCGAATCATTGTCAATCTCTTCGTCCCCTAGTAATAAGCCCCAAGGCTTTAAACCTTCTACCCTATCAAATATGATTTTGGCAATGGCAATTACTGGAATAGCCAGAAACATGCCCGATATGCCCCACAACATTTCTCCTATAACTACCCCCAAAATTACTATAAGCGCATTTATTTTAACTTTAGAGCCCACCACAATGGGCATTAAAATATTTGAATCAATAAGATGAATACCGAATAAAGACGCTGCTGTCCATAAAACTTGCGCACCCGTGCCGGTAGCCATAGTGATAATCATACTTAAAACAAGTGCAGAAAAAATACCCACATAAGGTATGATGTTTAAAATACCCGTTAACAAGCCCAACAAAAGTGCGTATTGAATTCCTAATATACTGAATACCAAAAATGTCATTAACGCCACAATCAACATTTCCATAACCAAGCCCACTATGTATTTTTTGATGATGTATTTTATTTGTTCAATCGCGTCATATACCACCTGACTATGTGCATCATCAAAAACATTAATCAAAAAACCTACTAACAGCCTTCTCTTGATCAAGATAAAGAAGGTGTAAAGAAATGTGAAAACCAAAAATAGCAAGATAGATGAAATGGATAATACCGTGTTGCCCAGTGCTGCTGTATTCGGATTTAATAATTTGCCTGTTTGAGTATTTATGTAACGGGTTTGTTTGGCAGCGTTGATATTAAAATTATTCTCAATCCAATCTTGCAAATTGGCTATAGAAATATATAACTGTTCTTTTAATTTTGGCCAGTCAGATGCTAGGTTACTTATCTCTGAACCTAGTAAATAAAATACGGAAACAATTGCGGCTATAAATAAGATTACACATATTATCGCTGCCATTGCCCTTGGAAATTTGCATCTTACCTCCAAAAAATTTGAGATCGGTAGTAACAATATTGCTATTAAAAAAGAAAAAATTAGCGGTGAAAGTATTTGTTTACCTATAATTGCTAAATAGGCCAAACAAATGCCGGAAACGAGTATGTACGTTAACCGGGCGTAAAATGGCATTGTGAAGTATTGATTCATTGTTAAATAAAACTAACAAAAAAAGACACACTACAGATAGCATGTCTTTTTTTTGTGTGCAATAATTTTTTTAGGCTAATTGAAATTTGTTCATCTTTAAAAGCAATGACTCAAAATTTATGGTATTTCCACTTAACCAGTTAAGAATCGAAAACATACCGTCTTCTTTTGTTTCAGTCTTTTTAGCACTGGAAACAAATTTTTTCATCACCACGGGAATAAGTTTGTTGGCAATTTTATTGGATTGCTCCATATCGATGTTATAATACCTGTTTAGACGGTGGGCGTATTTTTTAGCGATCAACGTTATTAATGTATTGCCTTCAGTACCGGGTGCATGAAAAAAACTAATTATGTCTTTTAATTTACCCGTATCTAACTGTGCTTTCAAAACATCAACAATAGTTCCTGAAGCATCGTTAATTGCTGCTTCCTTATATTTTGCGGGAATCAATGCATTTTCACCTATAACATTTACTGCGTTTTCTTTTACTAGTTGATACAAATTACTGAACATAAATTTAGGTTTAGATTTTAAAATTTATAAGTTTAAATTGATATTGTTACAAATATGACAACAAACGTAGAAAAATGTTTTCATTAACGAATCGAGAATGATAATTTTTGTGTCATAAAAATAATGCGATGATATTCATTATTTATACAATTTAGGGGCAAAAAATGAGCCAAAAATGCAGTTATAAAATAAATTCAACAAAAAAATTCCCTGCCGAAGGAATTACGGGAGGGAATCAAACGGTTAGGGTTTAACCAATTAATTTAACCGACAAAAGATATTCGGCGATTTGTACCGCATTAGTTGCAGCGCCTTTTCTAAGATTATCTGCAACGCACCACATATTCAAAGTATTTGCTTGTGATTCATCTCGGCGAATACGGCCTACAAAAACCTCATCTTTTTCGTGTGCATCCATTGGCATGGGATATTTTGCGTTGGCAGGATCGTCTACCACAATTAATCCACTTTGTGCGCTTAATAACCTTCTAACTTCAGTCAAATCAAAATCGTTCTCAAATTCAATATTAAGCGATTCGGAGTGACCGCCCATTACGGGGATGCGTACCGTAGTGGCTGTTACCTTGATATTGTCATCGCCCATTATTTTCTTGGTCTCCAAAATCATTTTCATTTCCTCTTTGGTGTATCCATTATCTGTAAATACATCAATCTGAGGGATTACGTTTAAATCTATAGGATAAGCATAAGCCATTGGTCCTACAATACCTTTGCGTTCGTTCATCAGTTGTTCAACAGCTTTAACGCCAGTACCCGTAACAGATTGATAAGTAGAAACCACCACCCTTTTTATTTTATAAGCGTCATGCAAAGGTTTCAAAGCCACCACCATTTGTATGGTAGAGCAGTTGGGATTGGCAATAATTTTATCTTCTTTGGTTAAAACCGATGAGTTAACTTCCGGGACTACCAGTTTTATGGTTGGATTCATCCTCCAGGCAGAAGAATTATCTATAACTGTAGTGCCCACAGCTGCAAACTTGGGCGCTTGTTCTGTTGAAGTTGAACCTCCGGCAGAAAAAAGGGCAACATCTGGCACCATTGCGATGGCTTCATCAACAGTTACAACCTTGTATTTTTTTCCATTAAATTCAACTTCTTTGCCCTTGCTTTTTTCGGAAGCAACGGGAATCAACTCTGTAACTGGGAAATTGCGCTCTGCCAAAACTTTTAACATTACCGTACCCACAAGGCCGGTTGCGCCCACAACTGCAACTTTCATTTTATTATTTTTAATTATTAAATTATTTTCCTTTAATTAATGGTTTATTACTAACCTGTAAATATGAGAAACTTTTTGCTTTTTTTAATTTTGTTTTCAAGCAATTTTGCCTTAGCGCAGGTAAGTGATAGTTTTTTGGATGGCGATTTTTCTGCAAATCCGAAATGGCTGGGCAATATTTCAGATTTTTACATCAATAATAACAAACAATTACAAACAGCAGTAAGCGCCGTTGATAAAACCGCATACTTACATACACAAAATTCATTTTCGCTAAACACGAAGTGGAGCTTTTTCATCAAATTGGGATTTGATCCATCTTCTACCAACCAAGTGCGAGTTTACCTAACGGCTGATAAACCTGATTTGACGGGACCGTTAAACGGATATTATTTATTGATTGGAGAAACGGGTAACAGTGATGGCTTTAGCCTTTTTAAACAAACGGGCTCAACCTCAACAAAAATTATTGCGGGTCCTAAAAAGATACGACCATTAAATACAGAGTTTAAGGCAAATGTGTTGGTTACCCGTGATGATAAAGGTAATTGGGAAGTTTTAAGCGATAATACGGCTGGTTTAAATTATGTATCGGAAGGAAAATCAGCAGATGCAACTTATAAAACTTCAGCTTATTTTGGCGTGCGATGCAAATATTCTAAAACCAGATCGGGCTTGTTCATATTTGATGATTTTAAGATATCACCCCTGGTAATTGATGAAACAGCACCTTTATTGGTAAAATTTAGTGTAGTGGATACCAATAAAATCGAGCTCGTTTTTAATGAAGAATTAAACCAAAGCGAGGCAACCAACATCAATAATTATAAAATTATGCCCGGCAATATTGTGCCAGTAACCGCTGTACTAACCCGAGAAAAAATATTGCTGACTTACATTATGGGCTTTAATACAGGGAATTATGTATTAACAGCAAGGAATTTAAAAGATTTAAACAACAACACTATTTTACAACCCATTACCCAAACATTTTTTTACAAGAAACCCTTTGTTGCGAAATTGAATGATATTGTAATCAATGAGATTTTTGCTGATCCAAGCCCCAGAGTGGATTTACCCGATGCGGAATTCATAGAACTTTGGAATACCACCACAGAAGATATAGCTTTGAAAGGGTTTAAATATAGTAGCGTAAATACAACTTTTACGTTCGACAAAGAATCTATAAAATCCAAAGAATATTTAATAGTGTGCGCTAAGGCGGATACCCTACTATTTAAACCTTATGGACGAGTAGTCGGCATTTCGCCTTTTCCGGCTTTAATTAACTCCAGCGGTAAATTAAGGCTGTTAAACCAATTGGGCAATATCGTTAATAGTGTTGATTACAGTGATGCTTGGTATAAAGATGTGCTTAAAAAACAGGGTGGATATTCCTTAGAATTGATAGATCCCAACTCCACTTGTAAGGCATCTCAAAATTACGGTGCAAGCACAAATGTTACGGGAGGCACGCCCGGACAAAAAAACTCAATTTATCTCAGCAACAAAACTTCCCTCCCGCTTAAAGCTGATGAAGTTTTTGTTAAGGACGAAAAAACGATAACCATAAATTTTAGCCGCGGTTTGGATAGTTTGCAAGCAACTTTATTAAGTCAATATTCGCTAAATAACGGTGCTGGTAATCCCGTTTCAGCTAATCCGGTTGGAACGAATTTCTCGTCTGTAGATTTGGTTTTTAAAGAGCCATTAAGCAAAAACAGAAATTATAAAATAACCATAAACGGTGTTACAGATTGTGGGGGTCAAAGTGTAAATAATCAAGAATTGGATTTCTTTTACCCAGGTGACGTTTTGCCTAATGATGTGTTAATAAATGAGATACTGTTCGACCCTAAAACTGAAGGTGCAGATTTTGTGGAACTCTACAACAACTCAAATAAAAGTTTAGATTTTAGAGATTTATATATTGCCACCACCAACACTAAGGATTCTTTGATTAGTATAAAACAATTAAGTAGCAAAATCCTGATTTTTGAACCAGCCAGCTATTGGGTAATTAGTGAAGATCCTGAAAATGTAATATCCCTTTATACTTCTCCCAATCCGAAAAAATTTATAAAATTAACGGGTATGCCCGCATTTTCAAACGATAAAGGCAAGGCTATCATCCTCAATAAAAATAAGGAACGGATAGACCAATTAGATTATAATTTCAAAATGCATTTTGCATTGATAAAAGATTTGGAAGGTGTATCGTTGGAACGGAGCAGTTTTACAAAGCTTACAAACGAACCTGGTAATTTTAAATCTGCAGCCGCATCGGTAGGCTTTGCAACGCCAACTTATAAAAATTCGCAGTTCTTAGAACATGCCTCTACTACCGAGGAAATATCTTTGGCCAGTGAAACCTTTTCGCCCGACAATGATGGCTTTGAAGATGTGTTACGCATACTTTATAATTTAGATAAACCCAATTGGGTGGCAAACATAACCATATATAATGATCAGGCTAGGGTGGTAAAAAATTTGGTACGCAATCAAACTTTGGGCAGTATTGGTGAAATTCAATGGGATGGATTGGATGAAACGGGAAGCTTCAAAGCTAAAACCGGGATTTATATCTTAATTGTGGAATTGTTTAATTTGGATGGTGATATCAAGAAGTTTAGAAAAACAGCGGTATTGGCTGCTAAGTTTTGATTGAGTTTCATCATTCTTAATGATATAAATTGGTTTGAGATTTTCGGTATGTGAAGACAAAGACCGAGGGTAGAAATTCTACACTAAGCCCCGAATGACAAAAAAGTGCACCATACGTCGCAATTATCAACAACTTTGTGAAATAAATAGGTGTGCAACCGCATTTTTTTGCTGCGCCAACTTTTATAAAATCACAAAACAGCTGCCAAAAAATACCTGCCTACCGTTAATCTGGCAGTGTAAAAGGCGGCTATCTTTGCCGTGGAGCACCACACTTCCTTTTCGAAAAACCCTAATAATTATTTAGGTGATTAAACCAAAATCCTTAGTTTTGGGCAAACTCCAAAAAACTATTGAGCAATGGGCAGAGCATACGAATTTCGTAAAGAGAGAAAATTTAAACGTTGGGCCAAAATGGCGGTGCAGTTTACACGTATAGGAAAAGATATTGTGATGGCGGTGAAAGAAAACGGTTCTAACCCCGACACCAATTCGCGTTTACGTACAGCCATCCAAAACGGTAAGGCCGTTAATATGCCCAAAGAGCGTATTGATGCGGCAATAAAGCGTGCCACGGATAAAAGTATGGCCAACTACGAGGAGATAGTTTACGAAGGTTACGGCCCAAATGGCGTGGCCGTTTTGATAGAAACCGCAACTGATAACATAAATCGTACGGTTGCCAATGTGCGCAGTTATTTCAATAAAACCAATGGCACTTTGGGCAAAACAGGTTCCTTGGATTTTATTTTTAAACGTGTCGCCAGTTTTAGGTTTGATCCCGGAGAAATGGATTTGGAAGAATTGGAGTTTGAACTGATAGATGCCGGCTTAGAGGAGATTTTTGTGGAGGCTGATGTAGAAGGTCATGACGAAGCTGTGGTACATGCAGGTTTCGAGGACTTTGGAAAGATGCAGAAAACCCTGGAAGAAAAAGGAATTACCATTAAACAAGCTAAATTGGAAAGAGTTGCCTTAACGCATACCGACGTTAATGAAGACCAAGCCGCCGATATTGAAAAGTTACTGGATAAATTAGAAGATGACGATGATGTACAAGCGGTATATCATAATATGGCGGAGTGATGTAAATTAAATTCTGATAGATTTCACTCTTTATTCATTACAACCTCTAAAAATTTTAGAGGTTTTTTCATTTTAATTCAAATCAATATTTTTTATAAGTCCTGCCTCAATAAGACTTATAGTTAATGATTGCAAAAGGTGCGGTTTAAATTACTCAAAAATTAAGTTCGAAAAATCTAAAGCACAGAACGGCAATAGCAATGCACCATTAAGTTATACGTACCTTGATACAGAAATCAGCGAAAAAGAAGTGTTTTACAAGCTAAACCAAATGGATATAAATGGAGAAAATAAAATGTACAATCCAGTTTCGGTTAAACCAGCATTCATCAACAGCGGAGTTAAGATTTATCCAAACCCGGCAACTAATACATTTTGTATAAATGCCAAAACCAATTCAAAAATTATCATCACATCAATTGATGGTAAGGTGATGAAAACATTAAATACCTTAAATAATACAACACAGATAGAGGCAAGCAACTGGGCAAACGGCGTGTACATTATACAAATACAATCTGGTTCAGAAATGTTGACGAAGAAAATTATAGTTGCTAAATAAAGTTTCTTTGTTGTTTTTCCTGTAAACAAAAAACCTCCGAAGAATCATCTTCGGAGGTTTTTTTAATAATTATAAAGATGTATTAGCTAGATCTTCTCCTGCGTTCGCCACCGCTTCCACTTTTAGAGGGAGAAGAACCTGTTCCGCTGCTGCGTTCCTCACGGCTTTTACCAGAGAAATCTCTGAAACCACCGCCCCCGCTGCTGCGTTCTCCGCCACCTCCAGATCTTTCGCGATTTCCGCCGCCTTTATAGCCACCGCCGTATCCGCCTCCGCCACTTCTGCCGCCGCCTTGGTAACCGCCGCCGCCACTACGTTCGCTACGACCACCGCCACTGCCGCCTCTGCGTTCGCCGCTGCTGGCTGCTTCGCCTGAAACTTCAATCTTCACTTCTCTACCGTGGAAATCCACAGATTTGAAACCAGTCATCACTTTTTCTACTTGATCGTTTTCTACTTCAAAGAAAGAGAAAACACCTTTCATATCAATTTTACCAACATTTCGTCCGCTTATGCCGCTGTTGTTGCAAATATAACCTAACAAATCGCCACGGTTAAAATCATCTACCGAACCCAAGTTGATAAACAAACGGGTGTAGGCACTGTTGCCAGCGTCTCTTGGTCCACGGTCATTGTCTCTACCACGGTCATCAGCGGTTGCATTTAAGTCTGGCGCATTTTTGTAATAATCCAAAAAGCGGTTAAACTCTAATGAAGCAAACCTTTTTATAATTTCTTCTTTGCTCATGTCGGCAAATTCGTCCATTATACGTGGTATGTATTGGTCAATCTGTTTATCGTTAACCTCTACGTGATGTACTTTATGTACCAAGCCAAACAATTGTTTTTCTACCACATCAAAACCTGAAGGGATTTCTGCTTTGGTAAAAGATTTACCAATAACTTTTTCTATCTGGCGTATTTTGTGTGTTTCTTTTGAGTTGATGATACAGATGGAAATACCTGATTTTCCGGCTCTGCCAGTACGTCCGCTACGGTGTGTGTAGTTTTCGATTTCGTCTGGTAAAGAATAGTTGATGACGTGGGTAACATCTTGTACATCAATACCTCTGGCCGCAACATCGGTAGCAATCAGTAATTGCAAACTTCTATCGCGGTAACGCTTCATTACCTTATCACGTTGTTGTTGAGATAAATCTCCGTGAAGAGAATCTGCATTATAACCATCTTTAACCAACGATTCTGCAATTTCTTGCGTTTCTATTTTTGTACGGCAAAACACAATACCGAATATTTCTGGATTGTAATCTACGATACGTTTAAATGCGGCGTACTTATCACGGGCTTTAACAGTATAGAACTCATGTTCTATGTTAACGTTGCCTGTGTTTTGTTTGCCCATGGTCAACTCTTTCGGGTCGGTCATGTATTTCTTTGCAATCTCCCTTACTTCGCGGGGCATAGTTGCAGAAAATAACCAAGTTTTCTTTTCTGCTGGAGTTGTGGAAAGTATGTCGTTGATATCGTCTTGAAAGCCCATATTGAGCATTTCATCGGCTTCATCCAGAACTACAAATTTTACTTGAGTAAAATCGATGGCTTTTCTGTTCAGGATATCCAACATACGGCCGGGTGTGGCCACTACAATTTGTACGCCTCTTCTAATCTCTTTCAATTGGTTAACAATGGCAGCACCACCGTAAACGGCAACTACGTTAACATTTGGAAGGTTTTTTGCGTAATTTTTTACATCGTTACTAATCTGCAAACACAGCTCACGTGTTGGGCAAAGTATCAATGCCTGTGGGTGGTTTTTGCTGTAATCGATAAGTTCTAATAAGGGAAGGCCGAATGCGGCTGTCTTTCCTGTTCCGGTTTGGGCTAATCCGACAAAATCGTTGCTGCCTGATAACAAAAGCGGGATGGCGCCTTCTTGTATTGGAGTTGGTTTTTCGAAACCTAACTCAGTTATCGCATTAACAATATCATGACGGATCCCCAATTCATTGAATGGGTTCATGATAATATATTTGATTTAGCTACATTGCCAAATCGGGTGCGAAGCTAAGATTTTTAATTGTAATTAACTAGTAAATTGGGGTTTAAATGTAGAGGTACGTTTTTCCCCCTAACCCACAAAGGGTTGATTACCGTTTCTTCCCCATAAAATACAAGCCTTGAGTAAATTAAACGGGATTGAAGTGGTTACCCCGAGTTGCGCTAGACATTGTTGAGGGGACGAGGAGTATGAACGCAAAGCCCGACTAGCTAAACCTATGAAACAGGAATTTGCTTTTCAAAAACCCGAATATTAAACAAAAAAAAACCCGTGGATATTACACACGGGCATTTAATTCGTAACTATTTATTAATAGTGCACCTTAGTTCTATCTACCAAGTAGTTTTGGTAATAACCGCTGTGCAGTTTCTCGCGAACTTCCTTATACGCTTCCAAAGTACGGTTAACGTCGTCCAATGTATGAGTTGCAGTGGGTATCAACCGCAACATTATCAAGCCTTTTGGTATAACGGGGTAAATAACGATGGAGCAGAAAATAGCATAATTTTCGCGAAGGTCCATAGTTATGGAGGTTGCTTCATCCACACCGCCTTTTAAAAATACGGGCGTAACCACAGAATTGGTTATGCCAATATCAAAACCACGTTCTTTTAAACCTGTTTGTAGGGCGTTGGCAATTTCCCACAATTTGGCTTTGAGCTGTGGCTGTGTTCGCAGCAGTTCCAAGCGTTTTGCCAAGCCCAAAACCATAGGCATAGGCAGCGATTTTGCAAAGGTTTGAGAACGCATATTATAGCGTAAAAAATTGGTTATTTCTGTGGTTGAGGCTATGAACGCACCAATACCCGCCATAGATTTTGCAAAGGTTCCAAAATAAACATCAACCCCTTCAATACAATTTTGGTGTTCATGCGTTCCGGCGCCGGTTTTACCCATGGTACCGAAACCATGTGCGTCATCTATCAATAACCTAAAATCAAACTCGTTTTTTAAAGCAATAATTTCTTTCAATTTACCCTGTGCGCCAGACATCCCGAAAACACCTTCGGTAATAACTAATATGCCGCCACCTTGCGCTTCGGCCAATTTTGTAGCCCGTACCAATTGTTTGCGAAGGCTATCCATATCGTTGTGCAGATAAACATAACGCTTGCCCATGTGTAAGCGAACACCATCAATGATACATGCATGCGATTCGGCATCATAAACCACAACATCATTCCTATCCACCAAAGCGTCAATAGCAGACATGATTCCCTGATAGCCGTAATTCAGTAAAAAAGCAGCTTCGTATCCAGTAAATTCTGCCAGAGATTTTTCCAGATTTTCATGCTGGGTAGTGTTGCCCGACATCATGCGGGCGCCCATAGGATAGGCCAAACCGTAATCCGCAGCTGCTTGTGCATCTGCAGCCCTAACCTCTGGATGGTTGGCTAAACCCAAATAGTTGTTTAAGCTCCAAACCAAGTGTGGCTTCCCCTTGAAATCCATGTTCGGAGAAATTTCTCCCTCTAGTTTCGGGAAAGTAAAATAGCCATGAGACCATTTTAAATGCTGACCCAACGGACCCATGTTCTTACTTATCTTTTCAAAAATATCCAAGTTGTTTATGTTTAGTCGTTTAATAATGCAATTAGCAAATTTAGCTTTTAATTATGTGATAACAAATACGTAACCTATGCTAAGTACCGAGTGAAATTTAACAAAAAAGCCACCCCTTATAAAAGAGGTGGCTGTGTATTTTGTTTGCACTAATCTACATTGTCATGCAAAAAAGAATTATTAGGGCGAATTTCGGTTTGCCCTTCTTCTAATGATAAGGTGAAACGAGAAACATGCGACTGTGAAGAATGCTGTACTTCGGTCATTTGCAATTGCTTGCGTTTGTAGGCAGGCTCGTTTTCCATCTCTTGCAGGCCGTTGCCGGTTCGAAGTTTCATGCTCAAATCTTTTAACCGTAAGATTCTATCCTTGGATTTGCGCAATTGCTCGTCCATAGATTCATCTGTCTTAAAAGCGTCAACATCTACTTGTTCCGGTACTTCCTCAAACACGGGTTCAACAGCTTGCACTGGTGTAGAAAATTCCGATTCGGCAATTTTTACGTCAAATGTTAATGTAGACTGCTCTTTATCTTCTGTCTCTGCTGGTTTTTCTTCTTCTATTAGCTGGTGCTTGATTACCTCTTCGGTATTGAAACGAGTTTCTTTACTTTTATCAGTTCTGGCAAATACTTGCCCAAACAAATCAGCTTGTACTTTTCCTTCTTTCAAATATTCAGGCTGCGAAGTTTCCTGAATTTTTGGACTAAGAATTTGATTATTGATGATTTCGTTTATCGGTCTGATTAATGGAGATTCGGAAGTGAGGTATTGTTTGATGGGCACACTTTGCTTGGTCATTTCACGCTCTTCCTTAGTTTGAAAGCCGGTAGCGATAATAGTAACAGAAATGCTTTCGCCCAAATTTTCATCGCTACAGTTACCCCAAATCAAATCGGCTGATAAGCCAGCTTGTTCTTGAATGAAATCGGTAATAATGCTTACTTCATCCATGGTAACTTCCTTGGTTCCAGAACTGATATTTAAAAGTATGTAGCTGGCGCCTTCAATTTCATTATCTTTCAATAAAGGTGAAGATAATGCACCTTTAACAGCTTTAAAGGCCCTGTCTTCGCCTTCGGCCGCATAACTTCCCATAATGGCCACCCCACTATCTTTCATTACGGTGCGCACATCCTTAAAATCTACGTTGATATATCCCGGTAAGGTAATTATTTCTGCAATTCCTTTTGCGGCCGTAGTTAAAATATCATCGGCCTGACCAAAGGCAGAGCCTAAGGTAAGGTTACCGAAAATCTCGCGGAGACGATCATTGGAAATTACCAAATAAGAATCCACGTTTTTCTTCAACTCTTCCAAACCATCTTCGGCTTGCATTTTTCGTCGCTTGCCTTCAAAAGAAAATGGTGTGGTTATGATGGCTACGGTCAAAATATCCAATTCTCTAGCCGCCTTTGCAATAATTGGACTGGCACCTGTTCCCGTTCCGCCACCCATACCAGCGGTAATAAACAACATACGGGTGTTGGTACCCAGCATGTCCTTAATATCGTCTATATTTTCTATGGCAGAGTTTTTTCCCACTTCGGGGATCGAGCCTGCGCCCATTCCTTCGGTTAAACTGGCAC
>ENA-OFCE01001336-OFCE01001336.1-metagenomes-genome-assembly--contig:-NODE-1336-length-12881-cov-6.852643_pt1 | contig 12881 bp, 9 predicted proteins | sample MGYA00153388_OFCE01 | MGnify analysis MGYA00153388
CCATCACCGCCTTGACGAAGCCCTGCACGTCGATTTGCAGGATGCGGCCCTTGGGCCCGCTGCCGGCCACCTCGGCCAGCGGCACGCCCAGTTCGCGCGCCAGGCGGCGTATCGAAGGCGATGCATGCGGCAACTGGGCGCCGACGTTCCCGGCCGGGTCATGCGCGGGCACGGCCGCACCTTCGCCCCCTGGCCCACTGGCGGGAGAGGGTTGGGGTGGGGGCGTGGCCGGTGTCGAAGCGGCAAGGGGCGATGCAGCCACGGGTGCAGCGGCCGGCGCAGCTGCGGTTGCACTGCCCTGCAACACCACCACCAGGCTGCCCTTGCGCACCTTGTCGCCGAGCTGCACCTTGACTTCGAGCACCACACCGGCATGCGACGACGGGATCTCCATCGACGCCTTGTCGCTCTCGACCGTCATCAGACTCTGCTCGACCTTGACCGTGTCGCCAGGCTTGACAAGGACCTCGATGACGGCCACCTCGTCGAAGTCGCCGATGTCGGGCACCAGCACCTGCACCGGGCCGGCAGCAGCCACCTGCGCAGAGGCCGTGGCTGGCGCGGCGGGCGCAGCCGCGGGTGCAGCAGGCGCAGGTGTAGCCGCTGCCGCGGGTGTAGCAGGCGCAGGTGTAGCAGGCGCAGGTGTAGCCGCCGCCGCGGCTGCGGGTGCATCAGCCGCGTCCAGCACCAGCACCAGGCTGCCCATGGCGACCTTGTCGCCCAGCTTGACCTTCAATTCCTTCACCACACCGGCATGCGACGACGGGATCTCCATCGACGCCTTGTCCGACTCCACCGTCAGCAGCGACTGGTCCACCGCCACGGTGTCACCGGGCTTGACCAGCAGCTCGATGACTTCCACTTCCTTGAAGTCACCGATGTCCGGGACCTTCACTTCGACCGACGCCATGGGCTGTCTCCGATTGATTTGTTGGGCGGTTGCTTAGGCGTACAGCGGGTTGACGCGGTCGACCTGCAACCCGTACTTCGTGATGGCCTCGAGCACCTTCGATGACGGCAGCGTGCCGTCGTCGGCCAGCGCCTTCAGGGCGGCGACCACGATGTAGTGCCGGTTGACCTCGAAGTGCTCGCGCAGTTTGCTGCGGAAATCGCTGCGGCCGAAGCCGTCGGTGCCCAGCACCTTGTAGGTGCGGGCCACGCCCTTGTCACGGGGCATGAAAGCGCGGATCTGGTCGGCAAAGTTCTTCATGTAATCGGTGGACGCCACCACCGGCCCGGCGTACGCGCCGAGTTGCTGCGCCACAAAGGGCACGCGCGGCTCGTCGGTGGGGTGGAGCAGGTTCCAGCGCTCGCAATCCTGGCCGTCGCGCGCCAGTTCGTTGAAGCTGGGACAGCTCCAGACGTTGGCGGCCACACCCCAGTCGGTTTCCAGCAACTTCCTGGCGGCCTGGCTTTCGCGCAGGATGGTGCCGCTGCCCAGCAGGTTGACGCGAGGCGTTTTCTTGCTTCCTTCTTCGAGCAGGTACATGCCTTTGATGATCTGCTCTTCAGTGCCGGGCTTCAGCCCGGGCATCGGGTAGTTCTCGTTCAGCAAGGTGACGTAGAAATACACGTTCTCCTGACGCTCGACCATGCGCTTCAGACCGTGGTGCAGGATCACGCCGACCTCGTGCGCGAAGGTCGGGTCATAGCTGACGCAGTTGGGGATGGTGCTGGCCAGGATGTGGCTGTGGCCGTCTTCGTGCTGCAGGCCCTCGCCGTTCAGCGTGGTGCGCCCGCTGGTGCCGCCCAGCAGGAAGCCGCGGGCCTGCATGTCGCCGGCGGCCCAGGCCAGGTCGCCGATGCGCTGGAAGCCGAACATCGAGTAGTACACGTAGAACGGCACCATGATGCGGTTGTTGGTGCTGTAGCTGGTGGCCGCGGCAATCCAGCTGCTCATGCCGCCGGGCTCGTTGATGCCTTCTTGCAGGATCTGGCCGTCCACCGCCTCGCGGTAGTACATGACCTGGTCCTTGTCCACCGGCGTGTACTTTTGCCCCTCGGGGTTGTAGATGCCGATCTGGCGGAACAGGCCTTCCATGCCGAAGGTGCGCGCCTCGTCGACCAGGATGGGCACTACGCGCGGGCCGAGGGCTTTGTCGCGAAGCAGCTGCGTCAGGAACCGCACGTAGGCCTGGGTGGTGCTGATTTCGCGGCCCTCGGCGGTGGCGTCGAGCACGGCCTTGAAGGTTTCAAGCGGCGGCACGGTGAAGCTCTCGTCGGCCTTGACGCGCCGATTGGGCAGGTAGCCGCCCAGCGCCTGGCGGCGCTCGTGCAGGTACTTCATCTCGGGCGTGTCGTCGCTGGGCTTGTAGAACGGGATGTTGGCCAGCTCGCTGTCCGGGATCGGCAGGTTGAAGCGGTCGCGCATGTGGCGAATGTCGTCGTCGCTGAGCTTCTTGGCCTGGTGCGCGGTGTTCTTGCCTTCACCGGCGCTGCCCATGCCCCAGCCCTTGACGGTCTTGATCAGCAGCACCGTGGGCTGGCCGACCGTGTGGGTGGCTTTGTGGAAGGCGGCGTACACCTTGCCGGCGTCGTGGCCGCCGCGGCGCAGGTTCCAGATGTCGTCGTTGCTCATCTTGGCCACCATCTCCAGCGTGGCGGGCGAGCGGCCGAAAAAATGCTTGCGCACGAAAGCGCCGTCGTTGGCCTTGAAGGCCTGGTAGTCGCCGTCCAGCGTGTCCATCATGATCTTGCGCAGCGCCCCGTCCTTGTCGCGCGCCAATAGCGGGTCCCAGTTGCTGCCCCAGATGAGCTTGATGACGTTCCAGCCCGAGCCGCGGAATTCGCCTTCCAGTTCCTGGATGATCTTGCCGTTGCCACGCACCGGGCCGTCCAGCCGTTGCAAATTGCAATTGACGACGAAGATCAGGTTGTCGAGCTTCTCGCGCGCCGCCAGGCCGATGGCGCCCAGGCTCTCGGGCTCGTCCATTTCTCCGTCGCCGCAGAACACCCAGACCTTGCGGTTCGCGGTGTCGGCGATGCCGCGGGCGTGCAAGTACTTCAGGAAGCGCGCCTGGTAGATCGCCATCAGCGGCCCCAGTCCCATGCTTACCGTCGGGAACTGCCAGAACTCCGGCATCAACTTGGGGTGGGGGTAGCTGGACAGGCCCTTGCCGGCGCCTTCCTGGCGGAAGTTCAGGAGTTGCTCTTCCGTCAGCCTGCCTTCCATGAATGCGCGCGCGTAGATGCCGGGCGCGCTGTGGCCCTGGATGTAGAGGCAGTCGCCCCCATGCTCTTTACCAACTTCAGCGCTTTCGGCATGCCAGAAGTGGTTGAAGCCGGCTGCGAACATGTGCGCCAGCGACGCGAACGAACTGATGTGGCCGCCCAGGTCCCCGCCGTCGTCGGGGTTGAGGCGGTTGGCCTTGACGACCATGGCCATGGCGTTCCAGCGCATGTAGGCGCGCAGCCGGCCCTCGAGCTCCAGATTGCCGGGGCTGCGCTCCTCCAAAGCAGGCGCAATGGTGTTGACATAGCCGGTGTTGGCCGAAAAGGGCAGGTCGATGCTGTTCTGGCGGCCGTGTTCGAGCAAGTGCTCGAGCAGGAAATGCGCGCGCTGCGGCCCTTCTTGGGCAATGACGGCGGACAGCGCGTCCAGCCACTCACGGGTTTCCTGGCTGTCTGTGTCGTGCGGGGTGTCGTGGGCGGCAGCGCCGTGGAACGACTCGGGCATGGCGGACATGGCTTGTCTCCTGGAAAAGGCTTGATTCTGAATTTGCGGCGGAGTGTCCCACAAGACGTTTAAATTTCAAATAGCGGCCGACTGTCCCGTAATGTGAAATTAAGTGCGCCCCGTCGAACAAGCTCGCGCTCCGATAATCATGCGATGTCTCCGCGTCCGAAGAGCCCCGCCCCGTCCCCGTCCCCGTCCCCGTCTCCGTCCCAGCCACCGCGAGCGCTTCCGCGAAAGCTGTTCGGCCAGTGGTGGCGAAAACAGTCGCCCGCGCGGCAAGACCGGTTCGCCACGCTCGGGCCCTTGCTCTCGGTGTTGTTGTTCCTGGCGGCGATCATTTCTGCCTTCTGGTACTTGCGCAATGAGGAAATCGAGCGTGAAACCGAGTCGGTCAAGCGTGACACGGAACTCACCCAGCAGCAGATCGGGCTGCGCTTGATCCAGAACCAGGAAACGCTGAACCGGATGGCGCGCGACTTGGTCGCCATGCGAGAGGCCAACCCCCGCGCCTTCGGCCTGCAGGCCGCCGCCTTCACGCGCGAGCGACCCGAAATCACCCACCTGACCTGGGTCGACGGGCGCCGAGCACCCCAGGCCAGCCACTGGGCGCAGGTCTACAACGTCACTGCCACGGGCGATCCGCCCTCACCCGCCCTGCCCGCTGCCGGCCAGATCGGCGAACCGGAACGGGCCTTCCTCGCGGCCCGGCAGACCCGCACGCCCGCCTATTCGCGTGCCTTTGTCGACAGCGCTGGCACGCCGGTGTTCCAACTGCACATCCCGCTCATCGAGCGCGGCGGTTTCTCGGGCACGCTCATTGCCGAGTATTCAGTCCAGGCGTTGGTGCGCCACCTCGTGCCCGCCGATGTCGCGGTGCGCCATGTCATCTCCGTCATCGACGAAACACAGGCCGTGCTGTCGTCCACAGTCACCACCCTGCCGGGGCAGCGGGGAGTTCGGGCGCCCATCGTCAGCGACGCGCCGTTGACGCCCGCGATGAACGGCCTGATGTGGCGCGGCCAGGGCTGGCGCACCTCCATCGGCCTGATCAGCAACACGCTGTTCTGGATGGTGGTGGCGCTGTCGGTGCTGACGGTGTGGATGCTGCTGGGCACCTGGCGCCACGTACGTCGCCGCTCGCAGATTCAGGGCGCTCTGGTGCAGGAAACCAACTTCCGCCGCGCGATGGAGAACTCCATGCCCACCGGCATGCGCGCCATGGACTTGGCGGGGCGCATCAGCTACGTCAACGCTGCGTTCAGCCAGATGACGGGCTTTGGCACGCCCGAATTGGTCGGCCGCATGCCGCCGTACCCCTATTGGCCGGCCGACCGCGTCGAAGAAAACAGCCGGCTGCTGCAGCAGGAACTGCAGGGCCGCAGCCCGAGCGGCGGCATCGAGGTCAAGGTCGTGCGCAAGGACGGCACGCAGTTCGATGCGCGCATGTACGTGTCACCGTTGATCGACCCCAAAGGCCAGCAGACCGGCTGGATGACCAGCATGACCAACATCACCGAGGCCAAGCGCATCCGCGACCAGCTCTCGGCCAGCCACGAGCGCTTCACCACGGTGCTGGAGGGTCTGGACGCCTCGGTTTCAGTGCTGTCGGTGCAGCAGGGTGAACTGCTGTTTGTCAACCGCAGCTACCGACTGTGGTTCGGGGCCGAAGCCAAGGGCCACCAGCTGCTGGCCGGCGGCGTGGCCGGCGCAACCTACAACGCCGAGCAAGACGACGAGGTCGATCCCTTGTCGGGCCTGCCGACGGAAGAGTTGACCGAGGCCGGCAACCACCCCCGTGAGGTTTTCGTCCAGACCTTGCAGAAGTGGTTCGACGTGCGTTCGCGCTACCTGCAGTGGACCGATGGCCGGCTGGCGCAGATGCTGATTGCCACCGACATCACCGCCCGACTGCGTGCTGAAGAGCAGGCCGCAGCGCAAGCCGAAAAAGCGCAGGTGACCAGCCGCCTGGTCACGATGGGCGAGATGGCCTCGTCGGTGGCGCATGAGCTCAACCAACCGCTCACGGCCATCACCAACTATTGCAACGGCATGGTTTCGCGGGTCAGCGCCGACTCGATCGGCCGCGACGACCTGGTGGCGGCATTGCAGAAGACCGCGCGCCAGGCCGAGCGGGCGGGGCAAATCATCAAGCGCATCCGGGCCTTCGTGAAACGCAGTGAGCCGCAGTGCCAGCCCGCGCAGGCGCGGCAGATCATCGATGACGCGGTCGAGCTGGCCGGCATCGAACTGCGCCGGCGCAACGTGGCCATCCACACTTATGTGGCGCAACGGCTGCCGACCATCATGGTCGACCCGATCCTGATCGAGCAGGTGGTGCTGAACCTGCTGAAGAACGCCGCCGAAGCCATCGACACCGCGCAGCTGCCGCCGCCGCGCCGGCACATCGAACTGCGCGTGGTTCCCCGCCACATGCCCGAAGAAGGCGGCGTCATCGAATTCAGCGTCACCGACATGGGCCCGGGCCTGAAGGATGAAGTCAAGGCCCGGCTCTACGAAGCGTTCTTCTCGACCAAGGCCGAAGGGTTGGGCATCGGCCTGAGTCTGTGCCGCTCCATCGTCGAGAGCCACCGGGGCAGGATGCGGGCAGAGAACCTTTACAATGGTATCGCGGTTGTGGGCTGTCGTTTTTCCTTCACCGTACCGGTTGAATCGACATCGCGGGCCGACACTGCCCTGATCCCGACAGAGGCCGATCTTCCCCAGAACACCACGGCGGTTTCCGAATGAGCTTGATCCCCAAAAAAGGCACGGTGTATGTCGTCGACGACGACGAGGCGGTGCGAGATTCGCTGCAGTGGTTGCTGGAAGGCAAGGACTACCGGGTCAAGTGCTTCGACTCGGCCGAGTCGTTCCTGTCCCGCTTCGACCCGCGCGAAGTCGCCTGTCTGATCGCCGACATCCGCATGGACGGCATGAGCGGCCTGGAACTCCAGGACCGTCTGCAAGAACGCAAGAGCCCCTTGCCCATCGTCTTCATCACCGGCCACGGCGACGTGCCGATGGCCGTGACGACCATGAAGAAGGGCGCGATGGATTTCATCGAGAAGCCGTTCAAGGAAAGCGAGTTGCTCGGTCTTGTCGAGCGCATGCTCGAGCAGGCCCGTGCGGCCTTCAGCCAGCATCAGGAACAAGCCAGCCGCGACGCCCTGCTGTCGCGCCTGACCACGCGTGAAGCCCAGGTCCTTGAACGCATCGTGGCCGGCCGTCTGAACAAGCAGATTGCCGATGACCTGGGAATCAGCATCAAGACGGTGGAGGCGCACCGCGCCAACATCATGGAAAAGCTGAACGCAAACACGGTGGCCGACCTGCTGAAAATCGCGCTCGGCGCTCAGCAGAAGGCCTGATCGCCCCTAAGCGATGAATGCGCAGCTCATCGACGGTGTTGCGCTGTCGAAGATCCTCCGCGCAGAGGTGGCCCTGCGCGGTGCGGCGCTCACGGCCCGCGGCTGCAAGCCCGGGCTGGCGGTGATCCTCGTTGGCGACGATCCGGCCAGCGCCGTCTACGTGCGCAACAAAGTTAAAGCTTGTGCCGAGCACGGCCTGCATTCCGTGCTCGAGCGATACGACGCCAGTCTGAGCGAAGCCGATCTGCTCGCCCGCGTGGCCGCGATGAATGCCGACCCCGCGATCCACGGCGTCCTGGTGCAGATGCCCCTGCCCGCGCACATCGACCCGCACAAGGTGATTGCCGCCATCGCCACGCGCAAGGACGTCGACGGCTTTTCGGTGCATTCGGCAGGCGCCTTGATGTCGGGCCTGCCCGGCCTGCGCCCAGCCACGCCCTATGGATGCATGAAGCTCATCGAAGGCACCGGTCAGCCGCTGCGGGGCAAGCACGCGGTGGTCATCGGCCGCAGCAACACGGTGGGCAAGCCCATGGCCCTGCTGCTGCTGCAGGCCCATGCCACGGTGACGGTGTGCCACAGCGCCACGCCCGACCTGGCCCTGCACACGCGGCAGGCCGACGTGGTCGTGGCGGCCGTCGGCCGACGCAATACCTTAACGGCCGAAATGGTCAAGCCGGGCGCCATCGTCGTCGACGTGGGCATGAACCGCAACGAGCAAGGCAAGCTGTGCGGCGACGTCGACTTCGCCGGCGTGAGTCAAGTCGCGGGCTGGATCACCCCGGTCCCCGGCGGCGTGGGGCCGATGACCATCACCATGCTGTTGGTGAACACCGTGCAGGCTGCCGAGGCGGCCTCGGCATGAACCCGCTGCTGCAGGCTTGTGAGCTGCCGGCCTACGCCGACATCCGCCCCGAGCATGTGACGCCGGCGCTGGACGAGGTGCTGGCCGCGGCAGACGCGGCATTGAAACGCGCCGTCGGCCTGGACGTGGCCGCCGACTACGACGCCATGGCGGCCGTGCTGGACACTGCCGTCGAGCGCCTGCGCTACGTGTGGGGCCAGGTGAGCTTCCTGCAATCGGTGGCCGACACGCCCGAGCTGCGCGCTGCCCAGGAGCACAACCTGCCCCGGGTGATCGATTTCTACACCCGCCTGGGTGCAGACGAGCGGCTGTACGTTAAGTACCAGGCCATCGCGGCCAGCCCGGCGGCGGCAACGCTCGGTGCGGCCCGGCGCAAGGCCCTGGCAGATGCCTTGCGTGACTTCGTGCTCGGCGGCGCGGAACTGCGCGGTGCAGCGCGTGAGCGCTTTGCCGCCATCCAGGACCGCACGGGCGCCTTGTCACAGCAGTTCGGCGCCCACGTGCTCGACGCCACCGACGCCTTCGAGCTGATCGTCGACGCCCAGCGCATGGCAGGCGTGCCTGACGACGTGGTTCACGCCGCCCAGGACAGCGCTGCAGCAGTCGGCCGCGCGGGTTGCCGGCTGACGCTGCACCAGCCCTGCTACGGCCCGGTGATGCAGTTCGCCACCGACTGCGATTTGCGCGAACAGCTCTACCGCGCGCAGTCGACGCGCGCCAGCGAATGGGGCCCGCCGGCTCTGGACAACACCGGGCTGATCGCCGAGCTGGTCGCCTTGCGCCACGAAGAAGCTGCGCTGCTGGGCTTGCCCAGCTACGCTCATCTGTCGCTGGTGCCCAAGATGGCGCAGTCCCCCGACGAGGTGCTGCAATTCCTGCGCGACCTGGCCCGCCGGGCGCGGCCCCATGCGCAGACCGAGCTGGCCGAACTCGAAACGTACGCCGCCGCCGAGCTGGGTCTGCCCGGCCTTCAGCCTTGGGACCGCGCCTTTGCCAGCGAACGCTTGAAGCAGCAGCACTTTGCCTTTAACAGCAACGAGGTCAAGGCCTACTTCACGGCGCCGCGGGTGCTCCAGGGCCTTTTCGATTTGATCGAAACGCTGCTGGGCGTGGCCATTCGCGAAGACCAGGCTTCGGTGTGGCACGACAGCGTGCGCTTCTTCCGCGTGCACCGCGCCGGCCAGGCAGTGGCGGCGTTCTACCTGGACATGCATGCGCGCTCGGGCAAAGGTTCCGGCGCGTGGATGGACGATGCGCGCCAGCGCTGGCTGCGCCCTGAGGGTCCGCTGCAGCTGCCCGTGGCCCACCTGGTGTGCAACTTCGCGCCTCCCGTGGGCGAGCAACCGGCGCTGTTGACACACGACGACGTGATCACCCTGTTCCACGAATTCGGCCATGGCCTGCACCACATGCTGACGCGCGTCGACGAACTGGCTGTTGCCGGCATTGCCGGCGTCGAATGGGACGCGGCCGAACTGCCCAGCCAGTTCATGGAAAACTTTTGCTGGGAATGGGATGTCGTCAGGCGCCTCACCCAGCATGTGCAGACCGGCCAGGCTCTGCCGCGTGAACTGTTCGACCGCATGCGGGCCGCGCGCAACTTCCAGAACGGGCTGCGCATGCTGCGGCACTGCGAATACGCCATCTTCGACATGCGCCTGCACCTCGACCCCGCCCAGGCCGCGCACGCGCAGGCGCTGGCCGAAGTGGTGCGCGAGGAAATCTCGCTGCTGCCCCAGGTGCCCTTCCTGCGCTATCCCCACACCTTCACGCACCTGTTCGACGGCGGTTATGCCGCCGGCTACTACGGCTATGCCTGGGCCGAGGTGTTGTCGGCCGACGCCTACAGCGCCTTCGAGGAGGCCGGCGTCTTCGACCCCGCCACGGGGCAGCGCTGGCGCGAAGAAGTGCTCGAGGTCGGCGGCAGCCGGCCCGCGATGGACAGCTTCGTGGCCTTCCGCGGCCGTGAACCCCGTCTGGATGCCTTGCTGCGCCACCAGGGCCTGGCTTGAGCCCGGTGCCCAGGTGGGATAGATTCCGATCTTCGCGCGGCCTCTTCCGCAACGAACGCAAATCCTGGCGCCCGCGCACACGATGACACCGACCGCCCTGCCCCGCTGCACGATCCTGGCCCTGGCCACCGTCCTGTCTGCGACTGCACTGCCCGCCTGGGCCCTGTACAAGATCGTGCAGCCCGATGGCAGCGTCACCTACACCGACCGCCCCCCGCCGGGCACCGCTGCCCGCATCACGTCGATCGGCCGGGGCAACACGGCCTCGGCGCAAGTCGATGTCTCCTTCCCCGTCGACCTGCGCCAGGCCGTGCAGCGCTACCCGGTGGTGCTGTACACGTCGGGCGACTGCACGCCCTGCGACAGCGGCCGCCGCCTGCTGGTGCAGCGCGGCGTGCCCTACACCGAGCGCCGCATCGCCAGTGAAGAAGACGCCCAAGCGCTTGAGCGACTTGCTGGCGGGCGCACCGTGCCGTCCTTGACGATCGGCGCGCAGCCGGTGCGGGGGTGGTCCGAGACCGACTGGACGGCCTACCTCGACGCCGCGGGCTATCCGCGCGAATCGCGCCTGCCGCGGGGCTGGCAGCCGGCTGCGCCGACTCCCCTGGCCGAACGCGTGCCCGTGCCGGCACTGCCGTCGCGCCCGGCGCCGCCGCCGCCCGCTGACACCAGCGCCATCGAGCCTGTCAATCCGGGCGGCGTGCGCTTCTAGTCGACTGCGGGCGCTCTGCGCCGAGCCAGCCAGGCACCGGCGCCCACCGCGCCACCCACCGCCCAGAACAGCGCGGCCGCGCCCACCACGGCACCCGCCGCGCCGAAGACCAGCGGCATGACCGTGCTGGTGGCGTTAATGGCCATCGACCTGAACGCAAGCGACTCGCCATGGCGACCGTCAGGAGTGATGTCGTGCAGGTTGCTCATGATCATTGGCTGCACGCAGCCCAGCGTCAGCCCCAGCAGCACGGCGCAGCCGACCATCTGCCAGGCCTGCCCGGCCAGCGGGTACAGCGCGAACACGCCGGCCGTGCCCAGCATCGCCGCCACCAACACCGGCGCCCGCTGCATGCGGAGCGCCATGAAGGGAATGACCAGCCGCACCCCGGTGACCGACAGCGTGAACGCGCCGAGGATCAGACCGATGGTGCTGGCTGAAAAGCCGCGCTCGTAGCCCAGGATGGGCACCGCAAAGCCGTGCACGTCCCAGCACATCGACAACAGCCAGTTGATGACCAGCAAGCGCTTCATGCCCGGGGCCGAGAGCAGGTCCCACGCCGCCCGCCCGGGCACCTGGGCCCGGGGTGCAGGCAGCGCCAGCCGCGGCACGGCACGTGCAGCAAACAGCGTGGCCAGCGGCAGGCAGCTCAGCACAACATAGGCGGCAGTAAAGCCGTGCGCGTCGATCAGGAAACCTGCCGACACGGGCCCCACCACGTTGGCGAAAGAAGGCGCCACGCCCAGCCAGCTGAACACGCGCACCCGTTCGGTGGCGTTGCCGGCGGTGAGGCCCGCGGTGCGCTGGGTCACGATCATGCCCATGTTGGCGCCGGCGCCGGTCAGCGTGGCCGCGGCACACAGCAGGGCGAAGTGGGGCCAGCCGCCGATCTGCGTCGAGGCCAGCGCCAGCAGCATGCCGCAGCCCACCAGGGCCGCAGCCCCGCGCATTGGGCCGTGGTAGCCCAGCCGGTCGGCAAGCCGGCCCGAATGCAGTGCCAGCACCACCGGCGCGGCCGCGAACAGAGCCAGCAGGAGCCCCACAGCCCAGGGGCTGTAGCCCTCGCGAAGGGCTTGCAGGGTCGACGCCATGCGCAAGCCGGCCATGGCCGAATGCAAGCCGAGTTGCCCGACGATCAAGGCCAGCAGCACCTGACCGGCGACCCGCCGTCTCCATGGGCAAAGGCGCCTCGTTCCGGACCCGTGCGGACCTGCGCGAGGACCTCGAGCGCTTGGGTGTCGGTATTGGTGACACGGTCACGGCGCACGCGGCGCTGAGCAAGGTCGGCCCGATGTTGAACGGGCCCGACGCCTTGATCGGCGCCCTGCTGGACCCGGTGGGCAAGGACGGGACAGTCCTGGCCTACACCGACTGGGACGCCCGGTACGACGAGCTGCTCGGGCCTGACGGCCGGGTGCTGCAGGCCTGGCGGGTACACGTCCCGCCGTTCCAGGCCGATGCCTCGCGGGCGGCCCGTGGCAACGGCGCCCTGGCCGGACTTCCGAAGATGATGAGCACACGAACGTCGTGATCATGGTCCTGACCTGCACAAACGCGGATTCGCCGCGATGGGGTCGTGTTACTACACGCGCAGTTCGGCCGGGCTGTGCGGCGGGGGGCCCTGATGGACCTGGCGGGTCAGTGAATAGCCCGGACACCGGCTGCGTCCAGCGCGACACGCGTGGTCGTGTGCCTACACGATTCGCGCCTTTCGACGACCCGCAGTCCGCTGACCTGCACGAATGCTGTGGATCAAGCTGCCGATTGCCTACGAGCTGCGGAAGTCCGGCCTGGCGGAGTTCCTGCGGACCTGGCCAGGGGCCCGGCGTAGTGGCAACCCGGACGCGTCGGTGGCGGCGCTCGGAGCCCGGGCCGAGTAGGTGACGGCCGTCCACCCACTGGACTACGGCTACGGCGAGGGCTCCCCGCTCGCGAGATTGGTCGCCGTCCGTGGCACGGTCCTTCGCTTGGGGCCCCGATCGCACCTCGCGCAAGTGCCGAACGAACGAGGTGCGATCGGCGCGGCGGCGGCCTCGTCGCGGCGGCGCTGCAGGGCGGGGACCTGCCCGGCGGCCTCTCGGCGCACCAGCGCCTGCAGGTCGGTCCGGACAGCGATGGGGACGGTCGGTGACGTCAGCTGCGGCGAGGCGTACTGGACAGTCGCGGCCAGTCGCCGGTCGGCGAAGGCGACGGTGGCCTGGCCCTGGCGGACCCGCTCGAGCAGGCCGTCGACCTCCAGCCGTCGGGC
>ENA-OFCE01001338-OFCE01001338.1-metagenomes-genome-assembly--contig:-NODE-1338-length-12834-cov-4.976524_pt1 | contig 12834 bp, 10 predicted proteins | sample MGYA00153388_OFCE01 | MGnify analysis MGYA00153388
CTGCCCGAGCTGATCTGCCAGACACCCGAGGACTACCACGCGCGATTGCTGGCTTTTGCGCGCGATCCGGCGTCGTTGGCCGGCGTGAGGCAGCACCTGCGCGACCGCCGCGACGAACTGCCGATCTTCGACCCGGCGCGTTACGCCGAAGCGCTGCTGTCGCTGTTCGAGCGCATGGCTGAACGGCGCGCCGCCGGCCTGGCGCCGGCCCATTTACCGGCCGAGGCGCACCGAGCGGCATGCCCGCTCCCAGACACACGACTGGCGACACAGCAGGCTGACGAGGTGCCTTGACGCTGATAAAGACCTTTGGCGATTAAAAAAATGTGCGGATTGCACATCTTGTGAAAGATGTGCAGAATGCACACATGGACTTCGATGCCACCCCCGCCATCTCCGCCGCGCTGACTGCTGCGGTCGCGGCGGTGCTTCAGCCGCTCGCCCGGCTGGCCGTGGCCAAGGGGATTCCGGCGCGTGACCTTGAGGAGATGCTGCGCATCGCGCTGGTGGCCGCGGCGCGCGAGTCGCTGCCGGATGGCCAGGCTGCACGCCAGGTCAGCCGCATTGCCAGCGCCACCGGCCTGACGCGTCGCGAGGTGACGCGCTTGGTCGACATTCAGGTGGATTTGCCCGCACCCACCCGGTCACCGGCGACGCAGGTGTTCGCCCGCTGGTTGTCGTCGCCTGAGTTTGCCGGGCCCGACGGCCGCCCGCTCGGGTTGCCGCGCCAAGGGCCGTCGCCCAGCTTCGAGGCGCTCGCGCAGTCCGTCACGCGCGACGTGCATCCGCGCAGCCTGCTTGAAGCACTGGTTGCGCTGCAGCTGGTCGAGGAAGACGTCGGCACCGGCCGTGTGCGGCTGTTGAAAGATCGCTACGTGCCGGACCCGGCCGACGACCGCCTGTGGAACCTGCTCGGCTGCAACGTCGGCGACCACTTCAGCGCGGCCGTGGCCAATGTGGCCAATCAGGCCAATCTGGCAGGGGGCGACCCGCGCCACGTCGAGCAGGCGGTTTTCGCCGACGGCCTGTCGCCCGAATCGCTGCCGGCCGTGCGCTGTCTGGCGCAGGGGCAATGGCAGGCCGCGGTTCAGGCGCTCGTGCCGGCGCTGCAGCATTTGATCGACGCCGACCGCGAGGCCAATCGGCCGGGCACGCAGCGCGTGCGCATCGGCCTTTACAGCTACGCGGCGCCGGTCGCCATTCCCATTTCCCGCCCGGGCAAGCCCGTGGTCGAACCCGAAGGAGATTTCCGATGAACACTTGGCCATGGATGCGGCGGCTGGCCGCCGTGCTCGGCGCAACGGTGCTCGTCACCGCTTGCGGCGGTGGCGGCAGTGGTGGCGTGGACACGGGCGGCACCGGCGCGCCGCTCAGCTTCAGCAAGGGGCCGATCTCGGGCTTCGGCTCGGTGATCGTCAACGCCGTGCGCTACGACGACCGCTTCGCGACGATCGTCGACGTCGACGACGAACCGTTCCTCGACGACCTGAAGCTCGGCATGGTGGCCGAGATCGACGGCGACGCCATCGTCGCCGGCAGCGCGGGAGCGACCTCGACGGCCAGGGCCAGCCGCATCCGCATTGCCAGCGAGATCGTCGGCCCGGTGCAGGGTGTCAGCGGGCAGACGCTGACCGTGCTCGGCCAGCAGGTGCGCGTCGACGCCGCCACCGCGTTCGACACGGCGCTTCCACTGCGGCTGGCATCGCTGGTGGTCGGCGGCGTCGTCGAGGTCTACGCGCTGCCCGACGGCGTCACCGGCCGCTACCTGGCCACTCGGATCGGGCTGAAGGCGGCCCCCGCCAGCTACCGCCTGCGCGGCGTGGTGGCTTCGCTCGACACGTCGGCTTCGGCCCGGACCTTCACGATCGGCGCTCTGCCGGTGACCTACGCGGCGCTGGCATCGGAACAGCTGTCCGCAGTCCTGGCCAACGGCCGCATCGTGTCGCTGCGGCTGGCCACGGCACCCGTCAATGGCGTGTGGACCGCGCTGCGCATCGACGATGCCGCCGCCGCGCCGAGCGAGCGCAACCAGGCGCGGATCGAAGGACTCGTCACTGCCATCGCTTCCGCCACGACCTTTTTCGTCGACGGCGTTCAGGTCAACGCCAGTGGCGCCGAATTCACCGACGGCGCGGTGGCCCTGGGGCTGCGCGTCGAGGTCGAGGGTGCGCTGGTCGGCGGCGTGTTGATCGCGAGCAAAGTCGATATCAAGAACGAGTCGGAGTCGGCCGAGATCGAGCTCGACGGTCAGATCGACAACGACCCCGTGGGGCAATCTTTCGTGCTGCGCGGCGTGACGGTGCGCTATGACGGCAGCGTGCGCTTCGACGATGGCAGCGCTGCCAGCCTGATCAAAGGCGCCAACGTCGAGGTGCGAGGCACCCTGGCACCGGACGGCACGGCGGTGATCGCCACCCGCATCAAGTTCGACAAACCGTAGCAACGCTGCGGCGTCATTCCCCGGCGGCGCACGCGCGTCGCCATCCCCGACGAAGCCGACCCCCACCGCGTCGTCACGCGGCGAGGTGCGGCTGAGTCACGCCCTTGTCCTGTTCCACTCTGGAGTTTTCGATGACACCTCAACTTGCATTTCCCCGCCGCTGGTTCGCGCCGCTCGCGCTGGCCGCTTCCACGATGCTGCTGGCCGCCTGCGGCGGCGGTGGCAGTGATTCCGCCACTGGCTCGCCCACCGCCTCGCCAGCGTCGTACACCACCGGCCGCATCTCCGGCTTCGGCTCGGTGATCGTCAACGGCGTGCGCTTCAACGACTCGAAAGTCAAGATCCGCTATTCCGATAACGTCATCGAAAATCCCGAAGACGGTGCCAGCAAGCTCGCCCTCGGCATGGTCGTCGAGATCAAGGCCGGTCGCATCGACGACAGCACTGCCCGTGGCGACGCGTCGGAGATCGTCGTGCGCAGCGAGATCAAGGGCCCGGTCGAGGCGGTCAACGCCGCCGCTGGTACGCTCACGGTGCTGGGCCAGTTGCTCAGGGTCGATGCGGCCACGGTGTACGAAGACACCAGCGGCCTGGCCGCCTTGTCGGTCGGTAGCCTGGTCGAGGTGTACGCCGTGCCGTCGACCGGCGGTGCGCTGCTGGCCACCCGCATCGAGGCCAAGGCGAGCCTCGGTGCCTACAAGCTGCGCGGCACGGTCGCCTCGCTGGACACCACAGTGAAAACCTTCCGCATCGGCAATGCGCTGATCAGCTATGCCGGCGTGGCCGCGCCTGCGGGGCTGAAAGACGGCGCGTTCGTGAAGGTCAAGCTCGCTACCGTGCGCGTGGCGGGTGCCTGGGTCGCCTCGAAGATCCGCCTCGGCGAGCGCGAGATCGAGGTCGAAAACCATGGCGAGGCCGAAGTCGATGGGCAGGTCTCTGGCTTCGTGAACCTGGCGAGCTTCAAGGTCGCCGGCGTGCCCGTCGATGCGAGCGGCAGCGCCGTCGTGTTTGCCGGAGGTACCGCCGCTGACGTGACCAACGGCGCACGCGTCGAGGTCGAGGGCAGTCTCTTCAACGGCGTGCTGGTTGCCACCAAGGTGAAGATCGAAAACGGCGACGAGCAGCAAGAGCGCGAGGTCGAACTGCACGGTGCGATCACATCGGTCGATACCGTGGCCAGGACCTTCGTGCTGCGCGGTGTCACTGTCGCCTGGAACGACACGACGCAGTTCCGGGGCATCACCGCTGCTGGCATCGTGATCGGCCCGAACGGCGGCCCGAAGGTCGAGGTGAAGGCTTATCTCGCCGCTGGCGGCGCCAGCGTTGTGGCCGATAAGATCAGCGCCGAGGACTGACCTTTCGGGCCCGACCCGCCACGCGAGGCACCGGCCTACAGTGGCCCGTTCGCGTGGCGCGGCACTGGCGGGGCTTTGACGAACCCGATCTGCAATCCGTTCGGGCGGAGTGATCACACCGCTCAAAGCTCAGACCCCGCAGCTCACGACCTGCAGACTCAAATGCGACTCGAATTCATCGAGGTCGCGGTGGCTGTGAAGCAAGCGGTGTTCGCGGGCGAGGTCGTGCGTTGCGCTGATGACGCCGGCGGTGCCGCGCACGGTCACGCCTCAGCTCCGCAGTTTTTTGAAGTTTCGGGCGGCCGCCGCGGCAATTTTTTCGCCGCACAGAGACACTTGTTCGACTTGCCGAGCCGCCGTTTGGCTTCGTTGAAGCTGAGATCGTCCTGGAGGCCGCGCAGAACCTCAAAAAAACAGAACGCCCAGGAGCAGACCTTCCGTGCGGAGGGTCCTGTTGAACCACTCCGCCTGCGCCGTCGGCTGGTTGCGGAAGAAGTCGACCCAGACATTCGAGTCGACCAGGAACACTTGTCGCGCCGCATGGCGTCGAGGTCGCCCACCCCTTCGTGCTTGCCGCCCAATTTGCGCAACTCGGTCAGCTGCTTGAGCCTTCACAGGGTGCGCAAGCCTTGCTCGACCGCCTCTCGCTTGGTCTTGATGCCCGTCGTCTCCGGTGTCTCCGCCATCAACTGGTCGTCCATCACGATGTTGGTCCGCACCGGTTCCGCCGGCTAAAAATCTGGACACATCGCACTTATGTTGCGCATACACCCATGCCTGGGCTGCGCGCAATCGTGTCGGCCGGCGTGCCGCCCGGCGGAGCTTGAGTCGGTCTGAAGGGCGGCTCAGCCGCCGCTGGTTACCCCGGGACGCACGAGCGCCAGATAGCGCGCCGCCAAGTCGCCTGCGTCGCGGCGGTCGAGTTCGAGCAGGGCGCGGTGCGCGATGTCGACCGCGCCCAGCACCTCGTGCGCGAGCAAGGAGAGCTTGCGCAGCGCGCTGTCGTCCAGCGTGGCGATGCGCTGCGGGTTCGGCACGAACACCGCGTCCGCCCACAGCATCTGCTGGCGGCGCGGCTGGCCGAGTTGCTGCGGCCAGCTGGCCAGCGAACGCGTGCCGAAGCCGGCGAACGAATGGAACTGCAGTCCGGCCGCACGGAGCTGCCGGTCGATGTCGCCGAACAGAGGCTGATCGCGGTAGAGCGGCACGAACTCGACCTCGCTCCAGACCAGCAGCGCCTCCGACAGGCGCTCGGTCGCGCCGCTGAACACGGCGCCCTCGGCGCCCTGCACGTCGATTTTGAGCATGTCCATGCCGCCGGGCTCGATGGCGTCGTCCAGGCGCACGGTCTGCACTGGGTGGCGCGCCACCAACTGCGTCAGCTCGGCCATGCGCGGGTAGTGGTCGAGCACCTCGCGGTTCGGCTCGAGCAGCGAGCCGGTCATGAACCAGTTGGTCTCGTGGAACACCGCCGACCCGCCTGCGCCGACGAAGTGCGGCAGGAAGCGGTGCGTGTTCGGGTCCGGATGCAGCGTGCCGAGTTCCATGCGCGCCGTGTCGTCGGGCTCGAAGCCGGTGATGTGTGCGGCGCCCTTGCGCAGCAACGACGCGCACGGGTCAGCTTCCTTGCCGGCGTGGTTGCTCGCACCCACGTCGACCAGTCGCAGCGGCCCCGTCTGCAGTGCGATCAGCCAGTCGAGCACGTCGAGCGCCGGTGCGCCTGCCTGACCGAAACTGGCAAGCACGCCGCGCCACAGCGTCGGGTTGGCAGTGCGCAGCGGGTCGGCCAGGTGCGGCACCCGGGCCGCATCGGGTGTGGCGTCGCTGCGAATCTGGTGCAGCACGTAGCGCCGTTCCATCTCGGCGCTGTGGTCGGGGTGGTCGAGCAGGCGGCGCAGCGTGTCCAGGTTGGCCGGTGCGAAATAGGACGAAAAGGCGCGCCGGGTCTCGACGAACTCGGCCAGCGTGAGCCGCAGCCAGCTGCCGAGGTCGACGCTGCGCGGGCGCGCCAGATCGGCCACACGCGCCGGCATCGCAATCGACGGGCTCGGGTGGCTGTTTGGCCACATCGCCAGCAGCTTGCGCGCCATTGCCACCGCACTGTGCTGCTGGCCGAGTGCATAGAGGCAGTGCACCAACAGCAGCCAAGCCTCGGGGCGGACCAGCGCGCCGCTGTCGAGGTCGCGCTGCAACTGATCGCGCACCGACACCATCAGCAGCACCCGGTCGGTGGCGCTGACGCCCGCGCCCAGGTGCACGGTAGCGACGCGGGCCAGCGCATCCAGCCAGGCCGGCTCGAGCGTGCGGCCATGGTCGAGAGCGGCATCGGCGACCGCCCACGGCAGCGCCATCAAGGCGACCAGGGCGGCCGGCTGCGAGGCCGGCGCCCGGTCACTGGCAGCGGCCAGATCGCCGGCGCGCACCAGCAGGTTCTGAGAGGCCAGCGCAGCCTGCCGGTCGGGCTTGATAGCGAACAGGTTGAGCACGAACTGCAGCTCTTCTGCCCGGTCGTCGAAAGCCACCAGCAGTTCCAGCTCGGGGTGGTGGCGGAACACGTCGAAGCCGTGGCTGCGGAACGCCTCGATCAGCGGCAGGTTGATGCTGCCGCCGTGCTGCAGCTCGAACATCACGATCGGCGATTGCGCATCGAAGAAGCGGCACCCGCCGGTCAGCACCTGCGGCTCTTCGCCCTCGGCGTCGAGCTTGACGAAATCGATGCGCTGGCCCGGCAGGTGCTGCGCCAGGTAGTCGTCGAGTGCCTCGAGCGCGACGGTTTCGCTCGACGTGCCGCTGGCGTGCAGCGAATTGAGCTCGCTGTTGGCCGAGGTGTGGAAAGTGGCGCTGCGGGCGCGGTCCGACAGGCCCAGCGGCACCACCGTCAGGCGCTGCTCGAAGCCGTTGGCGAGCACGCTCTGCATAAGCCGGCTGCGCGGCTCGACAGTCGGCTCGAAGGCCCAAACGTGGCCGCCGGTCAGGTGGCGCGCCAGTGCCAAGCTGTAGACGCCGTGGTTGGCGCCCACGTCGAGTGCGTGCATGTCCGGCGTCAGCAGGCGCTGAACGAAGCCGACCTCGGACTCGAACCAGCGTTCCTGCTCCAGCATCACGAAGGTGGTCAGGCTGGAGATGTGGTCGGGCACGAAGACGGTCAGACCGTCCTGGGTGCGGACCTGCCAGGAGCCGGTGGCGGGTGTGTGCATGGTGGGGAGCTTTCGGGCTGCGGGTGGCGCACGCGGGGCGCGCGGGGCATGACATGCCCATTGACCACACCGTAACAAGGCGGGGTCGCCTGCATGGCCCGAACAGGCCCCGCAAAGAGCGCCTGCAGCGGCGTTGTAGGAAGTTGCCTGACAAGCCCGATGGAAGAAGCTGGACTTCAGTGACAGAACTGACCTGATGTTTGCCGGCTTCTCCGGTCCACACAATCCGTTTCACGTTGAGACAAAAAGCAACGCCAAACAACAGCCGCCACCTCTGACCCACGACCCCGGAGCTCTCCATGAACGCAGACCAGATCCTGACCGAAATCCGCGAAGCCAACCTGTCGTATTTGATGCTGGCGCAAAGCCTGATTCGCGCCGACCGCGAACAGGCGCTGTTTCGGCTGGGCGTCAACGAAGCGAGCGCTGCGCTGATCGCGCTGCTGACGCCGGCGCAGATGATGAAGATCGCCGCCAGCAACACGCTGCTGTGCCGCTTCCGCATGGACGACGACATGGTCTGGGGCCTGCTGACCAACCACGGCCGCGGCGCCGCCAACGACACCACCAGCCGTCTGCACGCCAGCATTCTGATGGCTGGTCGGCATCAAGAAGCCGCATAGATGACGGCCCCTGGCGCGGGGTACCGCGCCACCCCCCCCGAGGGGGTGCTGGGCCCGCTAAGGGCGGCCCGGCGCGGGTCCGGCTCGCGCCTGCCAACTGAGTACAACGCCGGCGCACCCCCGGTTGGCCTCACACCCGTTGACACCGCCGCAAGCTTTCCTTCCACATCGAGCACTAGCGAGTAACGACCATGCGCACCAAGAGCATCCTCACCGAAGCCAAGCAGATCAGCCGTGCCGTCACGCTGATCAACCTGGGCGCCCGCTTGCAGGTGCTCGAGTCGGAGACCGACCTGTCGTACGAGCGGCTGCTGCGGCTGTACAAGGAAGTGGCAGGCAAGTCGCCGAGCAAGGGCCAGTTGCCGTTCTCGACCGACTGGTTCATGACCTGGCAGCCGAACATCCATGCCTCGCTGTTCCTGAACATTCACGAGTACCTGAACAAGGTCGCCGAGATGGACGAGATCGACACCGTCATCAAGGCCTACCAGCTCTACCTCGAACAGACCACCGCGCAGGGCCTGGAAGCGCTGCTGTCGGTGACGCGCGCCTGGCGGCTTGTCAAGTTCATCGACAACGGCATGCTGACGATGACGAAGTGCTCGCGCTGCGCAGGCTACTTCGTGACGCATCCGCACGAAATCGCCAAGCACTACGTGTGCGGCTTGTGCAGCCCGCCGGCACGCGCTGGAAAAGGCCACGCGGTCGGTGCGATCCGGATGGACAGCGCCATCAAGAGCCCGGTCGGTATCGCGGCGAAGATCGACATGGCGGCCGTCTGCGCCGACCCGTCCCACTGAACCCGCTCAAGTCGAGCGGTCGCCTGCCGATAATTTGGCAAGAAGTTCCAGTCTCTGCTTTTCTCCTCCTGGTGCAGTGATGTGCCTTCAAGCGGGCCCCATGGGCCCGCTTTTTTTCTGTCCGCCCAGCAGAAGCAGCTTGTTCCGCAAAAACGCGGTCGCGTTTGTCATTCGTGACTGTGACTGTGACTGTGACTGTGACTGTGGCCGTCCTTACCTCCCTGTTCCTCGGAGCCCGATTTCTCATCCCACAAGCGCGCCCAGGAAGCAGATCATCAGAAGGGTGGTGACCGCAGTTTCGAAAGTTTTCAGGGTGTCGTACCGAGTGACGAATGAACAGGTGGATGGGCAAGCCATGCGCGCCGCCACGCAGCTCGCAGCGGCGCTCATTCACTTCATGTGCTTGATGTCGGTGTAGTCACCGCGCGTGCGCAGAGTCAACGTCACGTCGGACTGGCCCCTGTTGCGCCAATACCAGCCGTGACTGCCGGTGAACGCGGCTTCCAGCACGCCTTCATCGCGGGCAACCTCGCGGCCCTTTTCATAGCTGATCGACTTGCCAGGTGCATCGCCATGGGTGTCGAAGTTGACGTTGCCACCCTCGACCACCCACAGATAGTTGGCCTTTGCACCGGCGGCCATCTTCAGTTTGATTTCCGTTCCTTCGCCCGGGGTCAGCGTGACGGGCATCTCATCGCGCCACGTGATCTTGGGCTCGTCCACCTGGGCGGGCTGTTTCAGCGAATCTTCCGCGGGCGCAGTGGTCGGAGTTTGTGCCGCACTGGCGACCTTCATATCTGACGTTCCGGTCGCAGCTGGCTGTGCCGTAGGCGCAGCGGCGCCATCGGCCGCGGCCTCTGCAGCCAGCTGTTTCTTGATGTCGCCCATTTCGGTCAGGCGCAGGACTCGGCCGATGCCGGTGGGGTCGATGCCGTATTCGGCCGGAAGCACGACGGCGACCAGGAGTACGGCTGCCGAGATGGCTGCCAGGATGGTGGAGCGCAGGAGCTGCTTCGAAGAAGGCAGTTCGGCGCGCAGTGGCGTGTCGCTGTTGTACATGTTGAATTCCTTGTACGTTCAAGCCAAGAAGTAGCCGGTGAGCTGCATGCCCACCAGAGTGAAACCCGCGCCCATCATGGCGACGTTGGCCGTGTAGGCGTTGCGGGCGAAACTGGAGGTGCGGCGCCAGTAGCTCATGCCGATCAGGATGACCGTCAGAGCGAGCAATTGCCCGATCTCCACGCCCACGTTGAAGGCGAGCAGGTTGGGCACCAGTCCGTTGGGAGAGATCTCGTACTCCTGGATCTTGGTCGCCAAGCCGAAGCCGTGGAACAGGCCGAACACCAGGGTCGCGACCTTGGTGTCTGGCTGGAACCCCAGCCATCTCTGGAACCCACCGAGGTTGTCGAGTGCCTTGTAGACCACCGACAGACCGATGATCGCGTCGATCAGGTAGCTGTTGATACCGACGTTGAGATACACGCCCAGGATCATGGTGGTGGAGTGGCCCAGCGCGAACAGGCTCACGTAGAGGCCGATGTGGCGGATTCGGTACAGGAAGAAGATCACCCCGAAGAGGAACAGGATGTGGTCGTAGCCCGTCATCATGTGCTTGGCACCCAGGTACATGAAGGGCAGCAGGTTGATGCCCGAGATTTCCTGGATGTAGCCCTTGTCGCCTTCGGTGACGGCGTGGGCGAATGCCTCTGTGCTGCCGAGGTACAGGCAGACGAAGACCGCGAAAAATGACAACAGATGGGATTGCCGGGTCGCCCATGGCGAACGCGGCAGCCCTTCCTGTACATGGCTGTGCATGAAGACTCCGATGGTCTGATGAAAGAAAGAAGCGCCGCGTGGTGCAGCGCGAAGGCCGAAGGAGAGGACCGTCTCAGCCCATGGGCGGGCGTTCGAGCCGCGACGCCTGGATCAATTCACGCCACGATCTCACCAGCTCCGACCCACGGGGCAGCTCGAAATCCGCCTTGCCCCAAGCGGGGGGCAGGGCGTGCACTTTGTCGTGCGAGTGATCTGCTGCATGGTGAGGGTGGTCACCACCTTCGCTCTGATCCACTCCGATGGCTTCGCCTTGATGCAGGTGTTCGTCGGAATCGCCGGACGTCGGGGCAGTGACGTGCATTGCCATCGAGATGGCCGCAAGGCCATGTGAACTTGTTTCTCCGACAGACGAAAACTTCATCCCGACCATGAACATCAACAACACCCACCAAAGCAACCTCGGCCCGATCCAATGGGGGCGCACGAAGCGTGAAACGGGCAGTGTCATCGGTCTGGACAAATTGAACGAGTCATCGATCTTATCGACCCCGAGTGTCACCACCGACTTCGCCTTGTAGTTCACGTGCCGCGTGCCACGTGCCGCGTGCCGCGTGCCACGTGCCCATGGGCCTCGTGCCATCGACACTGGCCGTTGATGCATCCGATGCCCGACGCCAGCCCGAGCGCCCAGCGCGGCAGCAGGTCCATGCGCTGGGCCGACTCACCGGCCAAGAGGCGCTTCTTGGCGGGGCAAAGGGCAACACACACCTGACCGCTTGGCAGCGCCACGCTGGACCCACGCCATTCGAAACGACATCGCTGGACAGTGGGGTCGTGAGCGTCGGCGTGCAATTGCCCGTCGTGGCAAGCCGACTCGCCGAGGGGGCGGATCACGGTGTCGATGGCGCCCGGCAACCCGTACGGCGTGCTCGACCACCACGTTGCGCTGCTGGGCGGCACGACGGGTGGCAACACGTTTCGCGTCGCGCAGGCCGGCCCGCACGGTTGCGTCTTCAGCTTCGTGATGCCGCGCCAGCCGGGGCGGGCCGATGCGGCGTCGCCGGACGCCGATGCGCAGGCGGTCGAACGTGATCTGCAGGCATTGAAAAACTGCTCGAGACGCCGGCCTGTTGAGAAGCCCGGCAGGGCGCCTCCGCCCAGGTGCGCCTTCGCCGGTTCGCTCCGCGGCACTGGGCCGCATATGCGCCGCTGTTGGACCGATCGACCCGGCGAACGGCTGTCCACACTCAAGAGCCCCGGCGAGGCACCGATAAAGCTCCAAGCAGTCTGCCCGCACGGGCTCGCCAGACGATCGGATCCTTACAACATGTTTGTCATCATCGGCTGGGTCATCGTGTTGATCGCCGTCTTCGGGGTGTACATGGCCCACGGCGGCAACATGGGCGTGATCCTGAAGGCTCTGCCGTTCGAGATGGCGGCCATCGGCGGCGCCGCGCTCGGCGCATTCCTGGTGAACAACCAGATGAAGGTTGTCAAGGCCTCGCTGAAGGGCATCGGCGCCTGCTTCAAGAGTTCGAAGCACAACAAGGCGCGCTACATGGAAGTGCTGGCGCTGCTCTACGACATCCTGCAAAAGGCGCGCAAGGAAGGCCTGATGTCGATCGAGAAGGACGTCGAGGAGCCAAGCACCTCGACGGTGTTTCAGAAATACCCCACGGTGGGCAACGACCACCACGTGGTCGAGTTCATCACCGACTACCTGCGCATGATGGTCTCGGGCAACCTGAACGCGCACGAGATCGAAAGCCTGATGGACAGCGAGATCGACACCCACCATACCGAGGCCCACGCGCCGGTGGCGGCGATCGCCCGGCTGGCCGGCGCGCTGCCGGCGTTCGGCATCGTCGCGGCGGTGCTGGGCGTGGTCAACACGATGGGATCGGTGGGCCAGCCGCCAGCGGTGCTGGGCGGCATGATCGGCTCGGCGCTGGTTGGCACGTTCCTCGGCATCTTGCTGGCCTATGCCTTCGTCGAGCCGCTCGGCGGGCTGCTCGAGCAGAAGGTGGAAGAGAGCAGCAAGGAGCTCCAGTGCATCAAGACCACCCTGCTCGCCAGCATGCAAGGTTATGCGCCGCAGGTGGCGGTCGAGTTCGGCCGCAAGGTGCTGTTCTCGCCCGACCGTCCGACGTTCGTCGAGCTCGAGAGTCACGTCAAGGGGAAGAAGTGAGCCCCCACGTCGCTGCGCTCCTGCCCCCCGAGGGGGCGCGGTCCGGCTTGGGGCGGCCCGGCGCCGGACCGGACACTTCGAACGGTCTGGTGCGTACTTCCTCAAGGGCGCCTCAGCGGAGCTTTGCTGGGCTCTTTGACGCCGACTTCAACGGGCAGCGGACGGTGACAACGGCGTTGGGCGCTGCGCGGGCCAGCGCCGGGCCGCCCCAAGCGGACCGCACTCCCCCTCGGGGGGGCGACGCCGTAATCGGCGTCCTGGGGGCCTTATATGGCTGGTGACTCCAAGAAGCTCCAGCCGATCATCATCAAGCGCGTCAAGAAGGGCGGGCACGGTCACCACGGGGGCGCCTGGAAGATTGCATATGCCGACTTCGTGACGGCGATGATGGCGTTCTTCCTGCTGATGTGGCTGCTGGGCTCGACCACAGAAGGCGACAAGAAGGGCATCGCCGA
>ENA-OFCE01001340-OFCE01001340.1-metagenomes-genome-assembly--contig:-NODE-1340-length-12831-cov-2.521212_pt1 | contig 12831 bp, 13 predicted proteins | sample MGYA00153388_OFCE01 | MGnify analysis MGYA00153388
CATGCGGCCATCGACCACGCCCTGGGTGGCGCGCCACAGCATGAGCACCAGGCCGGTGGCAATGATGAGTTGCTGACCGGTGTTCAAGAGGCTCAGCGTGGTCTGGCTTTTCAGCCGGGCGCGGCGCAGGCTTTCCAGGCTGGTGTCGTAGCGCTGGGCTTCAAAGCGCTCGTTGTTGAAGTACTTGACGGTTTCGTAGTTCAGCAGCGAGTCAATCGCCTTGTTGTGCGCTGCCGAATCAAACTCGTTGGCCTCTTTGCGAAACTGCGTGCGCCACTCGGTCACGATGACAGTAAATGTGATGTACAGCGCCAGTGCGCCGAGGGTGATCCACGCAAACCACGCGTCAAACTTGACAGCCAGGATGGTGAGCACCAAGGTCACCTCAATCAAGGTGGGCACGATGGAGTAAAGCGAGTACGAAATCAGCGACTCGATGCCACGCACGCCACGCTCAATATCACGCGTCATGCCGCCGGTTTGCCGCTCAAGGTGCGACCACCGGCGAACAAGCCGTGTTGATGAGTATTGCAAACGTGCCAATTCAACCTGCAGCTTGCCTTCGCCGCACCAAGTGGCTTTGGCAAACACAAACTCGCGCAACTCATTGAAAAACGTGGTGGACAGGCGCAGTGCGCCATAAGCCACCAACAAGCCGATGGGCACTATCAGCACCGCCGCCGGATCGCCGGGCTTCAAGGTCAAGCTGTCCACCAGATCTTTCAGCAGCAGCGGCACGCCCACATTGGCGAACTTGGCGCAGATCATCAGCGCCAACGCCAGGATGACCCGCACCTTGTATTCCCACAAATAGGGCAGCAGGCGCCTCAGCGTGACCCAATCAGAGCGGGCGGGCGGTGCGGGTTTGGCGACTTGGGGGATTTGAGAGGCTACCGGGGCAACGGAAACAGCTTCGCCGTGTTGGCGCATGTCAGACAATCGATTTGTAATTAACAAAGGATTGTGACGATGTCTACAAACTCAAGCGCAGAAGTGGTTTCTCTGCCCGCTGACAAGGAACTGGTGCTTAAAGTCATCCCTATGCCAGCCGACTGCAACGCCAACGGCGACATTTTTGGCGGCTGGGTCATGGCGCAGGTGGATTTGGCGGGTTCCGTCATCCCGGCGCGCTACGCCAATGGCCGCATGGCCACTGTCGCAGTCAACCAGTTCATCTTCAAACAGCCGGTGCGGGTGGGCGACATCCTGTCGTTCTTTTCTCATCTCACCCGTATCGGCACCACCTCGATCACCGTGCAAGTAGAGGTATACGCCGAGCGCTTTGGCTCGCAGGGGCGATACACCAAGGTGACCGAGGCAAGCCTGACGTATGTGGCGATTGACGATGAGGGCAAGCCACGGGCTATCCCCAAAGACTAAGCCCGCCAAAGACTAAGCCCGCCAAAGATTAGCCCCGTTACCTGGGTAATGTGACAGGCTTTCATCATGTAAGCACCCAAACCAAACGCACATCTCAGGGCCAGATTTCAGTGCCCGCTGCCGTGCGCGCGCTGCTGGGCCTCACACCCGGCTCCAGCCTGGAGTGGACGCAAACAGGTGACCACGTCACCGTCAAGCGCGCCGTGCGAAGCAGCACGCAAGACGTGCATCTGGCCTTGTTCCCGACTGGACGCAAAGTTGCGTCAGCCAAAACCCCAGCCGACATCAAGCAAGGCATTCGCCAGTACATCTAGCGCCGCCATGCTGGCGGTTGACACCAACGTGCTGGTGCGGCTTCTAGCGCGAGATGACGAAAAACAAGCCCAGAGCGCTGACCAATTCATTTCCAAAGGGGCGTGGGTGTCGCACCTGGTTCTGGCAGAGGTGATGCGGGTTTTGGACGCTGTGGTTGCGCGAACGCCAGTCCAGCTGGCGGCGGCGCTGGATTTGCTGCTTACTCACGAAAGCCTGGTGGTGCAAGACGCCGACACGGTAACTGCCGCACTCGCGCACTTTCGGAAAAAACCTGCGCTGGGGTTTTCTGATTGCCTGGTGCCGGAAATTGCCCGCAAAGCCGGGCACACACCCCTGGGCACGTTTGACAAAGCGCTGGCAAAACTACCGGGCACCATGGCGGTTCAGGCAACCAAGCCGTAAGTAATGAAACCAGCTATGAATTACATAGCTGGTTGAGCAGTATCCATAAGGGCCTTCATCACTTTTTACATAAAAATCATGCAAAGACCGGGCTAACCCTGCCCTGACATACCCCAACCATTCGGAACAACCCTGTAGCCGTTATGCCCAACCCGCACCTATAAACAGCGGGCCGTCAAATCAACGGTCGGACGCAAAACAACACTCTTTCGGAGACACGGTGCAGGTCTTACAACTTCTGGTCAGTGGCATTGCCCAAGGCTGTATTTACGGGCTGATTGCGCTGGGCTTTGTGCTGATTTACAAGGCTACTGAAACCGTCAGCTTTGCACAGGGCGAGCTGATGATGTTGGGCGCTTTTTTGGGCCTTGCCGGGATGACCCTGCTGGGCTTTCCATTTTGGTTGGCGGTCATCAGTGCGATTGTGGCCATGGCGGCATTTGGCATGTTGCTGGAGCGGGCGGTGATTCGGCCGATCCTGGGGCAACCGGCGTTTTCCATCATCATGCTGACCATTGGTATTGGCTATGTGGCCCGCGGCCTGATCACCATGATTCCGGGCATCGGCACCGAAACGCACACCCTGCCCGTGCCCTACAAAGACCTGGTGTGGAAAGTCGGCGACGCGGCCAATCCGCTGGTGCTGAACGTGGAGCAGATGGTGGTGATTGGCAGTACAGCCTTGCTGTGCGCGTTGCTGTTTGCGGTGTTTCGCTACAGCCGCGTGGGCATTGCCATGCAGGCGTCGTCGCAAAACCAGTTGGCGGCTTACTACATGGGCATTCCGGTCAAGCGCTTGAACGGTTTGGTGTGGGGCTTGGCTGCTGCGGTAGCCGCCATTGCGGGACTGCTGCTGGCGCCCATTACCTTCGTGCACGCCAACATGGGCTTCATTGGGCTGAAAGCATTTCCAGCAGCGGTGGTGGGCGGTTTCGGCAGTTTGCCCGGCGCAATTGTGGGCGGTCTGGTGATCGGGATTGTGGAGTCGATGTCGGGCTTCTACCTGCCCGATGGCTTCAAGGACGTGGCCGCTTATGTGGTGGTGTTGATCATGTTGATGGTCAAACCCAATGGGTTGTTTGGTGAGAAGTTACGCAAGAAAGTTTGACAACCCATCATGAGATTTCTTTTTAAAACCGACTACAACCAGGACATTGCCCTTGCCAAACATAACGGCCAGGTGTTCTGGTACAGCGTTCTGGGCGTGCTGCTGGCCGCCGCTCCCTGGATCATTCCGGAGTACTGGCTGGCCCAGCTGACCTTCATCCTCATTTATTCCATCGTGGGCCTGGGGCTGATGCTGCTGGCGGGCTTTACCGGCCTGTTCTCGCTGGGCCATGCGGCGTTTCTGGGTGTGGGGGCGTACACGCAAGCGGTGCTCACCGGCATGGGCTGGCCGTTCCCGCTGGCGCTGGCTTGCGCGGCGGGCCTGTCGGCGGCCGTAGGCCTGGTCGTGGGCTTGCCCGCCTTGCGCGTCAAGGGCATTTATCTGGGCATGGCCACTTTGTCGTTTGGCTTTATCGTGGAAGAAGTGTTTGCCCGCTGGGAAAAAGTCACCGGCGGCAACTCGGGCATCCACATCAAGGCCCCTGATTTGTTTGGTTGGAAATTGAACAGCGGCGAAGCGTTTTACTTTCTGTGTCTGGTGATTGCAGTGCTGTCGACGCTGGCCATCGTGAACTTGCTGCGTTCGCCAACGGGTCGCGCGTTTGTGGCCATTCGTGATTCGGAAATTTCAGCGCAAAGCATGGGCATCCACCTGGCTCGCTACAAAACACTGTCCTTTGCATTGTCAGCCGCGCTGGCAGGCATTGGCGGAGCGCTGTATGCGCACAAGCTGCAATTCATCTCGCCCGAACAGTTCAACATCATCCAGTCGATTGACTTGTTGCTGATGGTGGTGATTGGTGGGTTGGGCTCCGTACACGGCGCTTTTTTAGGTGCGATTTTTTTGATCTCGATGCCCCAGGTAATTTCCCTGGGCAAAGACTATTTGCCTGCGGTCATCGGTCAGGCACCCGGCTTGCAATCGGTGGTGTATGGCGCGGTGTTGATTGCGTTTGTGCTGTTTGAGCCATTGGGCATTTACGGCCGCTGGTTGAAGCTGCGTACTTACTTCCAACTGTTTCCGTTTTACCGCAAGGGCCTGTTCAAGCGGCAAAAGGCGTTCCTCAAATCAGATCGGCTGAAATGACCCCTTCGACAGACTCCGGGCAATCGGTGTTGCTTTCCGCCAAAAATCTGAGCGTGCGCTTTGGCGGCGTGCTGGCCGTGAATGACGTGAGCTTTGATGTGAAAAAGGGCGAGGTTTTCACCCTCATCGGTCCGAATGGCGCGGGCAAAACCACGGTGTTTAACCTGATCAGCCGCATTTACACGCCTACCACTGGCCATATTGACTACCTCGGTCAAAAGCTCACCGACCAACCACCCCACAAAATCGCTTCGCTGGGCATTGCGCGCACCTTTCAAAATATCGAACTGTTTGAACACGCCACGGTGCTGCACAACCTGTTGATTGGTTGCCACACGCACAGCAAAACCGGTCTGTTCAGCGAAATGTTTTTCACGCGGGCCGTACGCCGCGCCGAGATCGAATCACGCGAGCGCGTGGAAAAAGTCATTGATCTCCTGAACCTGCAAGCCCATCGTGACGCCATGGTGGCTGGCCTGCCTTACGGCGTGCGCAAGGTCGTGGAGGTGGCCCGCGCACTGTGCACCGAGCCAAAATTGTTGTTACTCGATGAGCCGTCTTCAGGGCTGAATGTGGAAGAAACCGACGATATGGCGTTCTGGATAGCCGACATAAAAAACGAGTTGGGCATCACGGTGTTGATGGTGGAACACGACATGAGCCTGGTTTCCAAAGTGTCGGATCGCGTGGTGGCCATGAACCAGGGTGCAGTGCTGGCCAGTGGCACGCCGCGCGAGGTGCAGAACGACCCGGGTGTAATTGAGGCTTATTTGGGATCGGTGGACGATGTGTCGTCGCTGCGGAGGCAGGCATGAGTGACGCACCACCCCCCATCAGCGACCAGCCCGTTCTCAAGCTGCTCAATGTGGAAAGTGCCTACGGCCCCATCAAAGCGATTCGCGGCGTGAGCCTGCAGGTGCGTCGGGGCGAAATTGCCACGGTGCTGGGCAGTAACGGCGCAGGCAAAACCACCATTCTCAAAACCATCAGCGGCATCATTGATCCGCGCAAAGGCAGCATAGAGTTCAAAGGCCAGGCCATCACCGCGCGGGACCCGGCGCACATCGTGCAGCAGGGCCTGTCGCACGTGCCTGAGGGCCGCGAGGTGTTCCCCCTGCTCAGCGTGCGCGATAACCTGCTGATGGGGGCCTACACCCGACGCGACCGCGACGGCGTGAGCCGCGACATTGAAGCGGTGTTTGGCTACTTTCCCATTCTGAAAGAGCGCGCCACGCAAGACGCTGGCTTGCTCAGCGGTGGCCAGCAACAAATGCTGTCGATCTCCCGCGCGCTCATGGCCAACCCCGATTTGATCTTGCTGGATGAGCCAAGCCTGGGCCTTTCTCCCAAGCTCACCAAAGAAATTTTCGAAATCGTGGTGCGCATCAACCGGGAACGTGGCACCACCATCTTGTTGGTGGAGCAAAACGCCAACATGGCGCTCAACGCGTCGGATTACGGCTACGTGCTGGAAAACGGCCGCATCGTGATGGAAGACACCTGCGCCAAGCTGCGCGACAAAGACGACATCAAGGAGTTCTATCTCGGCATGAAGGAAGATGGCGTGCGGGGAGAGCGGCGCTGGAAGAAGAAAAAAAATTGGCGGTGATGATGAAGACACACGAAATTCGGGGGCGAGGACGCAGAGTTCGCAGAAGTTGCGCAGAAATCGCAAAACGAATGCCGTGTTGTTTCAAAAATCTTCTTCTGCGCTTTATGCGTAATTACTGCGGCTTGTGCGTCCTTGCGCCCGCGTTGCCCGCATTGGAGTTCACATGAGTAACTTATGGGACTTGTCCCACATTCAGCCTAACCCCAACGTCGTGATGCCAGGCGACACCATTCCTGCCATGTTCTGGAATGCAGTGGAAAAACGTGGGCCGAATGTGTGGATGCGCCAAAAAAAACTGGGCATCTGGCGCAGCTGGACCTGGGATCAAACCGCCACGGCCGTGCGGGAAATCGCGGGTGGTTTGATGAGCCTGGGTTTTGCGCCCGGGCAAACCGCCTCCATCCTGTCCAACACCGTCATTGAATGGGTGCTGGCCGACCTGGCCATACTCAGTTGCGCCGGTGTGGCCAATGGTATTTACCCCACCGATGCAGCCAGCCAGGTGCATTACCTGTGCGAAGACTCATCCACCACCGTGCTATTTGTCGAAGACGACGAACAGTTGGACAAGGCGCTGGAGATTCGTGCACAACTACCGCGGTTCCAGAAAATTGTGGTGTTCGACATGGAGGGTTTGCGTGACCTGGATGACCCTGGCGTGATCGGGCTGGATGCCCTGCGCAAACAAGGCCGTGACTACCTGACCGCCAACCCGCAAGAGCTGACACAGCGCGTTAAAGCCTGCAAACCCGAAGACCTTGCCATCCTGGTCTATACCTCGGGTACCACCGGCAAGCCTAAGGGTGCGATGCACAGCCACAAAGGGCTGGTCTACACCTCGGGCACCACCGGCAAGCCCAAAGGCGCCATGCACAACCACAAGGGCCTAGTGTTTACAGCGCGCGGCTACAACACGCTGGTGGCGCAAACCGACGCCGACGAACGCATGTGCTTTTTGCCGTTGTGCCACATTGCCGAGCGCCTGGGCGGGGAGTACCACGCGTTGTACACCGGGGCCAAGCTCAACTTCGTGGAAAACCCCGAAACGGTTCCCGAAAATGTGCGTGAGATTTCGCCCACGGTCTTCACTGCCGTGCCGCGTGTGTGGGAAAAGTTTTACTCAGGCGTGATGATTGCCCTTAAAGAGTCGGGCCCGGTGCAACAAGCGGCTTACGCGTGGAGTATTGGCGTAGGCCATCAGATTGCCGACAAGGTGTTGGCAGGCCAACCTGTGGATGGTTTGTTGAAATTCAAATTCACTTTGGCGCGCTGGCTGGCGCTGAACAACGCACGAAAATTGATTGGCATTCACCGCGCCCGCTTTTGCGTGACGGGTGCTGCGCCCATTTCGCCCGATCTGGTGCGCTGGTATCTTGCGCTGGGCGTGCCCATGCTGGAGGTGTGGGGCATGACGGAATCGTGTGGTGCCTCTACCGGCGTGCCCGCCAACCGCATGAAACCGGGCTCGATTGGCCCAGCAGCAAGCTATAACGAAGTGAAGCTGGACCCGGCCACCGGCGAGATTCTGGTTCGCGGCGGCAATGTTTTCATGGGTTACCTGAACCAGAGCGAAAAAACTGCCGAAACCATTGACCCGGATGGCTGGCTGCACACCGGTGATGTGGGTTTGATGGACGAAGACGGCTACTTCCGCATCACCGACCGGATGAAGGACATCATCATCACTGCTGGTGGAAAAAACGTCACGCCCAGTGAGCTGGAAAACGACCTGAAGTTCTCGCCCTACATCACCGACGCCGTGGTGATTGGCGACAAGCTGCCCTACCTCACAGTGATCATCATGATTGATCAGGACAACGTCGAAAAGTACGCGCAGGACCGCGACGTGCCGTTCAGCAACTACGCCAGCCTGACCCGATCGCCGCAGGTGCAGGAGCTGATCCAGAGCGAAATTGACCGCGTCAACAAGAAGTTTGCCCGGGTCGAGCAGATCAAAAAATTCTTCCTGCTCGACACGCAACTGAGCGCCGAAGACGAAGAGCTCACGCCCACCATGAAGCTCAAGCGCAAGTTGGTCCAGACCAAGTACGCCCCGCAAATTGATGCGATGTATCGCTAGGGAATCTCTGCAAAACCTCCTGCGGTCTGCGATTCATCCGGGCTTGGGCGCTTCGCCGCGTTGTTTTTCTTGCCAATAATCCAGCGATTGGCTGCAAAAAGACGCCTTGCGCTGCATCCCGATCCATCCGCCGCAGTTTCGCAGGAGGTTGCTGAGGTTCCCTAGGGAAAACCCAGTGTCGAATTGGGTCTTTGTGTCTCTCGCGTGATCGCGGGCTCCTACGGGGTCCGCGAAGATCTGCGATCCAAAACGAGACCCAGATCAATGAACACATTTCAGTACACCCTGCTTGCCGCTCTGGCTTTTGTAAACGCTACCGCCAAGGCACAGACCAGCCCGGGAATCACCCGAAGCGAGATCACGCTGGGCACTATTCAGGATCTGTCGGGGCCGTTGGCGGGTTACGGCAAACACCTTCGCGACGGCATGCAGATGGCCATTGACGAAGCGAATGAAATGGGCGGTGTGCAGGGTCGCAAACTCAAGCTTCTGGTGGAAGACTCCGGCTACGACCCTAAAAAAGCCGTCCTGGCGGCTCAAAAACTCACCACGCAGAACAATGGCATTTTTGCAATGGTGGGTCACCTTGGCACCGCGCAGAACATGGCGGCCCTGCCGATTCAGCTAGAGAAAAACGTGATCAACTATTTCCCGCTCAGCGCCGCGCGGGAAATGTACGAACCGCTGCACCGCCTGAAGTACTCCAACGCAGCCACCTACTTTGACCAGATGAAAATTGCCGCAGCCCGGTTGATGAAGGATGGCAACCACAAAAAACCCTGCGTGATTTACCAGGATGACGATTTCGGCCTGGAAGTGATGCGCGGCGCGGAGGCGGGCCTGAAAACCATTGGTGTGGAATTCGCCGAAAAGACCAGCTACAAGCGCGGCGCAACCGATTTTTCCTCCCAGGTAGCAAAAATGAAGGCGGCAGGGTGCGACCTGGTCGTGCTGGGCACCATCATCCGAGAAACAGTGGGCACCGTTGCCGAATCCCGCAAGACAGGTTTCAACCCGGTCTTTGTCGGCTCCAGCGCCATCTACACCGACCTGATTCCCAAGTTGGGCGGTAAATTGATGGAAGGCGTGTACGCCACCATGACAGCCCAAAATCCTTATCAGGATGCCGCCGAGCAGCCCGTTCGTTTCTGGGCCAGCAAATACCAGACCCGGTTTAACGAATCACCGTCCGTGTTCTCGGTATATGGCTACACCGCAGTGGACGCCTTCGTGAAGGCGGCCTTCAAGACCGGGCCTGACCTGAGCACCGACAGCTTCATCAAGACCATGGACAGCATGACCTTTACCCGCAACATGTTTGGTGGTGCCGAGATGACGTTTTCCCCAACCAAGCGTTTGGGCAATCCGTATGCGCGCCTGTCGCAAATTCAAGAGGGACGCTGGAAAGTCACTTCGGACTATGTGGCATTTGCCGGCTTGCGACCCGTCGTGCAAAAAGACGGAAAGTGGAAGATCGAGTCCGAATTTTTCAAAGATCAATAGCCGCAAAGCACACGGGCTAGTGAATACGCCAACTTGACAGGCAGCGCTTCCAGGAAACAATCCGAGGTGTTCACTCCCTTGTCTTATTTATCGGAGACTTTATGAAGCTAAAACAGTCGCTAGCCCTTGTATTACTTGCTAAAGCAGCTATCAATTCAGGAGTATTTGAAAACAATGTTCATCATTGCATCACCGCGGTTCCCGGCGGTTGCGCGTCGGGTGCGGTGAAGATCTGCGCCGCATCCACCGGGTCAAACCGGTACTGCTGGCCGCAAAAATCGCAGCCCACCTCAATGTCGCCGCGCTCGGCCACGATGCTGTCGGCCTCTTCTTGCCCCAGGCTGCGGATCATGCGCACCACGCGCTCGCGGCTGCAGGTGCAGGCAAAGCGCGGGCCTGAGGAGTCTTTGGCGGGTACAAAGCGCAGCACTTTTTCTTCCCAGAACAGGCGGTGCAGGATGGTGTCCACGTCCAGTGTGAGTAATTCGTCCTGTGTGAGGGTGCTGGCCAGGATGGACAGGCGGTTGTAGTCCTCGCTCTGGCCGATGCCATCTTCGTTTGACTGAAGGTTGTTCTCCCCACTGCTGGGCAAGCGCTGAATCAACAAGCCCGCGGCCACCTCATCATTGGCCGCCAGCACCAGCGTGGTGTCCAGCTGCTCGGACTGCAACATGTAGTGCTGCAATACCTGGCTCAGGTTATCGAGCTTCTCGCGCTGGTCGCCAAACAGCGGCACCACGCCCTGGTAGGGCTGCTGTCCGGGAAACTTGTCTTTGGGGTCAAGCGTGATGGCGCAGCGGCCCTGGTTGCTGACGTTGACGAGTTGGCTCAACCGGTCGCCAATCGCCACCTGCCCCACTACGGTGGCGGTGGCGCGCAAGCTCAAGTCGGGCTGAATTTCGGCCACCACGAGCTTGACCGGGCCATCTCCCCAGATTTGCAAGATCAGCGCACCGTTGAACTTGATGTTGGCCTGCATCAGCGCGCCTGCGGCCACCATCTGCCCCAGCAACTCGCGCACGGGCGGCGGGTATGCGCCGGTGGTGGTGTTGGCGGCGCGGCGCTTCAAGATTTCTTGCCACGCATCGGTCAGACGCACGACCATCCCGCGCACGGGCAGGCCGTCGAAGAGGAATTTGTGCAATTCAGACATCAGCTGATTTTCCTCAAACCCGACGCAAAGCGCCGCGCGTTGTCTACGTAATGCTGCGCGCTGACTTTCAGCTTGGCTACCGCCGCATCGTCCAGGGTGCGCACCACCTTGGCGGGGCTGCCGATGATCAGTGAGTTGTCGGGGAATTCTTTGCCCTCGGTCACCACACTGCCTGCGCCCACGATGGAGTTTTTGCCGATCCGGGCGTTGTTCAAAACGACCGCCTGAATGCCAATCAACGAGTTGTCGCCAACCGTACAGCCGTGCAGCATGACCTGGTGGCCCACCGTCACGCCCTCGCCAATGGTCAGCGGGCAACCCACATCGGCATGCAGCACCGACAGGTCTTGGATATTGCTGTTGGCACCAATGCGAATGGTCTCCGTGTCCCCACGAATCACCACGCCAAACCATATGCTGGCATGCGCGCCCAACTCGACCGCGCCGATAACCTGGGCACTGTCAGCGACCCACGCGCCCGCTTTCAGCAAAGGGGCTTTGCCGTCCAGTTCATACAAGGCCATTGAGTTGCTCCAGGTGAAAATTAGAATTGTAGATATGGCTTTGTTACCCCCACCTCGCGAACTGCGTGCCGCTGCGCTGGCAGCCCTTCAAACCGTCGATATTGAACGAAAAGTGGCTCTAGCCCTTTCATTAACTGCTCAAGCAGCTATGTATTCAATAGCAGACAAAAACCTCGCAGAACCCGCTGATCTGCCCGGCAGACCCTCACAACCTGCGTTGGTTGACCCCACCCAGGTCAAGCGCCGCTCCCCGCATACCCCCGCAGGCCTGGCCGCGCTGCTGCATGCCATTGCGCACATTGAATTCAACGCCATCAACCTCGCGCTGTACGCCATCTAACGCTTCGCCGACATGCTTGAAGCCTACTACCGTGACTGGGCCAAAGTAGCCGCCGAAGAAGCCCATCACTTCGGCTTGCTGCACGCCCAGCTACACCATATGGGGTATCAGTATGGCGACTTTCCCGCGCATGACGGCCTGTGGCAAATGGTCGGGAAAACCCGCTACGACATCACCGCCCGCATGGCCTTGGTGGCCCGAACCCTGGAAGCCCGCGGCCTGGATGCCACGCCACTCATCCAGGCCAAGCTGCGAACCGTCGCCATGCCGCCAGCGCTGCGCGTGGTCGAAACGCTGGACGCGATACTGGTCGACGGGGTGGGCCACGTGGCCATTGGCAACCACTGGTACCGCTGGCTATGCGCGCGGGATGGTCTGGAACCAGTGGCGCATTACCGGGCCTTGGCGATGCAGTACAACGCACCCCGCTTGCAGCCGCCGTTCAACGAGGCAGCGCGCAGGCAGGCCGGGTTGAGTGATGAAGAACTGGCGGCGCTGCTGGCATGAAGTCAGGCCTAGTAGCTGCTACCCGAAGCCAGGCTTTCGAACTTGGTGATGGGCTTCAGGAAAGCCAGTTTGACGGTGCCAGTGGGGCCGTTGCGCTGTTTGCTGATGATGATCTCGGCGACGCCGGGCTCTTTGGAGTCTTTGTTGTAGTAATCATCGCGGTAGATAAACATGATCACGTCTGCATCCTGCTCGATGGCACCCGATTCGCGCAGGTCACTCATCATGGGCCGCTTGTCGGTTCGGGACTCGACCCCACGCGACAGCTGCGACAGCGCAATCACCGGGCATTGCAGCTCTTTGGCGAGCATCTTCAGGCCGCGTGAAATTTCACCCACCGCCGTGGCGCGGTTCTCGTCATTCATGCTGGCGGACACGCTCATTAACTGCAAATAGTCCACCACGATCAACCCCAACTTACCGCACTGACGTGCCAGACGGCGGGCGTTGGCACGCAGCTCGCTGACGCTCAAGCCGGGGCTTTCGTCAATGTGCAGCGACACATTGCGCAGCTTTTCAATGGCTTCGGTCAAACGCGGCCATTCCTCATCCTTGAGTTTGCCGGTGCGCAAATTGGTTTGGTCAATCCGGCCAATCGAGCCCACGATACGCACGGCCAGCTGCGACGCGCCCATCTCCATGGAGAACACGGCAACTGGCAAGCCTTCGTTCAAGGCCACGTGTTCTGCAATGTTGATGGCCAGCGCGGTTTTTCCCATCGACGGTCGAGCGGCCAACACAATCATGTCGCCGGCCTGAAAGCCGGAGGTCATGCGGTCCAGGTCGTAAAAACCGGTGGGCACGCCGGTGATGTCGTTCGG
>ENA-OFCE01001341-OFCE01001341.1-metagenomes-genome-assembly--contig:-NODE-1341-length-12830-cov-2.022857_pt1 | contig 12830 bp, 2 predicted proteins | sample MGYA00153388_OFCE01 | MGnify analysis MGYA00153388
AGCGTCGCTTTTTTTGGCCGCTCGGCGGCTACGCTGCCATTCGCTCTGGGGGCATTCCACACCTCCCATCGTGTGGTAAAGAAGTTTCTCAAATAGTCACTGTAAGTCATTGAAAAGTATGTGATGATAATTCATAATTTTTCACAGGCTGTTTGTGAATTTTTGTCAAATGGTGAGTTTCCCCACACAAAAAAACGCTGCTCGGACAGATAATGTGTTGATCAGCTTGGCGCCCGCCGTCAAACAGCAATAAATGGGCTCGGAACAGGATCGTACATATGCAACATGACTGGATACATCTATCTAAACGCATCGCCATCGCGGTGCTTTTAGTCATGTCCGCGCCGGGCGCGATGTCGCAAATCGCGTCTACCGGTACGCAGCGTGAAGCGACCGGCCCATTGCAGATTAAATTAGTTCGCTCGAAGGTCGCCGTAGAAAAAGGCCGTGAAGTCTTGGTAAGTGCGTCATTTGCCAAACCTGGCGACACGCTCGAGGAAGTTGCGACGTACACCAATACATCGAAATCGACGCTGAAGGGTTTTGAGGCGACATTGCCGGTGCCGGCCAATACCGAACTTGTTATGGCCAGCGTCAAACCCGCGAACGCCAAAGCCAGTTCTGATGGCAAAACGTTTTCAAAGCTTCCGCTGGTTAAAAAGGTGCGGCAGCCTGATGGCGTCGAGGTCGAGCAACCGTTGCCACTTGATCAATACCGTTATTTGCGATGGTATCCGGGTGAGCTGGCAGCCGAAAAATCCATGACTGTTGTCGCGCGCTTTAAAGTGGCAAATACGCCCGTTGATTCCGTCAATGGCACAAAGTAAATTCGGGTGCGCGGCCTTTTTGAGCAAGCGTCAGGTTCGCACGAAGGGCGGACTTTGTAATGATCAAAACAACATCTCTCGATTAGCACTCGCCATTCCTTTCGGAACAACTTTGTGAATTCACCTACCGCAACTATGCAAAGCAGATTGCTGGCGCGGTGTATTGCCGTACTGACCTCGCTGATGCTTTGCGTGTTGGCGCTACACGCCTCGGGTGCTCGCGCCGCAATGGCCCCGAAAGACACCGTTATCGGCAATCAGGCCTCAGCCACTTATGTCGACAGCTCCGCGACCTCGCGCACATCGACGTCAAATCTGGTTCAAACGACTGTTACTCAGGTCAAGAGTTTCACGCTTACACAGACCGGTATGAAATCCGCGTCTTCAAATCAGCAAGTGTGTTACCCGCATTCGATTACCAACACGGGCAACGGCGCCGATACCTATGCGCTTAACATACCCACCACGGGCGGGATGTTCGCGCACACCGGCCTGGCTTACTTCATGGATGCGGACCAGAACGGCTCCCCCGATAGCGCTACAGCAGTCACATCGAGCGGGTCCATCGCCGCCGGACTTTCGTTCAATTTCGTCGTTTGCGGCACGACGCCGTTTGGCGCGATCGTTGGGCAGCAGGGCACGATTATCGTATCTGCGTCCGATACCAACACGCCGACCCCAACGACGCAAACCAGAACTGATACCACAACGATCGCGGCCGCATCGATCTCTGTCCAGAAAAAGCTTTCGAGCGTAGCGCCACCAGGCTATACGCCGGTTCCGGCGGGCCCAAGTCCGAACTCGGGACCATTGTTTGTTATTCTTGACTACACTAATAGCGGTATCGTTCAGAGCGACAACCTGGCCATCACCGATGCGTTACCGCCCGGCTGGCTGTACGTGCCGGGCAGCGGTCGTTCCAGCGTAACCGGCGCCGCTATATTGACGGACGCGGCAGGTGGCGATGGACCATCCATTTCATATAGCGCACCGACCACGTCGGTCAGCGGCACGGTTGCTGCAACCATTACGGTCGCTCCTTCAGCAACTTCCGGTAATGTCTATTTTCAGATCACGATTGCACCGAATCTGGCGGTGACCACGTCGGCAAATCAGCCAGTCACCACCAATACCGCGACCTACAGTTACAGCTACAGTTTTTTCAACTCGATGACGATGATGAATCAGACCGTCACCGTCCCATCGTCGAGTACCAATAGTGTGCTCTATTCAGTACTGCAAGCGCCAGGCGTCGTCGCGAACGGTTCTGCAACCACGACTGGCGTGAGCGATAGCGAGCCGGTGACCGTCGCCAACGGTGCGCCGGGACAGACCATCTCCTGGGTAGACTACATCTGGAATATCGGGAACGGCCCGGATACCTTTGATATTTCGGTCCTTAACACGCCGCTAAATGGTTCGGCTTGTAACCCGGCAAACAATGCTGCACTGGGTCAATGCACCTTCCCGGTCAACACGATTTTCCGCATCCTGTCCTCTGGAGGATCGACACCGCTTTTGGATAGTAACGGTAACTCGACACCGGACACGGGTGCAATTCCAGTACCGACCGGTGGTACTTGTCCTACGCCCTTTGTTGTGAGCACATCCATGCCGTTGCGGTGCGGCTTCCCAATCGTTATTAGCGCAACGATTCCTCTCGGAGCGACGGCCGGCAATAACGCAGGAAATGGTTTCCAAGTTTTGATAGGCGCGACATCGTCCATTAACAGCGCGCTCTCAGAAACGGTTCCAAACAAATTGACGGCAATTGTGACAACGGTACAGCCAACACTGACAAAAAATTTTTCCAGCACTTCGATTGCCGCGGGTGCCAGCACGCCGCTTAATTTTCGTGTGACCAATGCCACTGGAAATCCTGCGCAGACTGGAATTGCGTTTACAGATACGCTGCCGACCGGCTTGCGATTAACCACCGGTGCGACCGCCACGGTGACCGGTGTGGGCTGCACGGCAACGGTGACTCTGACAGCCCCATCAACGATCAGCGTTACAGCCGCGACGATGAGCTTGGGAACCGCGACTTGTGGCATTGCGGTCAATGGCATCACCAATACGGCAACCGTAAACGCCGATTGCATAATGAACCCCGCCGCGTTTACCAATGGTCAATCATCGATCAGTGGTGTTCTCGGCGTGACCAACGGCGTTACCAATCAGTGCCTTCTGGTAACAACACGGTTGCAAGTGGTTGCGACGCCCGTGTGCGTAGGTAAAGTACCCTATGTCGATTACACGGTAATGCAAGCAGGTCCCGGTGCGCCAACCGATGTGAAGATTGAGTGGCAAAAGATCTCCGGCCAAACCGTCTCTACGCTGAATGGTTTACCGCTGACGGGACGGGTGTTGTGGCCAGGCGCAGTCGTGAATGCAAACGGCGTTCCGACAGAGTGGCCGGGTTGGGTATTCGACGGCAACTTTTATCAGGCGGTTAACGACGGGCTTCGACCCGATATCCGCATGATATTTGCGGGGGCTGGTGCGCGCACCGTAATTGTCAGCTACCCAGTTGGTACGGGTGCGAGTGACTGCAATCCGCCGGTCGGTCCTCCGCCGAAGCCAAATCTAGACGTCACTCTGGTCAAGTGGTTAAGCCAGCTGTACGGGGCTTCGCCCAGTGGCAAATATACCGTGACGCTGCGTTATGCAAATACGAGTAGTAGTGAGGGCACGAAAAATGGCGTCGACGTGTCGGATGCGTTGCCAGCGGGGATGGCATTTGTAGCTGGCAGCCTTCGCGTACGGCCAGTCCCGGGTGGGCCCGTCTTTTCGCTGCTAGGGATAAGTGGAACGACGACGCTTAGCGGCGCAGCGGTGACGTACACGACTTCCGCAAACCGTGTTTCGGTAGTTTTTTCTCCGCTCAAACCCGGTGACGAAGGTTTCATCCAGTTTGACGTGAACATTGCATCAGGTATTGCCGTCGACACGATTCTCAGGAATACCGCACAAGTTACGTGGCTGGATGCTGGCGGTGCTGTGGTTGGCCCACGCGTGTCCAATACCGTCGATTTTCTGGTCACCGGAACTGAGGGTGTGACGCTGAGGGGGATGACGATTCTCAGTGCCGACCCGGGTAGCACGGTCGTTTTCGAAAACGTGCTTACCAATCTGAGTCGTCGCACAGATACGTTCGACATCACGCTGTCAGGCTCAAATTACCCAGCAGGAACCATTCTTGAGCTTTACAAATCCGATGGTGTCACGCCGCTGGCCGATACGAACGGCAATGGAATCGCCGATACTGGGCCTGTGGCCGCGGGTGCTACCTACCGCATCATCGTCAAAGCCGAGTTACCAATCGCCATCGTGGGAGGACCGTATTCTGTTGCGAAAAACGCGCAGTCAATTTCCAATTTATTGGTGCGCGCCTCAGACAACGATGTGGTCCGAACCATTGCACGCTTTTGCAAAGTTATTCTGGAGCCAGATAACACGGGTCGTGTCGCTCCTGGCCGATCACTTAATTATTCGCATATCCTGACGAACGTTGGCAATTGCACCGAGACCATTACGTTTCCGTCTAATTACTTGACCGGTGCCGTACAGGGTTGGAACACGCAGGCATTTATAGATAACCCGGTTGCCGGGGGACAGTCGATTCCAGGTGCGCTTGACGCAGCCGATGCCGCTGTGACAACGGGCACGACAGTCACCCTCGCGCCCGGAGGCCGTGTCAACTTCTTCAATCGCGTCACTTCGCCAGCCGATGCACCTAATGGAAGCAGCAATACGAGCACGTTGCGGGTAAATGCGGGTTCGAGCGGGCTACTTTCGGTCAACGATGTCACCACCGTCGCAGTTGATTCGCCGGGCATTATCATCGACGCTATTACGGCCTACATCGACCCGGGCTTCCTGCGGCCAACCGTATGGGGTTTCACAGGTAAGCCCCTCTACCTGCGCGCTAACGCACCGTCTTGTAATCAGAACCCGACCGTCATCGAGCGCCGCACCATTATCATCACCGGTCCGAATGGCGAGCGCGAGGAAATCATCGCGACAGAAACTGGCCCTGACACTGGAATATTTGTTGCAGAGCCGATTGGCATGCGCCTGCCACCCGTGATGGCCGCTGACAAGGTTCTTCAGGGTATGCCATTCGACACTTTCCAGATTGAACTCGTTGGATGTGGAAAGAAAATCTCTACCACGGTAACGCTGATTGACCCCAACGGCGTCGTGTTCGATAGTCGCACCAACCAGCCGATTGCCGGTGCGACGGTTCGGATCGTCATTGCGTCCGGTGGCGTTTGTACCAGCACACCCGCAACGGTTGAACAACTCGTTGCCGGTCAGGTAGTCGCAGGGCTAAACACAGTCGTGACCGGGGTGGATGGAAGATTTAGCTTTGCGTTCGTTTCGCCAGGGGATTACTGCGTGCTGGTTACACCGCCAAACGGGTATACGTGGATCTCCCGGGTGCCGGCGCCACAACTGCCAGACGGAAGAAATGTGCTTGCCACCGGGCCGATTACAGGCGGCTCGTATGGCGGAGCATTCCGCGTTGGGCCGGAAACCGGGCCCGTTATCGTCGATATCCCGGTTGATGGTGGCTTGATCGGCGGCTTGTTCGTGCAGAAAACCGCTTCGCGCGCCGTCGTTGAAATAGGCGAGCTTTTGGACTACAGCGTCGTCGTTACCAACAGAACCGGCTATGCGTTGAACCAAAACAATGTTTTCCTCACCGACACGCCGCCGCTGGGCTTCACCTACGTTGCAGGCTCCGCGCGCAAGGATGGCAAGGCAATACCAGATCCGCAAGGCGGCATCGGACCTCGCCTGGTGTTCAACCTTGGCGTCATGAACCGGGACCAAGTGGTCACGGTTACGTACCGGGTGCGCGTTGGACCAGGTGCGATGCAGGGCGATGGTATCAATCGCGTTGTGGCAAGTTACCGGATAAGCGCAGAAAGTGCACTGCCTGGTGCAGGCAGCACGTTGTTCAGTCAGTCCAATGTCGCGACGGCAAAGGTAGAAATTGTCGGTGGAGTATTTTCGGATCGTGCTTATATCATCGGCAAGATTCTCACTGATTGCGACAATGATGGCGTGCAAAATGCCAAACAGGGCGACGGCGCGAAGGAAGTCGGCGTTCCCGGCGTACGGGTCGTTCTGCAGGACGGCACCAGCGCCATTAGCGACAGTGAAGGTAAGTACAGTTTCTATGGTTTGCTGGCCAGAACCCACGTGCTCAAGATCGACCGGTCTACGCTACCCGAAGGCGTCTCCGCAAACGATTTTGCTCTGCTTTCGAGCCGGAACCTTGGAAAGGGTGACAGTCGGATTGTGGACCTGAAAAATGGCGAACTTCACAAGGCAAACTTCGCAATCAAGACATGCACTGACAAGTCGCTCGGCGCCATCAGTCAGCGCAGACTCGCGGCGATTAGCCTGTCGACGGAACTGGAAGGTCGCTTGCAGCAAAAACTGGAAACCGATCCCAATCTGCGTAGCGTCAGCGATGTCAAAGCATTGCCCGCTTCCGGTCAGGTCGGCTTGACGGCACCGGTTGCAAACATTGCCGCACCGCGTCCATTGGCTGATGCCGCCGGCGGAACACCTGGCACCAATGCAGATTTGCCAAAATTGCCCGTGCGATTTGAAACGCTCGCGACGGCACAATCTGAGGCCACTCAAAAGCCGCGTCCAACACGCGCGCGCGAACCGGAAGTGCTCCTTGAAACGCTGTTGCCCGGTGAAGACAACACAATCGGCTTCATCGGCAGAAACTTCGGCGACATCCTGCCCTATGCGCAGGCCACCATCCGTGTCAAGGGCATTGCAGGCACAACATTTAAGCTGAAGGTCAACGACGTTGAAGTAAGCGCTGACCGCGTTGGCAAGAAAGCGATTCTCGCCGAGAAAAAATTGCAAGCCTGGGAATATGTCGGTATCGAGCTTCGCGCAGGTGAAAACTCACTATCCGTGACGCAGTTTGACGAATTCGGCAACGCTCGTGGCGAGACGACTATCAAGGTGGTCGCGCCGGGCAAATTGGCGAGTGTCAACATTTCGTTCAAGGGTGGTTCACGCGACGGTCATATTGCCGATGGTAAAACGCCAGCCATCGTCGTTGTCAGCCTCCTCGACCGCAATGACGTCCCGGTAACATCGCGTGTGGCAATTGAACTTTCATCGTCCGTAGGCCGGTTGAACGTAGAAGACTTGAATCCTGCCGAACCCGGCGTGCAGACATTTATTGAAGGTGGTCGCGCCGAGTTTGAATTGTTACCCCCCGGCGACCCGACACAGGCGCAAATCAAAGTTGCAGTTGGTGACATCAAAGCCGAAGCGAAGCTTGATTTTCTTCCCGATCTTCGCGATTTGATCGCAGTTGGCGTGATTGAAGGTGTGCTTAACCTCCGAAAATTGGACGCGCGCGGCCTCGTTCCAGCGCGCTCGCAGGATGGGTTCGAACAGGAAATCAAGCACATTACCCGTACTTGGGGAAATGGCGAACGTGACGCAGGTGCGCGAGCCGCGATGTTCTTGAAGGGCAAAGTGCGCGGCGAGTATTTGCTGACAATGGCCTACGATTCAGACAAGAATGTTCGTGATCGGCTATTCCGCGATATTCAGCCAGACGAGTTTTATCCGATTTACGGAGATGCTTCGGTGCGTGCCTTCGATGCGCAGTCGACCGGACGTTTCTATGTCCGTATCGATAACAAAAAATCTTACCTGCTCTACGGTGACTTTAATACATCGCAGGCTTCTGATGCGAGGAAGCTCTCGAATTACAGCCGCTCGCTTACTGGCGTGAAACAGCATTATGAGAATTCGCGCATTTCGGCCAACATTTTCGCCAGCCGCGATTCCACAAGGCAAATTATTGATGAGTTTCCAGCCAATGGCACCTCCGGTCCATTTACGCAAAGTCGTGCTTCCGGCCTCATCAACAGCGAAAAAATAGAGATCCTTACGCGGGATCGCAATCAGCCATCCATTATTGTTCGGGCACAACCGCTGCTGCGCTTCTCCGATTACGAACTAGAGCCACTCACCGGCAGAATCCTGCTTAAGGCACCGGTACCGAGCCTTGATGAAAACCTCAACCCAATTTCCCTTCGCATCACTTATGAAATCGATCAGGGCGGTGAACAGTTTTGGGTGACCAGCGCTGACGCGCAAGTGAAAATTACCGACAACGTTGAGGTCGGCGCTATCATCGTCGACGATCGCAATCCGGTGGATAAATTCCGCATGTTGGGTGTCAACGCCATTGCCCAACTCGCTACCAAGACATTCCTTATTGCCGAGATAGCGCGCACCCGGCGTGACACGCTGGCCATTGCACTTTCAGGTGCGAACCTGAACACGCCTCTGACTGGCGCGCCGCTGGGTGAAAGGACCGGAGACGCTAAACGCATTGAGCTTCGCCACAGCAGCGCTGACCTTGAGGCGAGCTTTTATGCCGGGCGTGCGGACGTGAATTTTGACAATCCCAGTTCGAGCCTCACTCGCGGCCGTCAGGAAATAGGCGGGAAACTCACTTACCGGATTGATGAAAAAACCCGTGTCATCGGCGAGTTGCTACGCACGGAGGACATCGCCGTCGGCGGTAAACGGGATGGTGCTTTGCTTGCGGTGGAGCGGACGCTTGCGAATGGCATTCGTATCGAAGCAGGCGTGAGGCACGCGCGTGAGACGCAGGGTGTAACCGCACCGCCGGTTGCGTCAGGTCCACTCAATGGGATTGTCGTGCCAACCGAAGTCACCAGCGTGCGTGGGCGTGTCACCGCTGAAATACCCGGACTCAAGGATGCTTCCGCTTACGTCGAAGCCGAAGTCGACGTGAACGACACTTCGAAGAAGATTGCAGCCGTCGGCGCAGATTATAAACTCGGTGCTACGGGGCGACTTTACGCTCGCCATGAGTTCATTACGTCGTTGACGGGGCCATACGGTCTCAATAATCAAACGCGGCAGAATTCCACCGTCGTTGGTATCAGCACGGACTATATGAAGGATGGCAACGTCTTCAGTGAGTACCGGATTCGCGACGCCATTTCGGGCGGGGACGCGGAAGCGGCGCTGGGTCTTCGCAATCTCTGGATATTGTCTCCAGGCCTCGCACTCACCACCGGTTTTGAACGCGTTCAATCATTCGCAGGCAAGGCCGATATCGAAGCAACTGCCGTCACCTTCGGGCTTGAATACACCGCAAATCCACTCTGGAAAGGCTCCACTCGTCTCGAATTACGTACTAGCAATAACAGCGACTCATTATTGTCGACTGTCGGTGGGGCCGCGAAGCTCTCTCGTGACTGGACTTTGCTGGGCCGCAATACCTATTCACTCATCAGAAACAAGGGCACGGCAACCGGCGAAAATGAACAGGAAAGACTGCAATTAGGCGTCGCCTATCGCAACACAGACAGTGATACCTGGAATGCACTGGGCCGGATCGAACATCGGACCGAACACGACACGACACAAGCCAAAATAGAGTTGAAGAGAACGGTTGAATTGATTTCAATACACGCTAATTGGCAACCACGTCGTCCATTCACCTTTTCTGGGCGCTATGCGGCCAAATGGGTCAACGATAAATCCAACGGCCTCACAACCAAAAACAATGTGCAGTTGCTTGCCGGGCGTGCCCTGTGGGATATTGCGCCGCGCTGGGATGTCGGGGTGAACGCATCGACCATGTTCGGCCGTGGGGCGCGGTCCAAGGTTTATGGGCTAGGCATCGAACTGGGATTCCTCGTGATGGAGAATTTGTGGATATCCGGTGGTTACAACTTTTTCGGCTATCGCGATGACGATCTTGCTTCCGGCGAATACACGAGCAAAGGCGCATTCATCCGGTTACGGTATAAGTTTGATGAAGATCTTTTCAAGCCCACACCGTCTGGCAAGCGAGGTAACGCAAGTGGGCTGCCCGGGGCGACACAATCACAGCCGGTAAACCCAATTGCGGGGCAGCACTCGGCAGTTGGCGAGAAATAAGCTGAAAACAGAATGAAAACCTTCGACTATATAAAAAAATCAGCCTGCTTGGCACATTACCGCTACAGGCCTGTGTCGATGATGCAGTGGCGGGCTTCTGGAGGCCGGGTATGTTAGCGCGGGGTTCAACCTTGATTGTTTTCCGACCATCTGTGCGGTTTGGTATTTTGTGCCGGGTGCTCGCGACCGTCGCTTTGTTCCTGACGTTGACATCCTCAGTAGTTGCGCAAACGCCGTGTACCGGTACTCAAACTGCGACTTGCGTCACAGCGCTCACAAATCAGTCCTGTCCGGGTACACGGTTCGGAGGCGATCTTGGTTGCACGGCGAACGATGTGTCTGCAAGCATCACGTTCACGCAGCCGGCAGCCACAGCATTGAGTAGTTGCATTTCGGGCTCAACCGTCACCATTGACGTCATCGCTTCGTTGGGATCAGGCATGCCCAATCGTTACGATCTCGGTATTTTTACCGGCGAAGTTGCCAACAATCCGCAGTTGTTCAACGCGGCGAATACCTGTTCGCTCGGCGTCTTTCCCACTTCTTCGACGTTTTCGACATTTTTTAATAACGATCCGGCGGACAACGATTCGTGTGGCGACTTCAGGGGGGGGGCCTCGGGCGTTCCCCTAGTAGTTCAGGGCGTCAAAGTCAAATGTCTTGCTCAAGCGGGTACGAACCAAGTGGGCCTGCCGTTCGTTTTATCGTGGGATCAGAGCACTGTCAACAATGGTAACTTTGCTACGTGCTCCGCAGGGCTTAAGCCCGGCACGACGTCCAAGTGCAGCAGTTCCATCAGCAATGGCATCAATCTCGGCTTAGTCAACGTGTCTCCGACCGTGTTCATCAACCTCACAAAAACGACGGTTCCTGCTGGAGCGACCCAATCATTCAGCTTTACTTCTACGGCAACCACAGGAACACCAGCTTGGACGCTTGCCGGTAGTGCTACCACCCAGGATCTGACACACGGGCAAACCAAGCAGATCACCGTTCCGCTTGCGGCCAACGGCACCAATACGATGACGATCACGGAAGCGCTTGCTACCTTTTGGGAGCCTAACGTCACTATCATTTGTACCGCCGCCGCGGGAGCGACCGCCAACCCGGTTACGGTCAATAATGCTGCGCGTACGATCACGGCAAATTTTACGGGCGCTAATTTCGGTGCCGACTGTACCATCACCAACACCATTAAAGCGACGCTGACCAAAGCCTTCAATGTCCCCGCAATAGCCACCGGCCAGACTGCGACGTTGACATTTACCATCGCTAACCCGGCGAGCGCGCCGCCACAGACTGGCATCACGTTTACCGATGCGCTGCCCGCAGGTCTGGTGATTGCCACCCCGAATGGATTCATCAATACTTGTGGCGGCAGTCCGACGGTTACTGCTACTGCGGGTACCGGTACTTTTACCATTGGCGGTACAGGAGTGAACGCGGCTGCGGGTGCATCGTCATGCACCATCGCTGTAAACGTCACGTCCTCAGCGGCCGGTAGTTACACCAATGGCGCGGCACAAATCACCGCAACCTCAGCCAATCTTTTTAACGGCGTGACAAATCAGATTCTGGGAGTCTATGCACCCCCGACAGTGACGAAGACCTTTACGCCGTCACTCATGATTCCAGGCGCGACAAGCAGCATGGTTATTACCGTGACCAACCCAGCTGCAAACCCGGGCAACCTTACTGGCGCGACTATTAACGACACCTATACCGGAACGCTGCAAAACAATGCAACGGGCAGTGTGACCTGCTCTGGATTGGGGGGCGCAACCCTCACGGGGGGCGTAAACGGCGGCACTAACGTCGGCTTTAGCGCGGGAACGATCGTTCCCGGTGGAACCTGCACCATTACGCAAAGCGTCACCGCAACATCTACAAATACAAACACCACCACTGCACCGTCGGCTTCCGGCCCGGTCAGCGTTACCGGCAGCACCGCTAACGCAACACTTACAGTGGGTAATGCGATCACGGTTACCAAATCATTTGGCACCAATCCAGTTGGCATCAACACCAATTCACTGCTCACAATTACCCTCTCAAATTCTAACGCCGTCGCCGCTAACAACGTCGCCTTCATCGATACCTATCCGGTTGGCTTGGTCAACAACGGCGGGGCGGCCGTCACAAATTCGTGCGGCGGTACGGTGACTGTCTCGGCGAATGCAACCAATCCCGGCGTGACCTCACTCAGTGGCGGGACTATCCCGGCGAGCAGTTCTTGCTTCATTACGGTCAACTCCCAAAGTGCCGCCGTCGGTAGTTATACCAATACGCTGGCCATCGGTGCCGTCACATCAACCAACACGCCAGCTAATATGTCGGCAGCAAGTGACACGCTTTTGGTGGGGCGAGCAAAGCTGGATAAAGTATTCGGTGGCGCGTTAATCATTGGCGGGACGGTGACGCTTACCTATTCCGTCGTCAACACCTCAGCCATCGCAGTAAGCTTTACCGATACCCTTCCAGCAGGCCTGCGGGTAGCCACGCCAAGTGTCACCGGCGGTACATGTACTGGCGGCACCGTGACGGCGACAGCGGGCACAAATACCATCACGGTTGCATCCAGAAACAGTATTAATGGTACTTGCACCATTACCGTCGCGGTCACTACTGTTGCGGTGCCAACAGTGGGTGCATGTCCGCAGGCGGCTAACACAAACGGCAATAGCAACATTTCTGCGGTGACAAACATTGGCGCGGACATAACCGACAGTGCAGCGGGTGGAGGATCTGTATTAACAGGAACCGGCGCTTGCGTTACTGTCTTGGCGGCACCGGCCATCAGCAAAGCCTTTACGGCGACCAACCTGGCCAGCGGTGGCAACACCAACCTGACAGTGACCATTAGCAACCCCAACGCGAGCGCCATTACGCTGACCTCGGTGCTGACCGACACCTTTCCGACCGGCATGACCATCGGTACGGCCGGTAACACGGGCACCTGTACCGGTGTGACGGCGACAGCAGCGGCCAACACAGCAGTCACGCTGACCCTTCCGGCAGTCGCGG
>ENA-OFCE01001342-OFCE01001342.1-metagenomes-genome-assembly--contig:-NODE-1342-length-12825-cov-2.448473_pt1 | contig 12825 bp, 13 predicted proteins | sample MGYA00153388_OFCE01 | MGnify analysis MGYA00153388
GATTCAGGCAACCAGAAAATTGACGTGAAGGAATTGGGCGGCACGGGCCGGGTTCACGATTGGCGCATCAGCCGCACGATCCGCGAGTGCTGCGGTAAGCCGGTGTTTCTTGCCGGTGGATTAAGGGCTGACAATGTGCGCGAAGCCATCGATCAAGTGCAACCGTTCGGACTTGATTTGTGTAGTGGGGTGCGAACCGGCAGCGCGCTAGACGAATCAAAACTACGCCAATTTTTTGCCGTTCAAAGACAATAGCCGAATGTTCGAGCGGCTCAAACACTACATCGCACTGACGCGTCTCAATCGCCCCATTGGCATCCTCCTGCTGCTGTGGCCGACGTTGTGGGCGCTGTGGATCGCCACAGATGGTCGTCCGAACGGCACGATACTGGTGGTATTTGTATTGGGCACGATTCTGATGCGCTCGGCCGGTTGCGCCATCAACGATTTTGCAGATCGCGATTTCGACGCGCATGTCGCGCGCACGCAGGATCGTCCGCTCGCTGCGAAAAAGATTTCTACGAGGGAAGCGTTAATCGTTGGCGGCGTATTGGCGTTGACTGCATTCTTGCTCGTCGTTGTTTTCCTCAATCGCCTCACCATGTATCTATCGTTTGCGGCGCTGTTCCTCGCCGTGACCTACCCCTTCACCAAACGGTTTTTTGCCATGCCACAGGCGTATTTGGGTATCGCGTTTGGCTTCGGCATACCGATGGCTTTCGCTGCTGAAACGGGTGCCGTGCCGCCTTTGGCGTGGTGGCTGTTGGCCGCTAATGTTTTCTGGACACTCGCCTACGACACCGAGTATGCGATGGTGGATCGCATTGATGACGTGAAGATCGGCATCAAGACGACGGCATTGTTGTTCGGTAAATACGATGTGGCGATGGTGATGTTTTGCTACCTCGTCATGCTTTTGCTGCTGACCGGCATCGGTAAAGTAATCGGTCTTGGCTGGCCGTATTTTTTAGGCTTGACGATTGCCTGCGGCATTGCTTTGTTTCATTACACGTTGATTCGTAAGCGTGATCGCGAACGATGTTTCAAGGCGTTCTTGCACAACAACTGGCTGGGGTTTACGGTTTTCTGTGGCGTCATGTTTGATTACGCGTTGCGCACGTAGCCATAGTCGTAGTCTGTCGGATCCCCAGCACTGGCGCGCCTGCTGGCACGAAAATGCTCGGGGGCACCCGCCAAATGGCGTTGCTTGAGGTTTAAGGTTTGATCTCTGACGATTAGGCGTTTGTGTGTCGGGCGTAAAATCATCCAACACTCAAGCGAAAGATTGATCATGACCAAAACAACAACCTACCTCGTCCCAGGCCTTCGCACACCTTTCTGCAAAGTTGATGGCCCGCTCAAGGGGATGGATGCGATTCAGATGTCGGTTCCCGTCGCGCAAGCCATGGCAAAAATCGCCAAGCCCGACCTCATGATTTGGGGCACAGTGATCCCCGGCACGCGCTGGAGCAACCTCGCACGCGAAGTGCAGATGGACGCCAAGCTCGATGCCGCCACGCCAGCGTTCTCGACTGTCATGGCGTGTTCGACTTCGATGGTTGGTGTGTTTGAAGCGGCGGGAATGCTTTCAGGCCACGCGCCGCTGGCGATGGTCGGCGGTGTGGAGGCGATGAGCCAGGTGCAGATCGGGCTCACGCAGGGCTTGTCGAACTGGCTACGCAAGGTGATGCAGGCGCGTAGCTTCGGCCAGCGCGTCGATGCGATTGCCGATATCAAGTTTGCTGACATCAAGCTGCTTATCCCGAGCGTAAAAAATCGTTCGTCGGGAAAAAGCATGGGCGAACATTGCGAGGAAATGGCGAAACGCTGGAAGATTCCACGCGAAGCGCAAGACAAGATCGCCTACCAGAGCCATGCCAATGCTGTGAGGGCGATGGCGAGTGGCTTTTTTGACGATCTCATCATCAGCGTGAACGGTACCGCCAAGGATGGCATCCCGCGCGCCGACAGCACGCGGGAGAAACTCTCGACCTTGAGGCCAGCCTTCGACCGCGGCGCAGCAGGCACCATCACCGCTGGCAACGCCTCACCGCTCACCGACGGTGCTGCTGCCATCTGGGTCGCCAATGACGCAGGCCTTGCCAAGCTGCCGGCAAATTACGTGCGCGTAAAGCTCCTCGATTATGAAATTGCCGGCGTGGATATTTTCACCGAAGGCCTGCTCATGGCACCTGCCTACGCCATCCCGCGCCTGCTGGCACGTCACGGACTGACGCTCGGTGATATCGATCTCTGGGAAATCCACGAAGCGTTTGCCGCACAATTGCTTTGCAACGTCGCGGCACTTGAGAGCGAGTCATTCCTGCGTGAAAAAGTGAATGTGAACAATCCGCTGGGCAAGTTTCCGTGGGAGCGGCTGAACCCCAACGGCGGCAGTGTGGCTATCGGCCATCCGTTCGGTGCGACGGGTGCGCGGATATTGAGTCAGGCGACGAAAGAGCTGGCGGCGATGGGGGCGGGGAAGAGAGCTATTGTCAGTATTTGCGCGGATGGGGGGCTGGGGACGGTGGCGTTGTTGGAAGGGGTTTGACGTTCAACGTCGACTAACGCTTACGCGCCGATGCAGGCGCGAGACAAGCCGCCGAAATGCGATGTTCATTGAGAGGTGATTATTTGAGCGGCCCTCCCTTGGCAGATAGAAAGGTGCGCGCTTGAATCGTGCACTTGGCCGGCGTCAATTGCGATTTGTAAGCAACGACGTTACGCCGCAATCTCAACCAGCTCGCTATACGACGCCGGAGGCGGCACCGGCATTCCATCTGTCTTAAGCCCTTCAATATGGAACTCAATCGCCTCATGAATGAGCGTAAGAACCTCCTCCTTCGTATCGCCCGCAGCCACACAACCTGGTAGATCTGGTACATAAGCACCGAAAGATACCGGCCCTTTTTCTACAATCACCAAATAGCGCATAGATCACTCCTATTTTTTGAGGGCGGCTTGCCGTAGAACATTCGCCAGCGTACCCGGTGGCATATCGACGCTCGGCTTTCCCGAAACGGTGACCGTACCTACCTTTTGCGGATGATGATATTGACGATGACTGCCCTTCATACGGACCTGAAACCAGCCATCAGTTTTCAGCAGATCGATCAACTCTTGAACCTTCATCTTAAAAGTTTACATGCGACGTGGCTTCAGCGCAGGCTGTTGCATCGCTCGCGTCATAGCCGCAACCCATCCTCAGACGCCTCAATCAACTGAAGCAATCGCTTCTGAAGCGTTGCCAAATTCTGCACGGGTCGCGAAAAAAGTTGCCAACAAAAAATTAGCGGTCGGGCAGACGGGCAGTGCGCTACACCGAACGTTCAGCGCAACCTTGTGCCCGGCCACCAGTTTTTTGTACTTACGATTTGTATTTGACGCTACAGCCATACGGCGTCGATGTGGCAACCGACACTGGCTTACCTGCCTTTATTTCATCCAACGCCGCGGCTACAAAATTCTTCGCCGTTTTGATATCTGCCACGTTGGACGAACGCTTGTCATCGATGCCGCCCGCATACACCAGTGTGCCTTGCGCACTGATGATGTACATATGCGGCGTGGTCTTGGCACCATACGATTTACCGGTCGCACCGCTATCGTCCATCAAATAGGCCGTCGGGGAAGCTTTGCTGGTTTTTAGGATGCCATTCATCACGTCTGGTTTCTTGTAATCCTGATGCCCCGGCTCAGTGGAGCTGACAGCCAGCCAGACCACACCATCCTTGGTGTACTTTGACTGCAAACCCTGCATGTTGGCCGAGTCATAGTGCTTTTTCACGAACGGGCACTCGGGGTTATGCCACTCAAGTACCACCGTTTTGCCTTTGTAGTCGGCGAGATTAACTGCCTTGCCATTTGTGTCCGTCAAGGCGAACGCAGGGGCAGGTTGGCCGACAGTCGCGGCGGCGCTGGCTGCCGAAACGGCCAGGAAAGAAAGCGATGCGCTGATGAGCGAGACAAGCAGGGTTTGTTTCATTACGTACTCCTGGGTGGCCGGGGAGATGTATCGAAGGATTTGAGCGAAATCACTGATGTAAGTTTCAGTGGCAGTAAGCAATGATATTACGTTCGGTTGAAATGAGCAGGCAACTCAAAGCGTCTTGGCCATGAATACACTGTGCGGGTCGTTAATGTAGCTGCCGAATGGTCCGCATGGCTCAAAGCCAAGCTGCGCGTACAGGCGGTGTGCTGGCGCAAACGCCTGTGCCGTGCCGGTCTCCAGGCTTAGTCGCTGATATTTTCGCCGACGGGCTTCTTCAATAATGTGTTTTAGCATCTTCGCCGCGACACCCTTGCGCAAATGTGTAACTGCGGTCCGCATCGATTTGATTTCGCCGTGTGCGGCATCCAGTTCTTTTAATGCACCACAGCCCTGCAACTCTTCGTCCTGCCACGCGCACCAAAAGGTGATGTCGGGCTGGCGTAATTTATCAAGGTCCAGCGCGTGCACGCTTCCCGGCGGAGAAAGCAGCTTCATGCTGTCCAGATGTTCCTGCAAAAGCCGCGCTATTTCCGGCCCCCGCAAGTCGTCAACGCGAATTTCCATTTGTCGATTCGTTAGCTGGGGGCAGGTGTCATTTGAAATGACAGCATGCACTTGCATAGCCGAATCGGGCGCGGGGAACGCCTCTTTGAACGTGAGGGCGCGCTGTGACAGGCCGAATTTCCGCAGACGGTCAAGTCGCGCTTTCGCCTCGCCCACGGGTGGTGATGACCATTAGGCACCCACCACAGCACCGCATTGGCCTCGGCCACGCGCTCAAACCACGCGTTGCGTCGGCGCATGATCTCTACATGCGCTGACTTGAAGGCATAGTTGCTTAGCGAGGCCACGTCCGTCCACACAGACATGTTGACAATGATGTCGTCACCGAGTGGGCGAATGGCGGTGGCATCGCTGCTTGCGGCCTTTAGTCGCCAGACGAAACCGAGGGATTGCTCTGCGAGCGCGTTGACGCGCTCAAGGTTGTTAACGAAGTCGGCCATGGATGGCGACTCGAGGGGCTCTTTTGCTTTGGCGATGTTTAGTTGGGCCAGGTGGTAGTTGGACACGAAAATACTCCTGAAACTGTGCAGGTCATCCAAGCTAGTCTATGTTGCAATCTTGCGACTTCAGGCAACCGACACGGTCGCCTTTTGCGACTGGTGAGCGAGCATCTCACTCCCGTACTTCATAAGTGCGACAGCTGCAACGGTACACGTAACGATGAAATACGGCATGAAAAACATAGCAAGCGCCGCGTGACCATAATGCTTCATGAATGGCCAAAAGAGTGCCGCACCGGCAATGACACAGACTACCCACAACAAACAAATCAACAGCAAATAGCCTTTGAACAATTTCCAGCCATGTTGAAAACGCCTGCCGCAATACCTACCCGTCAGTGCCACAAGCGTCCCAAAAACAAACAGGCCGGTGAAAGTTCCGGGTAGCAGTGCGATCAACAGTTCCAATTGACCTCGGATTGACTTTGACTGAACAACGTTTCTCGATTTGTGGAGCGGACTGAATTTGATGTCGCGTACCCAAACGCAACATTAGGTGCTTTCACCGAAGCTTGCTCAACCGCTCTGCCATACGGGTTTGCCAGCCAGCGCCGGTAGCTTTCCAGCGTTCAATAACGTCTGCTGGCAAACGAAGCGAAATCAACTTGCGCGGGTTGGTCGAGACGGGCCTTCCACCTTTGTTGACCGTCGCACGCGCAAGCATTTCTTCGGTGAGCTCAGGTAGTTCTGCATACTCCTCTCGCTTGATCTCGTGCGCATCGACGCGGGCAAGATCAAAGTCAATCCGAGGCGACCTTCCAACATGCCGTAACAGATCACGCGTGTTTCACCATAGTTTTTTCGATTGTCTTCGATTTCAACTGTCACGCCGGCAAAGACAAAAATAGTGTCAGCGAAGTCCAGTCCTTGTTCGGCCAACGTCTTGTATCGTTTCGTCGGATCGAACATTATTCGCATTGGTTATTGTATCTACAACAACATCGTGACGCAATTAAATGTTGCCAGCCGTATCCCTTACACCCTATGCAGCGACAAGAAGAGGATATCGCGCCAATTTGCAAGGTGGCCAGTTTTTTGGCTATTCCGCTCGAAACCATTTCCCCACACAACTGCGCAGCGACCCATGCACATTACGGTGGTGGGTGGTAAAGGTGATGCGAGTGCCTTATCCCTGTTCCAACGAGCACTCGCCCATCCAAAAAACTATCGTCGCATCGAATGGTGGGACCGCGCCGAGGGCAAGCTGCCGAATGCGGATGTCACCTACCCGAAGCTGACAAAATCGGCGGCGTTTATTTGTACCGACAAGATCTGTTCTTCGCCGGTTTATTAGGCCGATGAAGTTGCACCGACAATTCCGCGATTGGCAAAGCACGAACCCGCGCCGTAGTGGTGTTTCGGGCCGATAGCGACGCGTTTGGGTCCGGCGATTTATCCCAAATGCAATGTCAGCAAATCGCCTTACAGCCGATCTGGCAAACACAAGCACCCGCGCGCCCTAACGCACATTTTCTGTCCAGAAGCCTCGCCACTGCTTGTGCTTTGCTATTTTTCATCTATGACCTGTGACCGGTACCGACCATCGCGGTAAAATGCGCGTCTGCCGCAACTATCCCACCTTCCCGCGCGTTCCGCCGCGGAGTTTGCCCCATTCAGGAGAGATTCATGCCACTCGTATCCTTACGCCAATTGCTCGACCACGCCGCCGAAAACGCCTACGGTCTGCCCGCGTTCAACGTCAACAATCTGGAGCAGGTACAAGCGATCATGGAAGCTGCCGCTGAGACGGACAGCCCGGTCATCATGCAGGCGTCGGCGGGTGCGCGCAAATATGCGGGCGAAACATTCCTCAAGTACCTGATTCAGGCCGCCGTTGATACGTACCCGAATATTCCCGTGGTGATGCACCAGGATCACGGCCAGTCGCCAGCTGTTTGCGACTCTGCGATGAAGCTCGGCTTTTCCAGTGTGATGATGGACGGTTCATTGCAGGCTGACGGCAAGACTATCGCCAGCTACGACTACAACGTGGACGTGACCCGGCGCGTGGTCGACATGGCGCATGCGATTGGCGTGTCGGTAGAGGGTGAGCTGGGCTGCCTCGGCTCGCTGGAGACGATGAAAGGCGACAAGGAGGATGGCCACGGCACCGACGCGACGATGACCCGCGAACAACTGCTGACCGACCCGAACGAGGCGGCGGACTTTGTCGGCAAAACAGGTGTGGATGCGCTTGCCATAGCCATCGGTACTTCGCATGGTGCGTACAAATTTACCCGTAAGCCCACCGGCGACATTCTGGCGATTGACCGCATCAAGGAAATTCACGCGCGCATTCCCAATACGCATCTGGTAATGCACGGGTCATCGAGCGTGCCGCAGGACCTGCTCAAAATCATCCGCGACAACGGTGGCGAGATGAAGGAAACCTACGGCGTGCCCGTCGAGGAAATCCAGGAAGGCATCAAACACGGTGTGCGCAAAATCAACATCGACACCGATATTCGCCTGGCGATGACAGCGGCAGTACGCAAATTCATGAATGAAAATAAATCGCATTTTGATCCGCGCGACTTCCTCAAACCCGCGCGTGCAGCCGCGAAGGAAATTTGCAAGCAGCGCTATCAACAATTTGGTTGCGCGGGGCAGGGATCGAAAATCAAGCCAGTCAATTTGTCAGTGATGGCGGCAAAATATGCAAACGGGGAATTGCGCGCAGTCATCAAATAGACTTGCGCCAGTTTTTCATTGCCCCATGTTTGAGTCCTCCATACAATCTTTACCCCTTATCGCCCGCGGTAAAGTGCGGGACATCTACGCCGTTGGTGACGACAAATTGTTACTCGTCACCAGTGATCGCCTCTCGGCGTATGACGTCATCCTGCCGACACCGATTCCGCATAAGGGCGAGATTCTCGTGGCGCTCGCGAACTTCTGGTTCGCGAAGCTGGCGCACATCGTGCCCAATCAGTTGACGGGTATCGACCCTGAGAGTGTCGTCACACCGGGGGAACGCGATCAGGTTCGCGGTCGCGCGATTGTGGTGAACAAGTACCAGGTGTTGCCGATCGAAGCGGTGGTTCGCGGCTATCTTGAGGGCTCGGGATGGAAGGAGTATCAGGAAACACAATCGGTTTGCGGGGTGAAACTGCCAGCGGGCCTGCAGCGCGCCTCAAAGCTTCCTCACCCCATCTTTACGCCCGCCACCAAAGCCGAAGCCGGTGAGCACGACGAAAATATCGACTTCGCCACTTGCGAACAAATTATTGGTGCCGCGCGGGCCGCCGAAGTGCGCGATACCGCGATTCGACTTTACTCGGAAGCCGCCGCATTCGCGCTTACCAAGGGCATCATCATCGCTGACACCAAGTTCGAGTTTGGACTCGATGCTACAGGCACGTTGCATGTCATCGATGAAGTGCTTACGTCGGATTCATCACGCTTTTGGCCGCTTGAAAATTACAAAGTTGGTAAGTCGCCGGAGAGTTTTGACAAGCAGTACATCCGCAACGGGCTTGACGGAATCGACTTCAATCGTAAGCCACCCGCGCCGGCAGTGCCCATCGACATTGCTCAAAAGACCAGTGACAAATATCGAGAGGCGTTGGTCCGGCTCACGAGCTAATTGGCACAATACTGGTGACGGTCAACGACGGTCGGCAGGGTCGATGCGCACTGAGACCTTATTCACCACACGACCGTCATCGCCGATCATCACGCTGAAATCCACCCAGTATCCCCAAGTGTCTCGGTAGCGATAATCCCAGGCGGTTGATTTCAGATTATCGAAGCGCACCCGCCGGTGTGGCGCGCCGAGCAGCGCGGTAATTTCCTGTGCACTTTGTCCCGGCACAACGCGCGCAATAATGTCGTCATTGAGATCGGGCCGGAATAACCCGGTGCCCGGCTGCGCGCAAGCGCCCAGGGCAAAAGCCACCATCGCGCACATCCAGATTCGCTGCCACATATCTGCCTCAAATTTTGCGGGGAACACGTTTGGTAAGATGCTTCTTTATTGACCGCATTAAAAGAGCCTCGTTCCATGGAATTTTTTACGTTCGACTGGGTGTCAAACCCGCAAATCTGGTTATCGCTCATCACGTTGTCCGTTCTGGAAATTGTGTTGGGTATTGACAATATTGTCTTTCTCGCCATTCTCACCAACCGCCTGCCACCGCATCAGCGCCCCATGGGTCGCAAGATCGGCCTGACGCTGGCGTTGGGGACACGCCTGCTCTTGCTGGCCACACTCGCCTGGATCGTCAAGCTGACGGCGCCGCTGTTTACGCTGCTTGACCATGGCTTTTCGTGGCGGGATTTAATCCTGATTGGCGGCGGGCTGTTCCTGTTGGTGAAGGCCGTACACGAAATGCATGAAACGATGGAGGGCGATCAATCCGGTAAAGACAGCGATGGCAATCCAGCGCCGATCGTGTACGCCGCGTTTGGGTCTATCGTCATACAGATCGCCGTCATCGACATCATCTTCTCGCTCGACTCCGTCATTACCGCAGTCGGCATGGCCGATACACTGTGGGTCATGGTCGTGGCCGTCGTCGCCGCAATGCTCGTCATGCTGGCCGCCTCGGGCCCGTTGTCTGAGTTCGTATCGGCGCATCCCACGATCAAGATGCTGGCCTTGGCGTTTCTGTTGCTAATCGGTGTGTTCCTTATCGCCGATGGATTCGGCTTGAAGATTCCAAAAGGCTATCTTTACTTTGCGCTGGGCTTTTCGGTCCTGGTCGAAGCAATGAACCATTGGATGCGCAAGAAACGGAAGTAACTTCCATGGGGCTGACGACATGAACACATTGCCGCTTCAACTCACCCGTGATCTGCTGCACTTCAACACCATCAACCCCCCGGGGATGGAGCGCGATTGCGCGCGCCACCTCGGCAAGATGCTGGAGGATGCTGGCTTTGATGTGAAGTATCACGAATTCGCCGATTCCCGCACCAGCGTAATCGCGACCGTCGGCGGCAGGCATGAGAAACCGCCTATTTGCTTTACTGGTCACATTGATATTGTTCCGCTGGGCATGGCGGCCTGGTCCAAGGATCCGTTCACTGGCGAAACCGACGGTGATCGCCTGTACGGCCGCGGCTCGACGGATATGAAGAGTGGCATCGCGGCGTTCGTGGTCGCTGCGATCAGGCTGGCACCGTTTCTGAAAAATTCTCCTGGCATCACCCTGGTGCTGACGGCGTCCGAAGAAATTGGTTGTGAAGGCGCCAAGTATCTGGCCGAAGAGAAGTTGCTTGACCGTGCGGGTGCCATCGTCGTCGCCGAACCGACCGCAAACTATCCGTACATCGGCCACAAGGGTTTATTGTGGGTCGAAATCGAAACCAAAGGCAAGACGGCGCATGGCTCGATGCCCGAACAAGGCGAGAACGCAATTCTGAAAATGAACAAAGTGATCGACAAGCTTGAACACTTTGACTGGCGGCATCAATGCGGCGTCGATTGCCATCACGTCATGGGTAAACCGACCATAAACATCGCCACCATTCACGGCGGACTCAACACGAACTCTGTGCCAGACTCGGCCAAACTCACCATTGATGTGCGCACCGTGCCGGGGATAGATCATGTGCATCTCTGCCATTCAATCCAGAGCTTAATCGGCGATATCGGCAGCGTTCGTAAAATCGTCGATACACCGACGCTATACTCCGAGCCGGACGAATGGATTGAGAGCGTATATGAAGTCGCAACACCATTCATCGATGGTATGCCTACGCCGAAAACGATCATGTTTTCCACCGACGGCGCAGACCTGAAACGCGGGTATATGGAAAGTGCAGGCGGCGCGGTACCGACCGTCATCATCGGCCCGGGCCAGCCAGAGATGGCACACCAGACGGACGAGTGGTGTTCGGTGGATCGTATTGATCAGTCGGTGGTAATTTTTGAGCGCATCATGCGGGATTGGAATGGTATTTGAGGTGAATCAGCATGAGGCCGGAATTGAGCTTGGTAATGGTAAGGCAACGGCCCCAACGCGGATGGCACCCCGGCTATCTACTGTCAGCGGCGCAGGAGCGTCTTCTTGTAATCCTCTATTGCAAACGATTGTTAGGCGTCCGTTTAACGGCTACCGCAACGCATCTCCTACACTTAGCGCCCATCGCGACAAGTAAATCCTCCTGCCCCACGACAGTATCTAAGGTAGACCCGGGCCGGCCTTCATCGTCGATAGTTTTTGAAATTCTATCTACCGTGCAAGCTCCGCGCTGCGCCGCACATGGCGAATCGCTTCATCGTTGCGCCCCAATTGTTCCATCAGGCGCGCGAGTGTCATGTGCGCATCCAGCGACGGTTCGAGTGCGACGCTGGCTTCGAGGTAGCTCTGCGCCTTACCCCACAACGCCTGGCGCATACAGAGTTTTCCCAAAGTTGCGAGCAGCACGGCGTCGCGCGCGTGTTGCCGCAGCCAGCGTTCCGCGCGCTCGATTTGCGCCAGCGTCGAATTTGTCTTGCAGGCCGCGTAAATCGCAGCGAGCTGACTGTCCCAGCCTTCTATCCCACGCGCATCAATGGTCTCTTCGATCACATCCTTTGCTTCATCAAAGCAACCGATCGAAACAAGTCGCGTTGCAACGGTGGCGGCCATCGCCGCATCAAATCGCGATTCCCGCGAAAACGCCTTCCAGGCTTCGACAATCACTTCCGGATTTGCAGGTTTCGACTTGATCAAATTCAGCTCTGCGTTCAAGCGAATCTGCTGGGCAGCACCCTCTGGCAGCATACCCGAACGCGTCAGCGGCGCCAGTGTCACCAGCACGTCCTCCCAGGCTTTGCCGGCGACTTCGGCTTCGACTTTCATTTTCAGCACACCGGGATTTTTTGGGTCGCTGGCCGCAAGGGTCTTCAATAGCGATAACGCCTCTGCAGACTTGCCATCGGCCAGCAGCATGTACGCTTTCGACACATCGCGCATGCGCGTCGAACCCGCACTGCGAATGTGATCCAGATACGGCACCGCCGCACTCGAATGTCCTCCCTCATACGCGGCCCAGGCGGCGACGGCGGCGGCCATATCGCGGGTATCGTCGTGTTGCATAGCGGTGCGCGCGCGCGTTTCTGCATTGCGGAATTCGCCCGAAAAAAGTAATTGCAGGCTCTCCAGCAAAAGTATTCGTGCTTTTGCGCGTTCGTGCTCGATCTTGCCCTTGCGTATCTGTCTTGGCAGCCGGTAAGTCTTTACGGCCAGACGAATCAACAAGTAGGCACCGGCAAAAGACACAAGCAACAGAATCACAAATAGCATGATCGACATTTCTGCACGCCAGGGCGGGACCACGAAAACCACGAAGCCACTGCCGTAACGTCCGGCTAACGCCAGCGCCACCGCTGTGGCGGAAAGGGCGAGCACCCACAAGGCCCAGCGAATGGGACGACTGCTCATTGCCGTTGCGGACGTTCGCGCGCGGCGCGGGCGGCCCGCGCCGCACTCAGGCTGGCGGTGATGTCAGGCGGGGCAATCGATACCGGGTTTTCGGCAAATTGCTTCAACATTGCCAGCGCGTTGATGTTGACTTTGGCTTTGGGGTCGAAGTACTTGGTGATCATCCCGCGCACCAGCTTGATGTCTTCTTTGTAATTCACATCATCGCGCGCAATCAGTGCGGTGCGCGCCGAAAGCAACCGCAGCTTCAGATTTTCGCGCAGAAAATAGCTTTGCTGCGGTGACAGCAACGCTGGATCACCCGCCTCCAGCTCGCGAATACGTATGAGCTGTTTCATTTCAAACCAAAGATCCCGACCGATACGCACAGCAAAATTTTCCTCAGGATCAATAACGC
>ENA-OFCE01001343-OFCE01001343.1-metagenomes-genome-assembly--contig:-NODE-1343-length-12823-cov-5.512296_pt1 | contig 12823 bp, 9 predicted proteins | sample MGYA00153388_OFCE01 | MGnify analysis MGYA00153388
GCCATCACCTCGGGCAGCACAGAATCGCAAGGAGAGGTTACGGTGCGCCTGCAATACGGTGGTCGCGTGGTCAACGGCGTGGGCGCCGATCCCGACATCGTGGTGGCTTCGGCAAAAGCCTATTTGGCAGCGCTAAACAAACTGCACAGCAAGGCCGAAAGAGTGGCAGCTCAAGGCTAAATCGGGCCGACTGGAAAGTAACCCGCTACGGACAAGACGAGATTTGTACTTTAGGTTTAGCTTGCAAGCAATTGATCTTGTAAGCTTTTTTCCAGTCACCTACACTGCGCCATTGACGCGCGACCGGGGCGGTGCATGCAATCATTAATTCTTTACGGTTTCAAGAGGCTGGCTGCCGTCGCGCTGGCCACGCTGCTGGCAGCACTCCCGCTTCAGGCGGCTACAGCCAAAGACACCGCACAAGCCAAAAACAAGACCAACAAGCTAGTCAGAGACTTGTCACCTCGAAAGTTCACGGTTGTCAAGGCGCCGGCCACGAAGCTGGCTCAGTCCCGTGCGACGGTAAACCAGCGTAAAGCCACGGCGGGCAACGGACTGCGTCTGGGACCGCGCGCATCTCGCACGTTGGCTGTGATGGTGCCGGCCCGGCCTTCGTTTGGCCAGGTGTATGGCCTGCACTCCACCGACGACGCACTGGATTTGAAATCCAGCGTGGCTCTGGTGGTCGACCAAGACACTGGTGAAGTGTTGTTTAGCAAGAACCCCCAGGCTGTGCTGCCGATCGCATCGATCACCAAGCTGATGACGGCGCTGGTTGTCACCGAGGCTGGCTTGTCGATGAACGAACGGTTGACCGTGACGCAGGAGGACGTCGACTTCACGGCGGGGTCCAGGTCACGTCTTCGCCTGGGCACCACGCTGACCCGTGGTGAGATGCTGCATTTGTCGCTGATGTCGTCAGAAAACCGTGCCGCCCATGTGCTGGGCCGCACCCACCCGGGCGGCTTGCAGATGTTTGTGCGGTTGATGAATCGCAAGGCTTTGGAACTCGGCATGCTCAACACCCGTTACGTTGAACCTACCGGGTTGTCCAGTGACAACCAGGCGAGTGCGACTGACCTGTCGCGGCTGGTGAGCGCGGCCATGGCGCACCCCATCATCCGTCAACTGTCGACATCGCTGGACGCCGTGATGCCCGTGGGTGCAGGCGGCATGCAGTTCCACACTACCAATGGCTTGGTGCGCAGCCCTGAATGGGACATCGGCCTGCAGAAAACCGGCTACATCTCGGCAGCGGGGCGGTGCCTGGTGATGCAGGCCCAGGTGGCCGGTCGCAGCCTGATCATGGTGCTGTTGGATTCAGCCGGCAAATATTCGCGAATCGGCGACGCTGAACGCTTGCGCAAGTGGTTGATCACCAGTGCCGTGCCGTTGATGCCCGCAGTGCCTGTAGTGCCGGTAATGCCCGTAGGGACCTTGATGCATTTGATGCCCTTGATACCCGTTGCCGACACGGCCGTTCAACCTAGATAGCCCAGCGCCGCCGAGATCTGCGCCGCCGTGGCCTTGACGCGGTCTGCCCAAGACTCTTCCAGCCGGTCAGCAGGTGCAGATACCGACAAGCCCGCGACCAGCTTCCCCTGGTCGTCGAAGATGCCCGCCGCCATGCAGCGCACCCCCAGCTCAAGCTCTTCGTCATCGCGGGCGCAGCCTTTGCTGCGGACCGAGGCCAGCTCACGTTCCAGCCGTATCAGGTCGGTGATGCTGTTTCGGGTATGCCCCGTGAGCCCCGTGCGCGACGCATAGGCGCGGACTCGCGGCTGGTCCTCGTGCGCCAAAAACAGCTTTCCGACGGAGGTCAGGTGCAGAGGTGCGCGTCCGCCGATGGCCCGCACCACCTGCATGCCCGAACGCTCGCTGTAGGTGCGCTCGACGTACACGATCTCGTCGCCCTGGCGCATCGACAGGTTCACTGGCTGGTGGGTGAACTTGTGCAGCTCGCGCATCGGTGGAATGGCCGCGTCGCGCACGTCCAGCCGCACTTTCACCAGGTTGCCCATCTCCAGCAGCCGCATGCCCAGCCGGTAGCTGCCGGCGTGGGGCCGGTCGACGTAGCGGCCGATCGTCAGGTCGTTGAGGATGCGGTGGGCCGTGGAAGGATGCAGTCCGGTCTTCTCGCTGATGTCCTTCAGCGCCAGCGGTTCGGGCTGCGAGGCCAGCAAGTCCAGCAGCGCGAACGCACGCTCCAGAACCTGGATGGTGGGGGACTGCGGTTCCTTGCTGCTCATTCGACGAAGCCTCGGGCGGGGTGCGTACTATTCTGCATGGTGGAAGAGCACGGTGCATACCGAGATTCATGGCGACGGTCGGCGGTGCGGTGGCGGTTTGCAGCCGCGGCCACCATGTCGCTGGCCGCAGCGGCCTCGGCCCAGCCGCAGCCGGTGCAGCTGGCAGGCTCTCCGCCCGCGCCTGTGGCAGCCGGCGGTGCATCGGCGCCATCCGGGCCACGATGGGTCGGTGAGGTCGGTAAAAGCGGTGAGGGCGGTGCGGCCCGCATCAACGGGCGGTTGCAGGCGTCCGATATCGGCCTGGTCATCAACACCGCCGACCCGTACTCGGTCCAGGTGGGTGACTACTACATCCAGAAGCGCAAGCTGGCGCCCGAGCAGGTGCTGCGGCTGGCGTTGCCGGTGAAGCCGACCCTGGATGCAGCGGAATTCGAGACCTTGCGCATGGCCATCGGCCAGCATTTCGGCGCGGCCACCCAGGCGCTGGCGTTGGCGTGGACGGCACCGTATGCCGTGGATTGCAGTGCCATCACGGGCGCGCTGGCCATGGGCCTGGACACCGAGTTTTGCAAGCAGACCTGTGGCGCGTCTCGGCCCTCGCCCTACTTCAACTCCACATCGGCGCGGCCGTACGACGACTTCGGATGGCGGCCTTCGATGCTGCTGGCAGCGCCCTCGGTGGAGCAGGCGCGGGCGCTCATCGACCGCGGCGTGGCCGCCGACGGTTCGCTGCTGCGCCGCGGCCGCCCGGCCGTGAGCGTGATGCTGCTCGCCACCGACGACGCGCCGCGACGCGTGCGCATGGCGCTGTACCCGCCCACCGGCCCCGTGCGCGGCATCGGCGGCGTCGACGTGCGCGTGCAGCCCCCGGCCGCGCTGGCCCAGGCCAGGCACGTGCTGATGGTGACCACCGGCAGCGTCCAGGTGCCCGCTGAGTCGCCCATCGACTGGGTGCCCGGCGGCCTCGGCGACCACCTGACTTCGCTCGGCGGCGCCCTGTCGCCCGGGCACGGGCAGGGCACGGCGCTGGACTGGATCGCCACGGGCGCCACGGCCAGCCACGGCACGGTCACCGAGCCCTGCAATCACCTGCAGAAGTTTCCGCATCCGCAGCTGCTGTTGCTGCACTACCTGCAGGGCAGCACGGCGCTGGAGGCCTACTGGAAGAGCGTGGCCTGGCCCCAGCAGGCGCTGTTCGTGGGCGAGCCACTGGCAGCGCCGTTCGCTCCCGTCCGGCCCCGGTAGGGCATGGGACAGCCGGTTCAGCGGGCGGTTCGCAGGGCCGCGACCGCGGCCTCGCCGGACCGCACCGCGCCTTCCAGCGTGGCCGGGTACGGCCCCTCGACGTAATCCCCCGCGGCGACCAGGCCTGCAGCGATCTGCGTCGGCGGTCGGTCCAGCCCTGGCGTGCAGCGGAAGGTGGCGCGCTTTTCGGCCAGTACTCTCAGCACCCGGGGAGGCGTCGGCCAGGTGCTGGCGGAGAAGGCCTGCAAAGCTTGTTGCAGCACGGCTCGGCCGGTGGCGTCCAGACCTGCGTCGACCCAGCGCCGGGCGCCGCTGACGACGAAGGCAAACAGGCCCGGCGTGGCGCCCAGTGCACCGTGGTCGAAGGCGAACTGGGCCGGGGCTTCGGGGCCCTCGATCAACGCCGTCATGGCGCTGGGCAGGCGGGCCCCGGGGCACTGCAGGTACACGGTGACGATGGGCTCGTAGGTCAGGCCGCGCGCACGCCCGGCCCAGGCCGGCGCGAGGCTGTCGGTCAGGCGGGCGGCTTCTGCGGCGCTGCAGGCCAGCACGACGGCATCGAAGGCCTGGCCGTCGACGACCCAGGCCGGGCCGGCAGGCTTCAGCTGCTGCACACGCTGGCCGACCTGGATGTTGACGCCGGCCGCTTGCAGCCAGGCCTGGGCGGGCTGGGGCAGCAGCGCGTCGAGCGAGCGCCGCGGCAGCAGCAGGTCGGCGCCGCCGCGGCCGCTGAACAAGGCGTCGCGCAGCACGCGCAGCAGCACCTGGGCACTGGCTTCGCTGGCCGGCGTGTTCAGCGCGGCGACGCACAAGGGGTCGATCAACAACTGCCGCACCGGCGCGGGCAGCTTGCGGCACAGGGCCTGCACCGTCAGCTTCGCGTCGCAGCGGAAGCCGGTAGCGGCCCAGCCGCCTGCAGCGGCCAGCAAGGCCAGCCGGTCGGCCCAGCCCCAGCCTTTGCAAGCCAGCACCGCACGGATGAAGCCGGGCATGGCGGGGCCGGGCGGCAGCTTCAGTCCGCGGCCGTCGGGGTAACGCAATTCCAGCGGCTGGCGCCACAACGTGCCGGCCACGTCGGCGCCCACCGTGTGCATCAGCGCCAGGGTGCGGGTGTAAGCGCCGATCAGGATGTGCTGGCCGTTGTCCAGCGCCAGTCCGTCCACCGTCACGCCGCGCGCCCGGCCGCCCAGCTGGGCGGCCATGTCGTACAGCGTGACGCGTTTGCCGGCTTCGCTGGCCCGCACCGCCGCAGCCAGCCCGGCCCAGCCGCCACCGATGACGGCCATCGTGGGCGCCGCCCCGGCGCCGTTCACCGGCCGCGCAGGTGCGTGCGGGTGGCGATCCACAGCTTGCGCAGCGGCGTGAGCGAGGTGCGCTGGTGCAGCACCTTGAAATCCTGTGCTTCGATTTCGCGCAGCAGCGTGCGGTAGATGTTGGCCATCATCAGCCCGGGCTTCTGCGCGCTGCGGTCGGCCTCGGGCAGCAACTGCAGCGCCGCGTCGTACTCGGCGTGGGCGCGCTCGGCCTGGAAGCGCATCAGCGCGCTGAAGCGCTCGCTGTAGCCCCAGGGCGCATCGCGCTTGAGCAGCTCGTGCGCCTTGACATCGAAGCGCTGCAGCTCCGATAGCGGCAGGTAGATGCGGCCGCGACGCGCGTCGTCGCCTACATCGCGGATGATGTTGGTCAGCTGCATGGCCTGCCCCAGCCGGTGGGCGTATTGCACCGTGGCCGCCTGGCTGCGGCCAAAGATGCCGGCCGCCACCTCGCCCACCACGCCGGCCACCAGATGGCAGTAACGCTGCAGGGCCGGGAAGTCCAGGAACCGGGTCTGCTCCAGGTCGATCTGGCAGCCGTCGATGACGGCGTTCAGGTGGGCGGCGGTGATCTCGAAGTCCTCTGCCAGCGGCATCAGGGCTTTCATGACGGGGTGCGTGGGCGTGCCCGCGTAAGCCTGCGCCACCTCGCCACGCCACCAGTGCAGCTTGGTGGCGGCCACTGAGGGGTCGGTCATCTCGTCGACAACGTCGTCGACTTCGCGGCAGTACGCGTAGAACGCAGTGATGGCGGCGCGCCGAGGCGGCGGCAGGAACAAAAAGGCGTAATAGAAAGACGAGCCGCTTCGCGCCGCCTTGTCCTGCACGTACTGCTGCGGCGTCATGCGCCGGCCCGGCGCATGCGGGCGGCCCGCCAGACCAGTACGAGCAAGTCTGCTGCGGTGAGCTTGGGGCGGCGTGCAAGGCTGGCGTGGTCCATCTGCTCGATTCTCTCCAGAATTCGCAAGCCCCCTTGGACCACCAACCGCAGTTCCCACCCGGCGCGGCCCGGGATGCGCAGAGCCAGCGGCGCGCCTTCATGCATCAACGCCCGGGTCCACTGGCACAGCGCCCGCACCAGGGCGCGGCTGCGCGGGCTGTCCACGCAGGCCTGCAGCTCGGCGGGCGACACGCCGTGCGCGCGTGCGTCGGCATCTGGCACGTAGCGGCGCCCGCGCGGGCCGTCCACGCCCAGGTCCTGCCAGAAGTTGATGAGCTGCAGCGCCGTGCACACCGCGTCGGCTTGGCGCAGGGCGTCGGCGTCGTGCACGCCGTACAGATGCAGCAGCAGCCGGCCGATCGGGTTGGCCGACCGGCGGCAGTAGTCCAGCAGCGTCGGCCGGTCGGGGTAGGGCGGGTTGTGCACGTCCTGCTCGAAAGCGTCCAGCAGGTCGTGCAGCAAGGGCGCGGGCAGGCCGAACTGGATGCGGCGCAAGGCCAGGGCTTCGAACACGCCTGACCAGCGCCCGCTCGGGGCCTGGTCGGCATAGATGGCATTCAAGTCGGCCCGGTAGGCGGCCAGGTCGGTAAGACGTTGTGAGGCGCTGGCATCGCCCTCGTCGGCCAGGTCGTCGGCTGTGCGCGCGTAGTAATAGATCGCCACCACCGCGGGGCGAATGGCAGGCGGGCACAGCACCGAAGCGACGGGAAAGTTTTCGTAGTGGTTGACGCTCACGGCGTCGATTCTGACAAGGCGCGGGCCTGCGCTTGACAGTGAGGCGACAGCGGGCAGAGGGCGGCCTGGCTGCGCGTCGACAGTGGCGCCTCTCGCCATTCGGTGATTGACGGCGATCTGGGGCCTCTCTATATTACTGACCGGTCAGTCATTAATTGGCCACGTGTCCGTCATCCGTTTTACCGAGCCTGCCATGTCCACCAGACCAATGTTGCTTTCCACCCTGACCCTGGCCGGCCTGCTCGCGGGCTGCTCGCCTCAGCCTCCGGCGCCCGAGGCCGTGCGCGCCGTGCGCACGATGACCCTGGTCGCCGACAGCGCCGGCGGGACGATCGAGTACGCCGCCGAGGTGCGCGCCCGCACCGAGTCGCGGCTGGGTTTTCGCGTGCCCGGCAAGATGATCTCGCGCTCGGCCGAAGTGGGCCAGCGCGTGCGGGCCGGCCAGGCACTGGCCCAGCTGGACGCCACCGACCTGCGCCTGGGCCAGGACACGGCCGCGGCCGCCACGCGTGCGGCGCAGGCCAACTTCGATGTCGTCGCGACCGAGTTCAAGCGCTACCGTGAGCTGCGCGACCAGGGCTTCATCAGCGCGCTGGAACTGGAGCGGCGCTCTAGCGCCCTGCAGGCTGCGCAGTCGCAGCTGGACCAGGCACGAGCGCAGGGCGCGGTGCAGGGCAACCAGGCGGGCTATGCCACGTTGACGGCGCCCGGCGCCGGCGTGGTCGTGGGCGTCGATGCCGAGCCCGGCGCCGTGCTGGTGGTGGGCGCGAGCGTCGTGCGCCTGGCGCTGGACGGGCCGCGCGATGCCGTCTTCAGCGTGCCTGAAGACAGCCTGGCTGGGATGCGCAATCTGCAGGGCCAGGCCGGAGCCCTGAAGGTGCTGCCCTGGGGCACGCAGACGTTGCTGCCGGCGACGGTGCGAGAAGTCGCGGCGGCCGCCGACCCCGTCACCCGCACGTTTCTGGTCAAGGCCGATCTTGGTGCAACGCCGTTGCAGTTGGGCCAGACGCTGACGGTTGTCATCGACCTGCCGCGCCAGCCCGGCCTGACCCGGCTGCCCTTGTCCGCCGTGATGCAGCAGAAGGGCCAAAACGCTGTGTGGTTGCTGGACCGCCCCACCATGACCGTCAAAGCCCAGCCCATCCAGGTGGCGCGCCCCGATGGCAACAGCCTGGTAGTTTCTTCCGGCCTGAGCGCCGGGCAGACGGTGGTTACGGCCGGTGTGCATGTGCTGACAGCGGGGCAGAAGGTGAAACTGTACGAGCCGGTCGCCAGCGCTGCCCCCGTGGCGCAGGCCGCCAGTCGCTAAAAGCGCGCGTTGCAAGAACACCACGCCATGAACACGCCGCAAGATACCGCGCCTTCGCGCTTCAACATCTCGCACTGGGCGCTGGAGCACCCGGCGCTGACACGCTACCTGATGGTGGTGCTGCTGTTGCTGGGCGCCGCCGCCTATTTTCAGCTTGGCCAGGACGAAGACCCGCCCTTTACCTTTCGCGCCATGGTGATCCAGGCCCATTGGCCCGGTGCCAGCGCGCAGCAGATGGCCGAGCAGGTCACTGACAAGATCGAGAAGTCGCTGCAGGAAGTGCCGTACGCAGACAAGATCCGCAGCTTTACCAAGCCGGGTGAATCGCTGACCATCCTGCAGGTCAAGGACTCGTCGCCCGGCAAAGAAGTCAGCCAGAGTTGGTACCAGGTGCGCAAGCGCGTCGCCGACATGCGCAACACGTTGCCGGCCGGTGTCATCGGCCCAGTCTTCAACGACGATTTCGGCGATGTCTACGGATCGATCTTCGCGCTGTCCGCCGACGGCTTCAGCCCGGAAGAGTTGCGCGTGGCCGCCGTCCGCGTGCGCAAGCAGCTGCTGGCCGTGCCCGACGTGGCCAAGGTCGAGACCTTTGGCGCGCAAGCCGAGAAGGTATTCATTGAGATCTCCAGCAAGCGCCTGGCGCAACTGGGCCTGGACATGAACCAGGTCATCAACCAGATTGGCGCGCAAAACGCCGTGGAAGGCGCGGGAGTGCTGAATGCCGGCACCGAGAACCTGCAGGTGCGTGTGGCCGGCCAGTTCAACTCGGTCGATGAGCTCAAGCGCTTCTCCATCCGCGCCATCAACCCTGCCACCGGCTTGGCCAGCACGCTGCGCCTGTCGGACATCGCGTCAGTGCGCCGCGACTACAGCGACCCACCGGCCGTTATGGTGCGTCACCAAGGCAAGCAGGTCATCGCGCTGGGCGTGTCCATGGTCAAGGGCGGCGACATCATCGCCCTGGGCCACAAGCTGCAGGCCACCGTGGCACAGGTGCAGCGCGAACTGCCCGCCGGCATCATGCTGGAACAGGTGCAGGACCAGCCGCGCGCGGTGAGCAAGTCGGTGAATGAATTCGTGGGTGTGTTGATCGAGGCGGTGTTGATCGTGCTGGCGGTGAGCTTTATCAGCCTGGGGCTGCACACCCGGGTCGGGTTCCCGGGCTTTCGCATCGACATCTGGCCGGGCCTGGTCGTGGGAATCACCATCCCGCTGGTGCTGGCCATCACCTTCGTCACCATGTTTTACTGGGGCGTGGGCCTGCACAAGATCAGCCTGGGAAGCCTGATCATCGCGCTGGGGCTGATGGTGGACGACGCCATCATTGCCGTCGAAATGATGGTGCGCAAGCTCGAAGAGGGCTACGACAAGATGCGCGCCGCCACCTTTGCGTACGAGGTGACTGCCATGCCCATGCTCACCGGCACGCTCATCACGGCCGCGGGCTTCCTGCCCATCGGCATGGCCAAGTCGGTGACGGGCGAGTACACCTTTGCCATCTTCGCCGTCACGACGGCGGCGCTGATCATTTCGTGGGTGGTGTCGGTGTATTTCGTGCCCTACCTGGGTGCCCGGCTGCTGCACACGCCCGCGCGGGCAGAAGGCGCAACCGCGGCCCATGTCGATGCCGCTGCGGGGCCGCACGAGCTTTTCGACACGCCCTTCTACGCCCGCTTTCGCGCGGCGGTGAACTGGTGCGTGCAACACCGCTGGATCACCATCGGCCTGACCGTGCTCAGCTTCGCGCTCGGCATCGTGGGCATGGGACGCGTGCAGCAGCAGTTCTTTCCTGATTCGAGTCGACCGGAACTGGTCGTGGACCTGTGGCTGCAAGAAGGCTCGACCATCCAGCAGAGCAACGACGTCGCCCAGCGCTTCGAGGCGCGGATGATGCGAGAGAAGGGCGTGGAGTCCGTCACCACCTGGGTCGGCAGCGGCGTGCCACGTTTCTACCTGCCGCTGGACCAGGTGTTCCCCAACACCAACGTCAGCCAGGCTATCGTGCTGCCGAAGGATTTGAAGGAACGCGAAGCCCTGCGCTTGCGCCTGCCGCAACTGCTGGCCAGTGAATTCCCCGAGGTGCGGGCGCGCGTCAAGTTGCTGCCCAACGGCCCGCCTGTGCCTTACCCGGTGCAGTTCCGCGTTGTCGGGCAAGACGCGGCTACCGTGCGCACGTGGGCCGATAGCGCCAAGGAGGTGCTGCGTGCCAACCCCAGCATGCGCGGCGTCAACGACAACTGGAACGAACAGATCAAGACGCTGCGCCTGGACGTCGACCAGGACAAGGCGCGCGCGCTCGGTGTCAGCAGCAGCGCACTGGCGCAGGGCTCGCGAACCATCCTGTCCGGCAGCACCATCGGCCAGTACCGCGAAGGCGACAAGCTTATCGACATCGTGCTGCGCCAGCCGCTGGAAGAACGCAGTGCCATCACCGACATCGGCAACGCCTACGTGTCCACCAGCAGCGGCCGGTCGGTGCCGCTAACCCAGGTCGCCAAAGTCAGCCTGGCCTGGGAGCCCGGCGTGCTGTGGCGAGACGGGCGCAACTACGCTGTCACGATCCAGGGTGACGTGATCGAAGGCGTGCAGGGCCCCACCGTGACCGCGCAGGTCTGGCCGAAGCTGCAGGAACTGGCCGCGACCATGCCGGACGGCTACCGCATCGAGGTGGCCGGTGCCGTGGAAGAAAGCGGCAAGGGTCAGGCGTCCATCGCGGCCGGCGTGCCGGTGATGCTGTTCCTCATCTTCACCTTGTTGATGCTGCAGCTGCAGAGCTTTTCGCGGTCCATGCTGGTGTTCTTGACCGGGCCGCTGGGCATTGCGGGTGCGGCTGCGGCCTTGCTGCTGCTGAACCGGCCCTTTGGCTTCGTGGCATTGCTGGGCGTGATCGCGCTGATGGGCATGATCATGCGCAACTCGGTCATCCTGATTGACCAGATCGAACAGGACCGCAGCCGTGGCGTGCCGACGTGGGACGCCATCGTCGAATCGGCCGTGCGCCGCTTCCGCCCCATCGTGCTGACAGCTGCCGCGGCGGTGCTGGCGATGATCCCGCTGTCGCGCAGCATCTTCTGGGGGCCGATGGCGGTGGCCATCATGGGTGGGCTCATCGTCGCCACGGCGCTGACGTTGCTGGCGCTGCCCGCAATGTATGCAGCGTGGTTTCGCGTTGAACGTGAGCCGCCGCCGCTGCAAGGCTAAAATGCAGGGTTTGCCGCTTGCGGCTTTACCGCCCGCGCGGGTGGCGAAATTGGTAGACGCACCAGGTTTAGGTCCTGACGCCTTCACGGGCGTGCCGGTTCGAGTCCGGCCCCGCGCACCAGCCTTGATCAAGAAACTTCCGCACCAACCGTCGAGACACCATGGCCGTCCAAGTTGAAACCCTAGAAAAGCTCGAGCGCCGCATCACCCTGGTGCTGCCGTCGGAAACCATCACTGGCGAGGTCCAGACGCGGTTGAAGCGGCTGGCCCGCACGGTTAAGGCCGACGGCTTCAGGCCCGGCAAGGTGCCGATGTCGGTCGTGTCGCAACGCTATGGCTACTCGGTGCAGTACGAGGTGGTCAACGACCGCGTCGGCCAGGCCTTTGCCGAGGCCACTGGGCAAGCGCAGTTGCGCGTGGCCGGCCCGCCGCGCATCACGCAGAACGAGCAGGCCCCCGAGGGGCAGCTGGCCTTCGACGCCACCTTCGAGGTCTACCCAGACGTGCGCATTGGCGACCTGGCCGCTGCACAGATCGAACGTGTCTCCACCGAAGTCACCGAGACCGCCATCGACCGCACGGTCGAGATCCTGCGCAAGCAGCGGCGCACCTTCGGCCTGCGCGCCGCGGCCGAGAGCGCCGTCGAGGGCGACCGCGTCAGCATCGACTTTGAAGGCAAGATCGACGGCGAGCCGTTTGCCGGCGGCCGCGCCGAGGCCTTCCAGTTCATCATTGGCGAGGGCCAGATGCTGGCGCAGTTCGACGAAGCCGTGCGCGGCATGAAGGTCGGCGAGAGCAAGACCTTCCCGCTGCAGTTCCCGGCCGATTACCAGGGCGCAGAGGTGGCCGGCAAGGAAGCCGATTTCATGGTGACCATGAAGAAGTGCGAGGCCGCCAACCTGCCCGCAGTCGACGATGCATTCGCCAAGGCACTGGGCATCAAGGACGCCAGCGTCGAGGGCCTGCGCGCCGACGTGAAGAGCAATCTCGAGCGCGAGGTGAAGTTTCGTGTGCTGGCCCGAAACAAGGCTGCCGTGATGGAGGCGCTGTCCAAGACCGCCGAGCTGGATCTGCCGAATGCGCTGGTGGGCAACGAGACCGAGAGACTGATTGCCGGCGCGCGCGAAGACCTGAAGAAACGCGGCGTGAAGGAATACGACAAGGCGCCCATTCCACCCGAGATCTTTAAGCCGCAAGCCGAGCGCCGCGTGCGCCTTGGCCTGGTAGTGGCCGAACTGGTGCGCACCCACAATCTGCAAGCCAGGCCGCAGCAGCTGCAGTCGCACATCGAGGAGATGAGCCGCAGCTACGAAAAGCCGGCCGAAGTGATGCGCTGGTACCTGGGCGACCGGCAGCGCATGTCCGAAGTCGAGGCCGTGGTGATCGAGAACAACGTCGCCGAGTTTGTGCTGTCCCAAGCGCAGGTCACCGACAAGGTGCTACCGTTCGATGAGCTGATGTCAGCAGCCTGAAGGAAACCGCATGAGCTTTCAAGACACCGTCGGCCTGGGCATGGTCCCCATCGTCATCGAGCAGTCGGGCCGGGGCGAACGCGCCTACGACATCTACAGCCGGCTGCTGCGCGAACGTATCGTGTTTCTGGTCGGCCCGGTAAACGACGGTGTAGCCAATCTGGTCGTGGCACAGATGCTGTTCCTGGAAAGCGAGAACCCGGACAAGGACATCTTCCTCTACATCAATTCGCCGGGTGGCAGCGTGAGCGCCGGCTTGTCGATCTACGACACCATGAACTTCATCAAGCCAGACGTGTCTACGATGTGCATGGGCATGGCGGCCAGCATGGGCAGCTTTCTGCTGATGGCCGGTG
>ENA-OFCE01001345-OFCE01001345.1-metagenomes-genome-assembly--contig:-NODE-1345-length-12822-cov-3.829717_pt1 | contig 12822 bp, 9 predicted proteins | sample MGYA00153388_OFCE01 | MGnify analysis MGYA00153388
CGCGCCGCCGGCGACGCCGGGGAAGGTAGCGGTCCCAGGGTTGGTTCTGCCCGCCACATAGACCTCCCCTGTTGCCGGATGAATAGCCAGTGCGTAGGCGCCGTCAGTTCCGGCTCCGCCGAGGTAGGTCGAATTGATGAGCGTGGTCAAGTCGGCGCTGAAGCGCGATACGAAGGCGTCAGTGCCGCCGCCGGAGCTGCCAAGCGCGCCGCCGCTGACGCCGGGAAAGGTGGTGGTCGCGGAGTCAGTGTCGCCCGCTACATAGACCTCCCCGGTGACCGGATGAACGGCTAGCGCGTTGCCGACGTCCGTTCCCGCGGCGCCGAGGTAGGTCGAATTGATGAGCGTGGTCAAGTCGGCGCTGAAGCGAGACACGAACGCGTCATAGGTGCCGCCGCCAAAGCTGCCCTGCGCGCCGCCGCTGACGCCGGGAAAGGTCCCGGAGTCGGTTTGGCCCGCAACATAGACGTCCCCGGTGGCCGGATGGATGGCTAGGGCGTAGGCGCGTTCAAATCCCGCTGCGCCGAGGTAGGTGGACTTAATGAGCGTTGTCAAGTCGGCGCTGAAGCGCGATACGAAAGCGTCAAAGCTGCCGCCGCCAAAGCTGCCCTGTGCGCCGCCGCTGACGCCGGGGAAGGTGGTGGTCAGTGAGCTCGTTTGGCCCGCTACGTAGATATCCCCGGTGGCCGGATGAATGGCTAGTGCGTAGGCGAACTCAGCACCCGAAGCGCCGAGGTAGGTGGACTTGATGAGCGTGGTCAAGTCGGCGTTGAAGCGTGACACGAAGGCGTCCCAGCTGCCGCCGCCGGAGCTGCCCTGCGCACCGCCGCTGACGCCGGGGAACGTAGTTGTCGTTGAGCTGGTGTAGCCCGCTACATAGACTTCTCCGGTGGCCGGATGAATGGCCAGTGCGGTGGCTAGGTCAATTCCGGCTGCGCCGAGGTAGGTGGATCGCAGCAGCGGATCGATGACCAACGGCTGCGAATGGTCATAGTCGCGCAGCCGGAAGCTGTAGCTTGCGGGTGTGGCGTCGGTGGCCTCGGTGCCGTTCGTGGAGTTCGCGGCAAGATTGAGTGCGTAGGAGACAGCTACCGGGGTGCGCTCGCCGCTAGCGCTTTCCTGAAACGCGATCGGGGCGGTGAAGGTGACCGGGCCATTGCCGGTGTGGGCGATGAGTTCACCCTGGTCGCCGATTTCGAGCCTGGCGGCACCCGTCATTTGAATGTTGATTTGCGAGGCATCCTGCCGCGGCGCAACGGTAAAAATCTTCTCGATATTGTTGCCCGTGGCGCGCAGTTGCACGTTGATGCCGGGATACATATCCCCCAGATTCACCCGCTCGTAGGTGTTGAGCGCTTTGGCGTGCTTTGTTTCGTCGTTGCCAATCAGGTAGCTCACGCTCGCTTGCATCGGGCGGTAACCGGTCGGGGCTTGCAGCGTGCCGGCTGCCATGCTGCGTGGCTTTCCGGTGTGGTCAATCAAGGTTTCGGTGAGCGACCAGCCGGGGCCGCGCTGTTCCGCCGCTCGCGCCCCAACCCTTTGGCTCACCGGAAGAGCGGCGATTTCTTCGCCGTCTGCGCGGGTGGGCGCGGATGGAATTGGCTTACCCGGCAGGCTGTAGACCAGTTCGCCAAGGTTGGTCACAAACAGCGTTCCGGCAAACGTTTGCGCGGCAAACGCGGCCTTCGCGTCCCACTGACCAGCATTCGGCACAAAAGGCACCGAAAGTGCGGCCATCTTTTTAAGCGCCGCCGGGTCGGGCGCGGTGGCGTGAAGGCTGGTGGCCGCGAAGGCCGCTAGCGCCATTTGCGCCATTTGCGCCAGTCGAAATACACGCATGAATAGTCCCCCGTTGGTCAAATTGATAACTTACAGCGTTGTGCACGCAGCAAACGAATTGTGCGCCGGTCCTGCGCCACCGGCAAGCGAAATACGCGCAATTGGCATCAACAGCATTTGTCACAAACTTATATTTAATATGGGCTGGAAGCCATAATCGACAATACTCGGTTTGAGCCAAAAAGCACCTCTCTGCCAATTAGCGTAACGCCTGCGCCAAAAAGCTGCTGAATTTTTTTGGGCGCAATAATGCTGAAGTGATGCGATGGATGTAGCTGTTTGGCTATGCGTGGCTGGCTTCAGCCACCTGCGCGAGTGCGGCAACGCCTTCCCCGATGAGGTGCGTGGGAATCGCTGATACGCCGATTCGGATAAATTCCCCGGGGGGTGTCAGGTCAAAAAAGCCAACGCCAGGTTCGATCACGATGTCCGCATCGCGTGCGGCGGCCACAAGTTTGGCGGCGGAAAGGCCGTCGGGCAGACGAATCCAAAGCGCGGAGCCGCTACCTTCCGGGCTTTCGATTTTCCAGTTCGGCAGCTCGCGGGCCAGCGCTTCGCGCAGGATCTTTAGCCGCGCCTGATAGGCGTGCCCCAACCGCCGTTGCAGCGACTCAAAGTGTCCTTGCGACAGGAAGAGCGCGAGCGCCCGTTCGTTGTTGCTGGCAACATGGCGCAACATCAGGCGGCGCAATCGTCGCAGCGCAGCGATTGCCTCACGGGGCGCAACGACATATCCTAGCCGTAATCCCGGTGCCAGCGTTTTTGACAGGCTGCCGATGTAGAAAACCCGGCCATTCATGTCCATGCTTTTGAGCGCGGGCGATGCCACGCCGCCGCCCAGCTGTGGCTCATAATCATCCTCAACGATCAGGAAATCCTGATCCGCGGCTTCTGAAAGCAGCGCTCGTTTGCGCTCATCACTCATGTGCACGCCGGTTGGGCAGTGGTGCGAGGGGGTGACAACCGCCACGTCGGGTCGCATAGCCGCGACCTGCTGCACGTTCACGCCGTCCGTGTCCACCGGCACCGACGAAACCGCAGCCCCGGTCATGGTAAAAATGGCACGCACATCCGGGTAGCCCGGTTCTTCAACCACCACTCGTTTGCTGTTGCCGCCGAGCAACTGTCCGATAAGATACAGCGCCTGTTGCGCGCCCACCGTCACCAGAATCTCATCGGTTGCCGCCCACACGCCGCGCCTTGGCAGAACGCGCGTGCGCAGTTGCTCAAGCAAATCGCGATCATCCAGATCGCCGCGATCCACCGTCCACACCTCGACACTTTCATGCTTCATGGCGCGTTCAAAGCAATCGCGCCAATCAGCCAGTGGAAACAGTTTAGGGTCGATCTGGCCGTAGACAAACGGGTAGCGGTAGCGATACCAGTCGACCGGATTTTTTACCGGGCGGTAGCCAACATCGAGTTCGCGAAAATGCCGCGACCAGTCGGGCGGTGGCAACAGCGATAGCTGATCGCTTTCATGGAATTCGGCGCGATGAGCAGCAAATGAGCCCGTGACGAAAAAGCCTCGACGTTCCCGCGATTCGATGGCGCCCTCTATTTGTAGGCGCTCATAGGCGAGTGCGACAGTCGCCCGCGCGACACCCAATTCAGCTGACAGCTCGCGCGTGGACGGCAACGGCGCGTCCAACGGAATCGCACGCTCCAGAACGGCGCGACGCAGCATGCCCGCGATGCGCTGTTGCAGCGTTTCGGTGGAATCACTCTGGGCAAACCGGGTTTGCCACAACTGGCCTAATCGTTGTCGCATATCTGGCTCTATTGTCGCAGCACGGAGAAGCCTACTCTGTTGCTAGTTTCAACACTGCATATAAGGAGTTCCCATGGGCCACGCCGATCCGCACGTTACTTCCGTCGCCGCACACGCACAAGACGCGCATGCACTCGACAATTTCTGGATGCCGTTCTCGCCGAACAAAGAGTTCAAAACCGAGCCCCGCATGTTCGTCAAGGGCGAAGGCATGTACCTGTGGACCGATGACGGTCACAAGGTGCTGGACGCCGCATCCGGTCTGTTTTGCGTGCCCGCTGGCCATTGCCGCCCAGAGATTGCCGAGGCGGTGTATCAGCAGTTAAAAACGCTCGATTACACGATGCCGTTTGGGCGCGGTCACGCTAAAGGTTTTCAGTTAGCACGCGAGGTCGCCGAGTTTACGCCGAAGGGATTGGATCGGTTGTTTTTCGTGTGTTCAGGCTCGGAGGCCGTGGACACTGCAATGAAGATGGCGCTGGCCTACCACCGTGTGCGTGGTCAAGGTCACCGACAAATTTTCATCAGCCGCGAACGCGCCTATCACGGCGTCAACATGGGCGGCGTCGCCCTGTCCGGCATGGTCAACAATCGCAAGGTGTTTGGTGTGGGTTTGCCGGGTGTGTATCACATGCGTCACACGGCGTTGCCGCAAAACAAATTTGTTAAGGGCCAACCCGAAACCGGCGCTGATCTGGCCGATGATTTGCAGCGCTATTGCACGATGTACGGTGGCGAAAATATCGCTGCGGTATTCGTGGAGCCGACTGCGGGTTCGTTCGGATGCTTGCCGCCACCGAAGGGCTACCTTGACAAGTTGCGCGCGATTTGCGATCAGCACGGCATTCTGCTGGTGTTTGATGAAGTGATCACCGGCTGGGGCCGCATGGGTGCCAACTTTGGCGCTCAGGCGTTCGGTGTGACGCCCGATTTAATGTGCATGGCTAAGGCCATCACCAACGGCGCACAGCCGTTGGGCGCGGTCGCGGCGCGCACGGATGTGTACGACACCATCACCAATGCGGGCCCGGCCAAAGGCATCGAATTTTTCCACGGCTACACCTACAGCGCGCATCCGGCCTGTGTGGCGGCAGGGCTCGCTATGATGAAGATTTTCCGCGAGGAAAAACTGATTGATCGTGCGGCGCAGACGGCTCCGTACTTTATCGACGCGGTATTCTCGTTGTCAGATTTGCCCGTCGTCGTCGACATACGAGCCATTGGCATGATGGCGGCGGTTGAACTCGCGGTGGATGGCACGCCGGGCGCGCGAGGTCACGAGATGCAAAAGCGGCTATATGACGCGGGTGTGAACCTCAAGAGCACGGGCGACAACCTGATCATCGCGCCGCCGTTCATCAGCGAGAAGTCGCACATTGACCACATGGTCTCGGTGCTGCGCGAGGTTCTCTGCACCGCATAACCAAGGCGTCTGGCACGATATGCTGCTTGCCTAAGCTGGCAAAGCCGGAACCAAGGTGGCCGAGGTGACGAAGGTGACAAAAGTGATGGAATTGTCCGAGCAACCGTCACTTTGTCACCTTCGTCACGTAAGTCACTTTGCGCCGAGCCGTGCATTTTGTGAACGCAAAATGTCATCATTGAACCGGTAAGGGACTAGACGGCCAGCAGCACGCATGCTGCAACCGCTGCGGCACATCCCCACGACACTAGGTCGCGGGTGGCGAACAGCACCGGGTCATCGTCCATCGTGCCGTTCATGGCCATGCGCCACATTCTCGCGAGCCAAAACAATACGACTACCGCCAAGCCCCAGAGCCACAGCGGATCGTCATACATTGACGCCACCTGATCGCTCGCCACATAAAGTGCAAGCACGAGGCATGCGGCGATGGCTGAGCTGACGCCGAAGCTATTCACGAACGCTGCGTCGCGCCCAGAATAGCCGCGCCCCGGCAGCATTTCGTCGGCCACCAATCGGGCGACGTCGGCTGCCCGTTTGAGAAGTGCAAGACTCAAAAATGCGAACACCGAAAACGCTACTAACCACGTCGACAACGGCACCAAGACCGCTGCGGCACCGGCCACGATACGCAGCGTGTAGAGCCCCGCAAGGCAAAACACGTCAAACACCGGCACACGCTTCAATAGCATCGTGTAGAGTGCGTTGACGGCGACGTACGTTACAACCACACTCGCCACCCATGGCCCTGCGAGCCACGCCATCACGACCCCGCCTGATACCAGCGCGAGCGCGACCGCCAATGCGGTCGCCAATGGCAGATCACCAGCGGCGAGCGGCCGTTTTCGCTTGCTCGGATGCGTCCGGTCAGAGGCGAGGTCGAACAAGTCGTTGAGCACGTATACGCCAGAGCACACCGCGCAGAATGCAAGAAACGTCAGCCCTACCGCCTGCCAGCCGGCCACATTCGTCCAAGCGTGGGCAGCCACCGGTGCCACGAACACGAGTACATTTTTGATCCAGTGCCGCACGCGCAGCAATCGAAGCCACGCCGCAAAGTTTGTCCCGACGGCACCTGCGCCCAACCGCTCGCCACCGGGTGGAACGAGGCTCGACACCGAGTACTTTTTTGTCGCTACGGCCCATACCGGCAGGTCAGCACGGGAGTCCCCGATGTAGTCAAACCCACCATCGCCAAACTTTGCAACAAGGGCGCGAGCCTTTGTGACGCCCTTTAGATTCACGCTACCGCTCGACGCCATCACCGCTTCAAAAAGACCCAGTTCGGCCGCGCACGCGTTCGCGATTCGCTCATTCGCGGCGGTTGCGAGGACGCATTTGCGACCGTCCATGCGCGCTGCGGTAACGGCGTCAACGACGCTCGGGTTCCACGGCAAGCTAGGGATGGTTGGCAACGCGATTTCAATCAGGCGCGATTTAAGCCGCGCTCGACCGGCGAGCAACCAAAACGGCACGACCAGCGGCAACCACCAACAGCTTCGCCACGCCGCGAAGAAAGTTTCCCACAGCGTATCGGTGCGGCACAACGTACCGTCTAGATCCACCACAAGCGGGCGATGCGACGCGATTTCAGAGCCTGATTGCAAATCAGTCATGCAGTGCAGTCAGCGGTTATCTGAAGACAGGAACACGGGCGTGCAAGGTGGCGCAGCGACTGCAAAGTTATGAGGCGCGCTACGTATTCACACGAACGGTCACCGCGCGATTCTTGCCGGCAAGCTTTGCGCGGCGCAGCGCTGAATCCGCCCGCTTGATGAGATATGGCAGCGTCGCCAACGCTTTGGTCTGGGTGCAGGCCACACCCAGACTGACCGTCACGTTGATCGCATGACCGTCGTGCAGCACCGGTTCGTCGGCAATATGTTTGAGCACTCGGTTGGCAATGGTCGCCCCAGTGCGCGGCCCAACGCCGGGGCACAACATCAAAAACTCGTCGCCACCAAATCGTCCAAGCAAGTCATTGGTGCGCAAGGCCTGACGAATACGCTCAACGACGACTTCGAGCACTTTATCGCCCGCCAAATGACCCTGATTAGTGTTGACATCACGGAAGTTGTCAATGTCGAGCATCACCAGCGCCACCGGGTGCGACACACCGCCCGCAGCACGCCCAGCGGCTGCTTCAAAGGCGGCTCGGTTGAGCACGCCAGTCAGCGGATCACGCGACACTTGCCGCGCAATGCGCTGCGCCTCTGCCTGGGTCTCGATCAGGCGCAACGTCAGCTCATTGACCGCAGCCGATTCGCGGCGCCCCCGCGCTTCGGTGCGCTCGACATCTTCGACAAATTGGGTCGCGATGCGCTGACTTTGGATATTGATTTTCTTGCCGTCAGCACGTGCCAGCAAATAGTCATCCAGCGCCCTGAGTGCCCGCGCTGGCTGCTTGCGCGTGCGCTCCAGCTTGACGCGCGCGAGTGATAACTCTTCGCGCATTTCGTACATGGATGGTTGCTGCGGCAACGCCTGCGCCTCGTGCAAGCGCGCTTGAGCACCGTCAAAGTCGCCCTGTGCGGCGAGCCAATTCGCAGAGTCGATCAAGACGCGCATCAAAACCGGCACGTTGTTGCGTATGCGCAGTTGTTCCGCCGATGCGTCAGCGTCGAGCAGCGCGCGCGCTAAATCACCTCGCGCGGCATAAATTTCGGCACGCGTATGCAACAGGTTCGGCAGCCAGTCGCGAGCGGCTTGCGTCTGCGCCGCCTGCAACGCGGCATCGATGTAGCGCTGCGCTGGCTCCAGTTTGCCCATGCATCGATATGACCCTGCGATGTTGTTCAGCGCTCCGAGGCGCAGCGATGCCAACGAGCCCGCCGCCCCGACGCCAGCGAGGTCGTACGCACGCTCATGCAATGCGAGGGCGGTCTCATGCAAATCCAGCCGCGAATACAGCGGCCCCAAGCCTTGCAACAACTTGATCTGGTCTTCGAGAAGGTGTTCGTGTTCGGCGATCAATATCGCTTCGCGCATGGCGCGAATCGCCAAATGCATATTTCTCAGGAACGAATGAATGTTTCCGGTGATTGCAAAAAAGGCGATTTTGTCTTGATGCCTGTGATGGCGCGCGGCCAGATCATTGCCGCGACTACACAGCTGCAACCCCTCTAACCAGCGTCCAGCGCCCTGACAGCCCGATGCGCACAATCGCAGAACGTACAACGTCTCATCAACCGACAACTGCTCGGCATAGTCGCGGAGCAACGCTTCACCACGCTCAAGGGAGGCAACACTTTGAACCTGCGGCGACGCGCGCAACGCCGCAAGTTCGATATCGATGTGGCCTCTAGGCGAAAGGTTAATTTTCGGCATAGGGCGCAGTGTACTTGGCTTAGCGGTGAATTCGCCGCTCCCGATTTCAACAGAGGGCACATTCGCACGTGTGCCGAACGAGGATATGAGCGCCGCTCATGACGGTTCGCACAAAAAGCATTGGCCGTTGCTGCCTGCAAGCCGTAACGTCCATGACATCATAATTTTATTGCTTGGGATGTCATGTCAAACAGCCACCGTATCGAACACGATTTTCTGGGAGAAAAGCAGATCCCTAACCATGCCTATTGGGGCGTGCATACGGCCCGCGCGGTTGAAAATTTCCCGATATCTGGCACGATGATCTCGGCGATGCCCGACTTGATTCGTGCCTTCGGCTTTGTCAAAAAAGCGGCCGCCCGCGCCAATGTAGAACTCGGCGCGCTCGACGGTCAACTCGCACAACCGATCATCAAAGCCTGCGAAGCGTTGATTGCTGGAAAATTCCTCGACCAGTTTGTGGTCGATGTGATTCAGGGTGGCGCCGGCACCTCCACCAACATGAATGCCAACGAAGTCATCGCAAACGTCGCACTTGAATTCATGGGGTTGGAGAAGGGCCGCTACGACGCGTTGCGCCCGAACGATCACGTCAACGCATCGCAAAGCACCAACGACGTGTATCCGACCGCAGTGCGTCTTGCGTTGTGGATGGCCATTGACCGCCTTCTCGGTTCGATGGAAATTTTGCGGGCAGGGTTTGATGTCAAAGCGGTCGCACCCAGTTGCAGGACGCGGTACCGATGACGCTGGGGCAAGAGTTTTCGACCTACGCCGTGATGATCGAAGAAGATGTGTTGCGGCTCATTGAAGCGCGCGCACTGATTCAGGAGATTAACCTCGGTGCAACCGCAATCGGCACTGGCATCAATACACCGCACGGCTAAGCCGACCTTGCCTGCAAATATCTCGCAGAGGAAAGCGGCATCCCGGTGGTGCAGGCCAAAAATCTGATCGAAGCGACGCAAGACACGGGCGCGTTCGTGCAGCTCTCAGGCGTGTTTAAGCGCGTCGCCACCAAACTCAGCAAAACCTGCAACGACCTGCGCCTGCTCTCCAGTGGTCCGCAAGCGGGCTTCGGCGACACCAAATTGCCCGCGCGGCAAGCAGGCTCGTCGATCATGCCGGGCAAAGTCAATCCGGTGATTCCTGAAGTGATGAACCAAGTCGCGTTCGAGGTGATCGGCAACGACATCACGGTGACCATGGCCTCTGGGGCCGGGCAACTGCAATTGAATGCGTTCGAACCGATCATGGGCTGGAGCTTGTTTAAGAGCATTCAGCACTTGACCAACGCCTGCCTGACGTTGCAATACAACTGCGTTGCCGGAATCGAGCCGAACTATGTATTGCTCGCCAAACGGGTGCGCGAATCAGTCACGCTCGTCACCGCGCTCAACCCGATCATCGGTTACGAAAAAGCCGCTTTGATCGCCAAAACAGCGATCAAGACCGGGCAGCCGATTGATGAAGTCGCGGAGAGCTTGGGCATCATGACGCGGCAGCAGATGGAAGCGCTTTTGGTGCCGGAGAAGTTGACGCAACCTTTCCGACCTTAAATCGCAAGAGGGCTTGCAACGTCGATCACGTTGCGCGCCGGATCTCCTCAGGGAGCGCCGACCATCGCGCTTTAGCGCGCGTCGTCTTAGCCACAGCGCGGCGACGCGTAAGACTTGGCCTACACCACTTTCGACTGTTCACCGATAGGGCAAATATCTTACGGTTTTTATGCTTGTCCAAATCGTGTCTTCAAACATTGTACTGACATTTGTGAACGCCACATCATCATCACCCAAAGCTTTGCCGCATCGAGTTTTCGATGCACGAACCTAGCCTCAGGAGCAGCCCACATGCAACTTTTAAACCTCGCCCAAACTAGCGACATCGATCTATTGAAGCGGCTAGGCGCACTCGCAGTCGCAACGCTGCTCGCTGCATGCTCCAGTTTGCCACCGCCCGTTGAGCAAATGGCGGTAACACGTGCCACCGTCGAGCGGGTTTCATCAGCACCCAATGCGGTTGACGCAGCGCCCGTCGAATTGAGTCAGGCTCGCGAAAAATTGGCGCGTGCTGAACGCGCGATGAATGACAAAGACTACGTAGCAGCACGTCGCTTGGGCGCTGAAGCTGAAGCGGATGCGCGAGTCGCTGAGTCACGCGCCAGCGCCATGCGCGGCGAGCGCGCATTGAAAGAAATTCGCGACAGCATTCGCTCGCTGCAAGACGAAATCAATCGTCGTGCGCCTTGATCTCGCGTCCGCTAAGTTGCCACACCTCCACGAATTCTTGGGAAGGACCCACATGAACACGATCACTTACACCCGCAAATCGTTACTCGCAGCGTCTGCTTTGGCGGCAGCAGTCCTCTCTGCATGCGCTAGCAACACCCCGAACGCGTCGCTCGAAAGCGCACGCTTTGCAGTCAACCAAACCGCAGGTACTCCCGAAGTTGTGCGCTACGCGCCGCTTGAGTTGAAGGCCGCGCGTGACACCATCGATCAAGCCGACAGCGTGTGGCGCAACAATCATGATGCAGGTGAGGTCAATCACCTCTCCTACCTTGCGACGCAGCGCGCGGCGGTCGCGCGTAATCTTGCGCGTTCGCGTCAGGTAGACGAAGACGTCAAGGAAGCCAACAGCGCGGGCGACAAGCTGCGTCTGGAAGCGCGAACACGTGAGGCAGAAAAAGCACGCATGGACGCAACGGTTGCTCAAAATCAAACGCAGACCGCTCAGGCGCAAGCGCGCCAATCACAGCTCGATGCCGCGAATGCACGGCAAACGGCGGTCACGGCGCTACAGAATGCTGACGCCGCCGCCCGAATGGCCGCCGCAGATCGCGCGCAGTCGATCGCCGCACAAGAAGCGGCAGCCGCGGAGCGCCTACGAGCGGAGCAGGCGTCAGGCACCGCCAACGCGGCCGAGGAGCGAGTGCGTCAGCTCGAAGCGCAATTGAAAGACATTGAAGGCAAGCAAACGGAACGGGGACTGCTGGTGACTTTGGGCGACGTACTGTTTGCCTTCAATAAAGCCGAACTCACGCCGCAAGCAGGCCCGCGCCTCGACAAACTGGCGACATTCCTGAAACAATTTCCACGACGCAAATTATTGGTGGAGGGCTATACAGATTCCATCGGTACCGATGCCTACAACATGGAATTGTCGGAACGCCGCGCCGAGGCGATTCGCGAAGCACTGATCGCACGCGGCGTTGACACGACACGCGTCGTGACCAAGGGCTACGGCAAGGCCTACCCCGTTGCAGACAACATCAGCATCGACGGACGCGCAGTCAATCGACGCGTGGAGGTAGTGATTGCTGATGAAAACGGCAACTTGAGAGGACGAGGCACGTAGGGCTCCGTCCAACGCTTGTGAACATTCAAGCTCCAGACGCAAGATGCAGGATGATCAGCGGCGGCACGCAGAACCAGAGGATGAACGTGAGTGCCAGCACAATAACGCCGTCGATTCGCTCGGGCATATTGCCAACTGTCAATCGGTGCATCCGTCGAAACAACCAAAGCGCATGGACGGTGCCGCCAGCGGCGCTCCAACCGAGCAGGGCAGCCATATCGCCCCTCGCCAGCGCGAGGATTGCGGCGATGGTCGGCGCGGCAACAGTCGCTGCCATCGCTAAGCGCACAGCGCGCTTTTTCCCGATTTTGACCACCAGTGTGCGCTTCGCCGCCGCCTCGTCGGCGTCGTGGTCGGGACAACCAGCGAGCAAAATCGACGGTAACACCGCTACTCCCAGCGGCAGCGCCAATAGCCAGGGCGCGCTATCCCTCCAGCTACCGCCTTGCGCTAGGTAGCCCGCCATGATCGCGCCAGCGCTATGCGTGAGCGCCACATCGAGTTCGCCGAACGCGCGGTGCGACAGCTTTAGTGGTGGGACGGTGTAGGCCATGGCAAGAATCGCGAAGATGGCGTAAAACGCGGCAATCACGTTGGCCGATCCGGCTGGGGCAGCGGCGAGCAAGGCGGCCAGCGCCGACGCTGCGCCCACGATCGACAGGGCAATCCCCGTGCGCATCGCTGTGCTGTCGAGCCGACCATCGACCAGCACGCGCGAGCCTCCACTGAATAGCCCGGCGTTGCGGTTACGCCGGTCACTGTCGAAGTCGAACCAGTCATTGAGGAAGACGGTGGCCGCTTCGAGTAGAAACAAGGTGAGATAGCCAAGCAAGTAGGGCGTCATGGCGATTGGCGTGCCTGCGCTGGCGGCCAGTGCGCCGACCGTGTAGGCGATCCAGGTCATCGGGTAGAACTGCAGTCGCAGCGCGGCGAGCCACGCGAGGAGCCGTTGTCGACGGCGCTGCGCAGGGGAGAGCGCGCCGTGAATCAATCGCGAGCCGATTGCCCGCGATTGATCCAGCCAGCGGCTTCGCTGTGCGGAAGTGGAGGCGACCACCGGCCCGAACGCGTCGACACGGGCGGTACGGACGCCGCAGTAGCCGAG